>Ga0315277_10006865_pt1 | contig 14818 bp, 14 predicted proteins | sample YL17G05_15_MG_FD_203695 | JGI IMG/M metagenome (GOLD analysis project Ga0315277, IMG submission 203695) | Sediment microbial communities from Yellowstone Lake, YNP, Wyoming, USA - YL17G05_15 | ecosystem: Environmental > Aquatic > Freshwater > Lake > Sediment | place: USA: Wyoming | collected... | reverse complement strand
GACAACGGAAATCGCGGGCACCAGGGTCACGGTGGACCTGGATACGGAATATCCGTTCCGCGAGGGAATCCGCCTCACCGTCTCCGTGGAAAGGCCCGTCCGGTTTCCCCTGCACCTGCGCATTCCGGAGTGGAGCCGCGCTGCGAGCCTGGAGGCTTCCTGGGAGGCAGGCCCGGTCCCGCTGACCGCAAGTACGTTCCACTCCCTGGAGCGACTTTGGCAGGGCGGCGAGCGCCTCCGCGTGAGGTTCCCCATGAGGCCGCTGCTTCTGGCCGGCTTCCGCGGCGCAGCGGCCTTGCAGCGCGGGCCCCTCCTCTACTCACTGCGCATCGGTGAGACCTGGAAGCGCGTCAACGAGGACAAGCCGCTGCGCGAGCCGCCGCACGCCGATTGGGAAGTCCACCCCAGCAGCCCCTGGAACTATGCCATAGACGTTCGCGACGAAACGCTTGAGAGCGACGCAGTCTTCTCGGAGCATCCGGTCGGAACAGTGCCTTTTTCTCCGGACGGCGCGCCCGTGACCTGCCGGGTGCGCGCCCGGAAACTCCCTGAATGGAAACTGGAGAACGGTTCGGCGGGCCTCACTCCCGAAACCCCGGTGCGCAGTTCAGAACCGGAAGAGGAAGTGGTCCTGATCCCCTATGGCTGCACCAACCTGCGCATCACCGAGTTTCCCGTCCTGGAGCGAGAGGACCCGCCCCGACGGGACATCGGTCGGGCGGCCTCATAGACAGCGCCACGCACAGCGCCCTGTGTCGGGGGGATGCTGCGGACCAGCACCGGTTACCTCGGCCAGCGTTCCATCGGCCATCGCTCGGGCGCCTACGGTTGGCCGCGGAAGGTTCCACTACCACTTCTTGAACACGAAGAAGACCGCGGCGACGATGAGGAAGAACCCGACCACGTAGTTCCAGCGCAAGGCCTCCCGCAGGTAGAACACGGAGAAGAAGGCGAACACGGTGAGGGAGATGACTTCCTGGATGGTCTTCAGTTGGGCGGCGGTGAACTGTCCGTAGCCGATGCGGTTGGCCGGCACCTGGAAGCAGTACTCGACGAAGGCGATGAGCCAGGACACCAGGATGACGGCCCAGAGGGCTCTGTCCTTGAAGCGAAGGTGCCCGTACCACGCGGCGGTCATGAAGACGTTGGAGATGAGCAGCAACACGACTGTTTTCATCACGATGCCTCACTCAACACGGTGCCTGACCATGAGCAGCAACTGTAACCAGGACGAGAATCGCCAGGTGGCTGAGGAAGGAAGGTGAGCTCAACCGACGCGCGAGAGCAGCCTGGCAGCGCCGCCGATCGGTCCGCAACGGCCCACCCGAAGGGACGCCGGGCACAAGGGTGAACCCTCGAACAGCCACCGGGCATCCGCCACTGCCCCCGCGTTACAGCCATGCTACTCGCCGGGGCACCGAGAGTCAAGAAGCACTGTGCCCGAATGAGCGGGGGCTCGCGGACGGCACTCGCCGGGGAGGCTCCGGCGGAGCCGGAGCAGGACGTGGCCGCGCCCAAGCCGCTCGGGACAGACGCGCGCGGGAGGTGAACATTGTGCCAGGAAACCCTTGACGACGGGGACTTTCGGCGTTAGCATTTGACTGTTCAGGCGACTTCCCGGGTCCCGTTGCTCACGCGCGGGGCGCTGGGGTCTGCCGGTCAGGAGGGACGATGGGTAAGGTGCGCTCTGGTCCGCATCTTCTGGAGGCTTTCCGCGCAGGTGGGCGCCGGGAGGACCAGCCGTTGCCCATCCAGCCACCGCCTCGGCCGGCACAGGCCACAGCCGCTCCGCCACCGGCGCGCGAACTCAGTCTGGGCGACCCGGCGTGCCTGGTAGTCAGGTTCAGCGCCACGGTCCTGGCCACCGTAGTGCTGGTCGGTGTCGTCCTGCTGGTGGGCGCTTTTCTGCTGGGAAGGAGTTCAGCGGGTCGCGTGGCCGGTGAGATCAAAGGGACCGCGCCAGCGAAGGCGGCCCGGGAGGCTCCGGTGACGGAAGCGGAGCGACGGGCGGGCTTGCCAGCGGCGGTCTCGAGTCAGACGCCCGCAACGCCTCCCGAGGCAGGAGCCTCGCAGCCGGCGGTATTCGCGGTGCAAGTGGCGGTGTACGGCCCGGGGAAGTCGAACCTGGCCGAAGACCTGGCCTTGTTTCTTCGAAGCCGGACACGAGCCTCTGTGGAGGTGAAGCAAGCCGAGAACCAGTACCGTGTCCTGGTAGGCAGGTTCCCAGCCGCGGATGACCCGCTGGCTCTCCAGGCGCTCCAGGCCATCAAGCAGCTGCGCTACGGGAACTCCGATTTCCGGGATGCCCTCATTGTTCGTGTACCTTAGCGAAAGCCGTCGATGAAGGAGTCGTCAGGTGACTGTTGACAAGAGTCTGAAAGTCAAAGGCCAGCTTCGGGGCCGGCGGAACGTGCTTTCCCGGGAAGAACGGCTGCTCGTGCTCGAACGGGAAAACCGCTGGCAGCCGGGACAGCCGGTCTGCGGCCTGCCCAAGGTGTCGACGCGCATACACAAGGCGCGCGTCAAGAAGAAGAAAGAGAAGGCACCGGAGGCTGGGCCTCAGGCCGAGGCCGCTCCCGCCGAGGCGGGCCAGGAGCCCGGACGGAAGGCCAGGAAGTCTTGAGTTGGCCGGGGCCGGATCGGGGAACGGGCGTGTCTCCTACTCCTGAGCAGTTCATCGCCCGACGGGTGGCCGGGGTCGAGAGTTCGGGCATCCGTCGGGTCTTCGACCTGGGGCGCGCGCTCAGCCGCCCGGTCGACTTCAGCATCGGGCAGCCGGACTTCGACGTGCCCGAGCCGGTCAAGGAGGCCGCCATCGCGGCCATCCGTGGCGGCGCCAACCGCTACACCGTCACCCAGGGCATCCCGGAACTGCGAGAGAAGATCCGCCAGCGGATCATCGCCCGCACCGGCTGGACGCCCCAGACGACGATGGTGACCTCCGGGGTCAGCGGCGGGCTGATGCTGGCGCTCCTGGCCCTGGTCGATCCGGGGGACGAGGTGCTCATCCCTGACCCCTACTTCCTCAGCTACAAGCAGTTGGTCACGCTGTTCGGCGGCGTCCCCCGGTTCATAGACACCTACCCGGACTTCCGCCTTCGGGCCGAAGCCCTGGAGGCGGCCGTCACCCCGCGGGCGAAGCTGCTCATCCTCAACAGCCCGGCCAACCCGACGGGGGTGGTCTACTCCCTCGCCGAACTGCGCCTGGCCACGGAGTTCGCCAAGCGGCACGGCCTCTTCGTCATCAGCGACGAGATCTACCACGACTTCACCTACGACGGGGAGTACCACAGTGCGGCTGAATGCACGGACCAGCTGCTCCTCCTGGACGGCTTCTCCAAGAGTTACGCCATGACCGGCTGGCGGGTGGGCTACGCAGCCGGTCCGGAGGCCATCATCAACGAGATGGCCAAGCTGCAGCAGTTCAGTTTCGTCTGCGCCCCGGCCCCGATGCAGATGGCGGCCCTGGTGGCGCTGGACCTCCCGGTGGCCGAGGTGCAGGCGGCGTACCGGGCGAAGCGGGACCTGGTCTACGAAGGGCTCGCCGACTGCTACGAGGTGACGCGCCCCGAGGGGGCGTTCTACATCTTCCCCCGCGTCCCCGGGGGCACGGACGAAGAGTTCGTCACCCGCGCCGTCGAGCACAACCTGCTCATCATCCCCGGGAGCGTCTTTTCCGAGCGCCACAGCCACTTTCGGCTCTCCTTCGCCACGAGCGAGCAGACGCTCCTGGTTGGGCTCGAGATGCTGCGGCGGTGGGCGCGACAAGGCTTTTCCTGATTGACAGACGGTGCACCCGCGCAGTAGAATACCTGTTTTGCGCGGCGCCGCCGAGCGGCGGAGAAGCCGACGGGGCCGTTCCCTCTGACCGAAAGAGGAGCGTTCGCAGCATCCATGGACTTCGTTTTGCTGGACCGGATTGTGGCGCTCGACAGTGGACGGGTCATCCGGGCCACCAAGAATCTCTCCCTGGCCGAAGAGTACCTGCGGGACCACTTTCCCGGGTACCCGGTGATGCCGGGGGTGATGATGCTGGAGGCCCTGGTGGAGGCTGGCTGCTGGCTGGTCCGCCTCCAGACCAACTTCGCGTATTCGATGGTCCACCTGGCTGAGGCCCGCAACATCAAGTACGGTCGCTTCGTCACCCCCGGCAACACCCTGGAGGTCGTGGTGCGTGCGCTGAACTGGGCCAGCGGTGAGGCCCGCTTCGCCGGACAGGGGACAGTGGAAGGCCAGGGCGCGGTCAGCGGCCGATTCCGGCTTCGGTACTATAACCTCGCCGACCGGGACCCGCGCTACCGGCGCATCGATGAGTTGGTGATCGGGTCGGCCAGGCAGCGGTTCCAGGCCCTGGGGGGTCAGGGGTTGACCGCCAAGGACCAGGACGCCAGTTCGTAAGGTACACCAGCATCAGAGAGGACTGGGTTCCATGAGGGTGTTGTTTGTTCAGGCGTCGCACCTGCAGCACGACGGGACCGTCTTCCGTCCCAAGACGACCGCGTACCCGGGCCTTGCCCTGCCCTTGTTGGCGGCCCTGACCCCCAAGGACTTCCAGGTGGACATCGTCGACGACTACCGGGAAGACCCCGTGCAGAAGGAGCCCTGGGACTTGGTGGCCATCTCGGCCATGACACCCCAGGCGCCACGCGCCTACCAGATTGCTGACGCGTACCGGGCGCGGGGCGCGCGGGTGGTCATCGGTGGGTTCCACGTATCGCTGTACCCCGAGGAGGCCGGCCCGCACGCTGACGCGGTGGTGGCCGGTGAAGGTGACGAGGTCTGGCCGATCCTGGTGGAGGACTTCCGTCGGGGGAAACTCCAACCGCTCTATAGGAGCGACCGGCTGGCCGACTTGAGCATGCTGCCCGCTCCCCGGTACGACCTGATCAAGAGGTACCAGTACCAAATGCGCGTCTGGCCGGTGCAGACCACCCGGGGGTGCCCGATGGGGTGCGATTTCTGCTCGGTGACGAAGTTCTTCGGTCGCAGCTACCGCCACCATCCGGTCGAGCACGTCCTGCGCGACGTCAAAGCAACTGGTTCCCGCTACATCTTCTTCGTGGATGACAACATCGCTGCCAACCGCACCTACGCCCTGGAACTCTTCCGGGCGCTGGAGCCCCTGAAGTTGCTCTGGGGCTGTCAGTGTAACCTGTCGGTGGCGCGGGATGAGGAACTCCTGCAGGTTGCCTACCGGGCCGGTTGCTTTTCCATGTACGTGGGTGTGGAGAGCATCAACCCGGAAAGCCTCAAGTGGGTCCACAAGGTCTGTAACCGTGTTGAGGACTACCGCGAACTCCTGGGCAACATGGCCCGCGCGGGCATCGCCCCCATGGTGAGCATGATCATGGGGTTGGACGGGGACGGGCCTGAAGTCTTCGAAGAGACGTACCGGTTTTTGATGGACTTGCACATCCCCTTGGCGTATTTTTTTATTCTTACGCCCGCTCCTGGAACCGAGCTCTTTGACCGGCTGGCTAAGGAAGGCCGGCTGTTGCACACGGACTGGTCACACTACGGCGGTGACGAGGTGGTCTTTCAGCCAGCGCACATGAGTCCTGCCGAGTTGGAGCGGGGGTTCTGGCGGCTCTACCAGCGGTTCTACTCGCTCCCGGCTATTATCCGCCGGATGTTTTGTCCGCCACACAGCTGGGGGGTGAGGCTGCTGTCACAGGTGCGCTACAACCTGACGCACCGACGGAGCCTCCGCAACGGCGTGCATCCGCTTCGGGGGTGAGCGCCGAGGCAGGAAGGAGATTCGGGTCCATGCTGTTGGACGGCAAGGTCGCGGTGGTGACCGGTGGCGGCCGGGGGATCGGGGCGGCCATTGTTCGGCGGCTGTCCCAGGAGGGGGCCGCGGTGGTCTTCTGCGACATCGCCCTCGACGAGGAAACCGACCTGCTCGTCCAGGAGCTGACGGCGAAGGGCGCCACGGTGCGCGCCCTCCTCGCCGACGTCCGTAAGCAGGAAGATGCGGAGCGGGTGGTCGCCGCTGCCCAGGAGGAGTTCGGCCGGGTGGACATCCTCGTCAATAACGCCGGCATCATCCGTGACAAACTGGTGCTGATGATGACCCCGGAGGAGTGGGACATGGTCCTGGGCGTCAACCTCACGGGCGTCTACAACTTCAGCAAGGCCGCGGCCGAAGTCATGCTCCGCCAGCGCAGCGGCAAGATCATCAACATGAGTTCCGTGGCCGGTGGCAGTGGCGGCCGCGGCCAGGCCAACTACGCGGCCAGCAAGGGGGGCATCAACGCCTTCACGCGGGCGCTGGCCCTGGAACTGGCCAAGCGGAACATCACCGTAAACGCGGTGGCGCCCGGGGTGGTGGTCACGTCACTGAGCAAGAACGTCCGCACCCTGACCAAGGACGCCATCAAGGGCATGGTCCCGCTGGGACGTTACGCCGAGCCCGAGGACATCGCCGGGGTGGTCCTTTTCCTGGCCTCCCCCGCAGCCGATTACATCACAGGACAGGTCATCACCGTGGACGGCGGGCTGAGCGCTGGCCCAACCTGGTAGGACCCGACCGGCCACAGGACGGAACGTACGAGGTGACTGGAGGAGGTGAAGTGGATGCCTGATCGGGAAGAAATCCTCAGCAAAGTGACCACGAGCCTGGTGGATGCCCTCGGTGTCGACGAAGAGGAGGTGAGCCTGGAGGCGTCGCTGACCGAGGACCTGGGGGCCGAGTCCATCGACTTCCTGGACATCGTCTTCCGGCTGGAAAAGGCGTTCGGCATCAAGATCCCCCGGGGTGACCTCTTCCCGGAGAACCTGCTCTCGAGCCCCGAATACGTGAAGGATGGGAAACTGACGGAGGGGGGATTGGCGGTGTTGCGGGAGAAGATGCCCTACGCCAACCTCGACCAGTTTCGGCAGAACCCCCTGGTGTCCGAGCTGGGCCGTCTGTTCACCGTGGGCATGATCGTCAACTACGTCGCGGACAGGCTGAAGAGCCAGGCCGCCTGAGGCCGATGCGGGACCCTGCGGGTCCGCTGGGCCGCGGCGAGCGGCTGAACCCTTCCGGTAGAGTTGGACGTGCGGGGCGGGCGGCAGCACGCCAACGGGCGCTCGTCGGCAGGCGGGCACGGAGCCTCCCCCGCTCGCGCAAGGAGCGCGGTGATGCGCTGGATGTGGGTTGACCGTTTCCTGGCTTTGAAGAAGGGGGCCTACGCCAGGGCCGTCAAGAACGTGACCCTGGCCGAGGAACACCTGCACGACTACAGCCCCCACTACCCGATGATGCCCGCTGCGCTCATGATCGAATCCATGGCCCAGACGGGGGGTGTGCTGGCCGGCTACAGTGACGATTTCCGCCACGAGGTCATCCTGGCCAAGATCGAAGAGGCCACCTTCGGAAAGCCCGTGGTGCCCGGAGACCAGGTCACCATCGAGGCCCGCCTGCTGGAGTCGCGGGAGGAGGGCTGCCGGGTGGACTGTCGCTGCAGTGTGGACGGTGAGGAAGTGGCGGCGGCCACCATCATGTTCGTGAACCTGGACCGCTCGAAGATAGGTTCGGCCCCGGAGGGGAACTTCGTCTTCACCGAGGAACTGGTGCAACTGCTGCGGATCAATGAAGCGGCTGAGGCGGAGACGCCGTAGCGAGGCGCCCAGTCGGCCTTCTCCCTGCTTGCTACTTCGGCATCCGTCCCAGCGGCGCGCTGTCGAGAACTGGTGGGCCTGTGGACAATCGCCGTATCGTCATTACCGGTATCGGGGTGGTGTCGGCTGCCGGCATTGGCCGCCAGGCCTATTGGGACCACCTGGCGGCCGCCCGCTCGGGCATCGGCCCGCCCACCAGCCTCGACCTCAGCGGCTTCCCCTGCCCGCTGGTGGCCGAGGTGAAGGAGTTCGACCCGCGCAGGTTGGTCGCCCAGCGTAAGGCCGTCAAGGTCATGTGCCGGGAGATCCAATTCGCCGTCGGGGCCACCCAACTGGCCTTGGAGGACGCGGGGCTCCTCGGACACCTGGAGCCGGAGCGCACCGGGGTCAACTTCGGCGCCGGACTGATGGTGAGCGACATCGACGAACTGGGGGGCGCTTTCGGCCGGTCCCTCGACGACAAGGGGCGCTTTGAGCTGAAACGTTTCGGCCGGGAGGGTCTGGCCAGCCTCTTCCCCCTGTGGCTGCTCAAGTATCTGCCCAACATGCACGCCTGCCACATCTCCATCTTCTATGATTGTCAGGGGCCGAACAACACGATCACGGCCGGGGACTGTTCCGCGACACAGGCCATCGGCGAGGCCATGCACGTCATCGCCCGTGGGGACGCAGACGTCTTCCTGGCCGGAGGCGCGGACGGAAAGCTGACGCCGCTCAACCTGCTGCGTTACGAACTGTTAGGCTGGCTGACCCACCGGCGGGAGGGGACCCCGGCCCCCTTCGACCGCCGTCGCGACGGCTTCGTCGTGGGGGAAGGGGCCGTGTGCTTCGTCCTCGAAGAGTTGGGGCACGCCCGCCGACGCCAGGCCCGTATCCTGGGTGAACTCATCGGCTACGGGTGCGCCTGGGAGCCCGGCGAAGTGCGCCGGCATGCCCAGGGCGGAGGCGAACCGGCGATGCGCGCGGCTCTGGAAGACGCCGGGGCCGACGCCGAGGAGGTGGGTGTGGCGTTCGCCCACGGTCTGGGGTTGGGCAGTGCGGACCTGGCCGAGGCCCGGGCCTTGGAGCGGGTCTTCGGACCGCAGGACCAGCAGCCGCTCGTCACCGCCATCAAGCCGCTGACCGGTCACGTGAGCGCTGCCGCCGGCGGCCTGGAACTGGCCGCGGGCTGCCTGGCGGTGACCAAGGGCGTGGTTCCGCCGACGCTTCACTGCGCGGAGCCGGACCCCGAGTGTCACGTCAACCTGGTGAGGGACGGGGCGGGTGAGAGGCAGGTTCGTCTGGCCCTGGTGAACAGCTTCAGTTTCGGTGGGCAGAGTTCCGCGTTGCTTCTTCGGGAACCTCCGCAGTAGGCCTTCCCGGCAGGGCGATCGGCGAGGAGGGGCGAGAGTGAGCGGGCGGGAACGTCGGCGGGTGGTCGTCACCGGTTTCGGGATGGTGACCCCCCTCGGTATCGGCGTCGAGCCCACCTGGCAGGCGCTCGCTGAGGGACGGAGCGCCATCGCCCCCATCCGCCTCTTCGATGCGAGCACCTACCCCACGAGCATTGCCGCGCAGGTGCCCGACTACGAGCTGGCCGACTATGTGCCCGAGATGGGCGCCCGCGACCACCTGGGCCGTAACGAGCGCTTCACCCTGACGGCGGCCATGGAAGCGTACCGGGCGAGCGGGTTGCCTCGGCCGACGCCGCTCCCCCGGCGGACGGGGGTCTACCTGGGCTCGGGTGAAGGGGCCATGGACTTCCTGAACTTCGCCGCCCTGGTGGTCAACAACTGGCGGGACGGACACGTGGACGTGCCCGGCTTCCTGGCCGAGGGACGACGGAAACTGAACGCCATCGTCGAACTGGAGCAGGAACCGAACATGCCCGCCGGCTACGTGGCGCAACTCTTCGGCGCCCAGGGCTACAACTCCAACTGCCTGACGGCCTGTGCGGCCAGCAGCCAAGCCATCGGCGAAGCCACCGACATCATCCGCCGGGGCGACGCCGACATCATGATCGCCGGTGGCAGCCACTCCATGATTCATCCGCTGGGCATGGCCGGTTTCAACTTGCTCACCGCCCTGGCCGTCGGGTACAATGAAGAACCAGCCAGAGCCAGTCGGCCTTTTGACCTGCGGCGGGAGGGTTTTGTGTTGGGCGAGGGTGCCGGGATGCTCATCCTGGAGGAGTTGGAGCACGCTCGTGGGCGCGGAGCCCACCTCCATGGCGAAGTCCTCGGCTACGGCAGCACCGCCGACGCCTTTCGCATCACCGACAGCCATCCGGAGGGTCGGGGCGCCGAAGCCGCCATGCGGGCCGCCTTGGTCGACGCCGGCATCTCTCCCGAAGAGATCGATTACATCAATGCCCACGGAACCTCCACCGAAGTGAACGACCGGGTGGAAACCAAGGCCATAAAGACGGTTCTGGGTGAGCGGGCGTACCGGGTGCCGGTCAGTTCCACCAAGTCGATGATGGGTCACCTGATCGCGGCCGCCGGCGCCGTCGAGACCATCATCTGCCTGCTTGCCATCCGTGACGGCCTCGTCCCCCCCACCATCAACTACGAAACGCCGGACCCGGCGTGCGACCTGGACTACGTCCCGAACGCGGCCCGCCGGGCGGCGGTGCGGGCGGCGATGAGCAACTCCTTCGGCTTCGGCGGACAGAACGTCTGCCTGGTGCTGCGGCGCTTTGAGGAGCATTGACGGGTGGCCACCAAGTTCCTGCTGATGGCGGCGGTGGTGTGTCTGGCCGTCGTGGCCTGGCTCTGGCAGCGGTACCTGCGCATCGTCGTGAACCTGTTCCTGGGCGTGGTCGTGCGCAGCACCCCTGACGACGAGCAGGCGCTCGACGGTGAGGAGGTAACGCTCCTCACCCCCGACGGGGTCCAACTGGCGGCGACCGTCGCCCGCCCTGCGCTGGCGGATGCCCGCGAAGAGGGCGGGCGGCCTGTCTTCGACCCTGAGGCCCAGACCCGAAGGGAGCCTGTCGCGCCCGCCTGTTGGCGGGCTCCCGGGGGGGACGGCGGAGGACAGCTGCCGCCGGTGGTCGTCTTCTGCCACGAGTTCGGCGCGGACCGCCGCTCGGCCGGACCGTACGTCTCCGGGTTCCAGAAGATGGGCTTCGCCGTGCTGGCCTTTGACTTCCGCGGCCACGGTGACAGCAGGAACACGGACGACTATGTCCCCCGCCAGTGGGCGACGGACCGGGAACTCACCGACCTGGAGACGGTGGTCGCCTACGTCCGTGGGCGCGAGGACCTGGACGGGAGCCGGGTGGTGCTCTTTGGCGTGTCCCGGGGCGGCGTGGTGGCGACGGTCTTTGCCGCCCAGGCCCCGCTGGGTCGGCCGACCATCCCGGCCGTCATCGTGGACGGCATTTTCAGCACCAGGCGAACGCTCCTGGAGTACATGCATCGGTGGGTGTCCATCTTCGCCGACGTGCGGGTGATTTACAGTCGGCTCCCGGAGTGGATCTTCCGGATGTACGAGAAGTTGACGTTGCTCGTCTCCGAACTGCGGCTGGGGGTGCGTTTCCTGAGTCTGGAGGAGGCGGTGCGGGTGCGGCGGTGCCCCCTGCTGATGATCCACGGCGAGGCCGACACTTATATCGACGTGGCTCACGCTCGCTGGCTCTACGAGCAGGCGGCTGGGCCGAAGGAACTTTGGATTGTGCCCGAGGCCCGGCACAACCAGGCCGTCACCGTGGCCGGGAAGTTGTACCACGAACGCATCCTGGAGTTTCTCTCGCCGATTCTGCCCGCCTCGAGGCCCACATCCGTCCCCGCGACCAGCAATCCACGCTGAGGAGGTCGAGCCGTGTTCTGGAGGGACCTGGCCTCAGCACTGGTGCTCTGGCGCGCCCATACTTACTTCGGCCGGTTCCTCGCCGGGGCAAGGGACCTCCAGCGGGTGCAGGAGAAGGTGCTGTTGACGAAGGTCCGCCGCAACGCCCAGAGCGACTTCGGCCGTCGCCACCACTTCCCCGGCATCGACAGCGTGGAGGAGTTCCGCCGGCGCGTCCCCGTCAGCCGATATGAGTACCTGGAGCCCTATATCAACCGCGTCTGGCAAGGCGAGACGACGGCCCTCTTCGGTCCGGGGGAAGAGGTGGAGATGTTCGCCCTCACCAGCGGGACCACCGACACCCCCAAGCGCATCCCCGTCACCCGCTCCTTCCTGGAGGAGTACCGCCGGGGCTGGCTCATCTGGGGCTGGGGGGCGTACCGCAGCCACCGACTGGCCTTCGCCGGGGACCTCCTCAACGTCGTCAGCCGACCGGATGAGCAACGGACCAGCCTGGGCGTCCCCTGCGGGGCCGTCAGCGGCCTCATGTCCCAGATGCAGCCCTGGGTGGTCCGCGGCTTCTACGCCCTGCCCAGCCTGGTCAACTGCGTCGAGGAAGCCGAAAGCAAGTACTACCTCATCCTGCGGCTGACCATGCCTCGGAGCGTGACGCTGTGCTGCACCCCCAACCCCTCGACCCTGGTGCGCCTCAGCGAGATGGGTAACCAGTGCGCCCGCGAACTCATCCAGGACATCGAGCGCGGCGGAGTGTCGCCGCGGCGGGCCATACCGGACGGGCTGCGGGAGCAGTTGGCAAGGCGGCTCAGGCCTCGCCGCCGGGTGGCCCGTCGGCTGGCCGAACTCCTCGAGCGTAACGGCCGGCTCCTCCCCCGCGACTACTGGCCGAACCTGGAACTCCTGGGCATCTGGAAGGGGGGCACGGTGTCGCTCTACCTCTCCCAGCTGGTGGAGGCCTTCGGCCCGGTGGCCACCCGCGACATCGGCCTGATCGCTTCCGAGGGCCGGATGAGCATCCCCCTGTCGGACGAAGGCAGCGCCGGACCGCTGGACCTGCTCCACCAGTTCTTTGAGTTCATCCCCGAAGAGGAGGCCGACCGCGAGCAGCCGGAGACGCTCCTCCCTCACGAAGTGGAGATCGGTAGGCGCTACTACGTGGTGCTCACCACCTCGGGCGGCTGCTACCGCTACAACATCATGGACCAAGTCGAAGTGGTGGACAGGTACCACGAGGCACCCGTCATTGAGTTCCTGAACAAGGGTGAGCACGTGTCCTCCTTGACAGGCGAGAAACTCACGGAAAACCAGGTGGTTCGGGCCTTGCGGCGGGTCAAGGAGGCGCTCGGCCTCCCCCCCACGGAAGAGGTGACGGTGACCCCCGTCTGGGACGACCCGCCGTACTACGCCGCGCTCCTGCCCGAAGGTTCCCTCGGGGCGGAGTGTTGGCCGGCCCTGCTGGTCGGCCTGGAACGGGAACTCTGCGCCAGCAACATGGAGTACGCCCAGAAGCGTAAGAGCGGCCGCCTGGGTCCGCCCAGGCTGCGTGTCGTCTCGGCCACGGAGGCCGCCTCCGCCCCGAGCCAACGAGACGGCCGGCTGCGCTCCGCGGAACAGCGTAAGCACGTCTTCCTCGTGGCCGACATCGACTATCACAAACGCTTCGCCGCCCTGCATGAAATCACGTGCGTGGCCGGGAGTCAGTGAGGAGAGGAGGGCCTTGAGACCATGACGTACGTCGAATGCGACGGGATCGAGTTTGAAGCTCTGAGCCCAGGGAAGCGGCTGGTGCGAAACCTGCTCATCAATCCCCTGGTCAACTACGTCGTCCCCCGGTGGCTTCTGCGCAAGATCATCGCCCGGCGCAGCCCCATCCTCGATGCCTGCGCCCGCGAACCGGGCAGCTGGGAGTGCATGCGCCTGAGCTACGAGCCGGGGGAGCCACAGGGAACCATCGACCGCGTGGTGCACAAGTACGGCACCATCCCCATGGCCCTCAGGAACCGCAAGCGCATGGTGACCACCATCCTGGGCCAACTCATCAGCAAGTATGACCGACCGGTCCACATCGTCGGCGTGGCCGCCGGCACCGGCCACAACGTCATGGAGGGGATGCTGCGCGCCCCCAACACCCCGAGCTTCGCCTACCTGGTGGACCTCTCCGACGGCGCCGTCACCTTCGGTCGGGAGCTGGCCCAGCGGATGGGACTGGCGGACCGCACCAAGTTCATCTCCGGCAACGTCCTGGAGATCGAACGGCACATCGATGCCCCACCTGACATCACCGTGGCCGTGGGCATCGTGGAGTACTTCACCGACGAACAGGTCGTGGAACTGGCCAAGGCCATGTACCGCGTCGCCCCCTCCGGCGGGGCCTTCCTGGCCAACAGCATCCTGCCGACCCACGGTTCCGACCGCTTCCTGCGCACGGTCATGCACCTGCACGTGAAGTACCGGGAGCCCAGCTTCCTGTGCCAGCTGTTGGGCGAGGCCGGTTACGGGGACTTCACGGTTCACAGCGAGCCACTGGGCATGTACTCCATCGTGGTCGGCTTGAAGCGGTGAGCAGAGCCTCTGCCGGCGGAGGAGCCCACTGAGCGGTGATGAACACGCTGAAGCAGCTCGGCGGCCTCATCCGGTTGTTCGGCCTGAGGACCCTCCTCCGCCGCAAGCGCCGCCACGATCGTGCCCTGCCGCACCTGCGGGGCTACGTCCTCACCCAGGTCCTGTGGACCCTGACGCAGGAAGGGTTCCTGGACCGGGTGGTCGCGGCGGGGAAACTCTCCGTCCCGACCTACGCCCGTGAGCGCAACCTCGCCCCGCACGTCCTGGAGAGCCTCTGCGTCTACCTCGATGCCCTCAAACTCGTCGATTACGAAGAGGGAACCTGCGTGCCCACCGGTGGGCTCATCGCCCTGCTGGCCGAGCCACGGGGTGTCTTCGACCTCGCCTACGGCTACGAGCCCATTTTCACGGCCCTGCCCGCCCTGCTCGCCGGTAGGAGCGAGGTGGGCAAGGACGTGAACCGCCGCGGCGACTACATCGCCAGGGGCAGCGGCGAACTCGGCCGCCAGCTCCCCTTTCCGGTGATGTGCGACCTCATCCGCGGACTGGGCCCCCGCCGGGTGCTCGACCTGGGCTGTGGCGACCTGGAGTTCCTGTTCCTGCTTTGCGAGGAGCTGCCGGTGCGCTGCGTGGGCATCGACAAGGACGCCGCCGCGCTCGCCTATGCGGAAAAGCGGTTGCGGGAGAGCCGCTTTGCCGATAGAATACAGGTGCACGAGGTCGATATGTTCGCCGTCGACGAACTCCGCCGGCGTTGGGGTGACGCCGACGTGCTGACGGCCGTCGACGTGTTCCATGAATACCTGGGCGAGGGGGACGGTCGCATTCGGGGACTGCTGGAGGGGTTACGTCGGGCCTTTCC
>Ga0315277_10006864_pt1 | contig 14818 bp, 8 predicted proteins | sample YL17G05_15_MG_FD_203695 | JGI IMG/M metagenome (GOLD analysis project Ga0315277, IMG submission 203695) | Sediment microbial communities from Yellowstone Lake, YNP, Wyoming, USA - YL17G05_15 | ecosystem: Environmental > Aquatic > Freshwater > Lake > Sediment | place: USA: Wyoming | collected... | reverse complement strand
AAAACGGGGTAAAGAAAAGGACGACTCCAAAGAAAAAGTTCGTGAAATCGCCAAAAAAGTCGTCGGCAGAGACTTAAATCCTCAAGAAGAGCAAAACTTGGACAATTGGAACAAATTAAGAGATTTTGTCAAACAAGAGGCGGAACAAGAAAAAACCGAGCGCGGGCTAACTGAAATCAAGGAAACGGAAATTGACCAAAATTGGCAAATCGCCCAAGCCGAATGCACTGATGCCCTTCGCCTGCAATTCTATCAAGTCTGGCTGACGGCAAATGAAGAAAACAGGCGAACCTTAGAGAAATGGCTTGTCAGCGACGACCCTGATCGGGATAAGAATCTTAAGGAGGAAGAAAAAGAATATATTGAAAAAAGGATCAACAGGAGACTCCCCGAGGCCATTGCCGGCACCGAACTTGTAAAACAAGCGAGAGAAGAAGCCAAAAAAAATGTGGAGCAGACAAAAAAAGAAGGTCTGACTTTAACAGTGGACGCGGTGAAAGCGACAGTAGAGGAAAAAGAATCAAAGGCTATCGACAATCAATTGGAGGAAACAGCCGCTAAAATGGAAAAAAGCCTCGAAAGAATAGGAATCTCCCCCGAGGCAGCCCATCTTATGCTTCGGCAAGTAGCCTCTCTGTCAACTGATGCCCAAATGGATCCGCAAGAGGTTATGGCGGCGCTAACACTGAAAAACGGCATCCCGCTAGAATATATCTTAGAATCCGCGCAAAAAGCAATGAATATAGCGGCACGATTTCATAGAGTGGAAGCGGTGCAAAACCTTAGGAGAGGATTGGAAAGAGTAAGAGACGCAGTCCACAAAAGGGCGGAACTTAAACAAGATAGACAAGAGGCAGAAAAAAGGGCGGCACAGTTAACTCAACTTAAAACTGACGCTCTTATCCGTTCAGCGGCAAAGACATTTCCCCGACCGGCAAAAGCGGAAAGATGTTTTAAGGAATTAGAAAGACAAAGAAGGGAAAAATTAAGTTATGAGGAAACCGGCGAAACCCCCGAAGCCGTAAAAAAACTGCAGGAAATGGACACCTTTAGCAAAAACCCGAGTTTTACTCTCTTGACAGATCTTGAAAAAACCGGACAAGAAAGAAAAAAAGAATTGCAAAAAGAATTAGCAGAAAAATTAGCCGCGGCGGCAACACCAGAAGAAGGAAGAAAGACACCAGAAGAAAGAAGAAAGATGAAAGAAGAAAGAAGAAGGATAAAAAAAGATTATAAAAAACAAATCAGCGAAAACGATCTCGCCCTGGCTGTCTGCGAAAAAATAGAAGAGGCATTTTTGAAAAACACCGTTGAAATATTTGCTTCCCAAATTCAGGAGTATCAAGAATTACTAAAAGATAAGAGATTCTTAACCGATTGGCAAAATATTTTAACAACAACGATGGATACCTATCGTCAAACGATGACGATAACTTTTGAGGAGAATTTAAAAGAATTAGGAGAGCAAGTCATTAAAAGGGCAAGCGCTGTCTCCCCTCCTCAAGCCGCGGAAATTCCTGACTGGCAAAAACAATTAAGCGTTATTTTAGGAAGAGAGGCGCAAAAGCTTTATCCTTTGGAGAAAGCGCTGGGAGAGATTATTCCTAAAGGATTGGAGGAACAAAGAGTCTTTATCCGTGATCTTTTTTACAAGTCAATTCTGAAATTTTCTCAAACGCCGCAAGCGCTTGAGGCTTCGTTTGAATATATTCGTCTTAGAACACTTTTAGGTCTCGCCTTACCGGAAACAAGAAAGGAATTCGACGCCATGCTTTCCCTTTGGAATTATAACTATATTATAACTGAGGGGACCCATGAATCAACTGTCAGGGGAGTCAAAACTCTCAAAGGTCATGAAGCGGCAATATTTAAAGTGCCGGAATATGCCGCTGCCTGGGATATCTTAGAAAAACACTGCTCCCGTGACGAAAAAAACATTTTAAATGTCGCCGCAAAAGAAAACCCCGAAGCCGAAGACAAAATGTACCGCACCTACGCCGAAGAATTAGCGGCGGAAATTTACAAGGGCAGAGAAATTACTGAAGACGATCTTTTACTTTGCGAAAGATTCCTTAAGCAAATGAGAGAGTTTTACCACTTAAAAAGAGGGTTTGACTTTCCCGTTGATTATCAAGGCAAAGGTTATCTCAATGGAACAGAAAAGAATGTCGGCAGCGCTTCTTATGAGAGGTTCAAAAAAGATGTCACTGACGCCGATCCGCTCTTAATGGAATATCTTTGGGGGGCGATTTTAATGGAAGAGTGGGATAAAAAAGAAAAACGCTGGAGACCGGTCACCACTGTTGAAATAAACGAAAAAGATCCGAAAAAAAGAGAAGAAAAAAGAAAACAATACGCCCAACGGGTAGGTTTGGGGGTGAAAACCAACGGCCGAGTAATTTTTTCCACGGTCGATAACCATAAAAATATGCGCGAAGTGATGCTCGCCGGCAGAAAAACAGTAAAAGCTGGAGACGCGCAAGTAGTCGATAGGCTTACCAAAGGAGAAATAAGATTCTTGGGAAGACCAATTGATTGTAGAGTTTATCAGCTTCAGGAAAGAGTAAACGGCAAGTGGGTCACCCAATCTGAGGTTTGGCGGACGGTCTGGACTGATCCGAAAACCGGCGAGGAAAAATTGGGCCAAGCGATTAAATACTCCAACTTGCGCGCCGGCACTTGGGCGAGGGCAACAGAACTGGGAAAAAACGCAAGCGAGGCCACCGCCGCTTGGATGATCACTAAGGTTACCGCCGCCAATGCTTTTCGCGACTGGTTCGAAAAAAGTATTTTAGCCGCTGCCGTACCAGGAGGAATTGAGCTCACTACTATCGCCGAGGAACAAGTGAGAACGATTGTGGCAATGGCCGGACCCTGGGGTGGTTGGCTTGAGAGTTTTTATAGAAAAAAACTGGAGGCGGCAGAAAGAGGAGACCCATTTTATCGCGAACCAGGGGAGCTTTTTCTTGAAGATGTTGCCGAAAAAATAGCCGAAGGCTGGGGCAAAGCTTTTAAGGACGAACATTTTAAAAAGAAATTTAATCCCCTGCGCTGGTATCCGAACCGCCTTTATTCCCAAATACTTTTTTCTTTAAGACAAGTGGGAATGATAGAAGAAGAGGCGGAAAAAAGACTGAAAGAAAAATTTTTTGGTCCGGATATAGGGATCAACTCAAGAAAATTTAAAGAAGAAATGGATTTGCTTTTAATGCCGTTGAGAATGGAGCCTTATCGCGCCATCTTGTTATCCGGTTGGTTTATGTTCTTTTTAAAAATGCTTTTTGCCCAAGCCGGTGTTTTAGATGAAAAAACTATCTCCTCCATGTTTCCGGGTTAATAAACAAATTTCGTATTTTTAAGGATTTGGCATATGTCTCGGCGGCATCTGAGTCTGAGTTCGCATCTGATTCCGAGCTTGTGCTAACGGATTTGTCGGTGTTGGCTTCTTAACTTCTGCTGTTGGTGTTTCTTCTTTTCCTCCGAAAGGCCACCACTGCTGCCAACCGCCGGTACGAATACCAGTGACCATCTGTTCCACTGCCGCTTTCTCCCGCGCCTGCTTTTGCAATCCAAAATACTCTTTAAACGGCCAAGCCATTGTCGCTAACCCCGGCGCCACCGCCTGCCCAATCGCCGATTCAAACGGCGAAGCCTTTACTCCCAATGCTCCCCGAACAACGTCAGGAACAGTAGCGATTACTAAAAGAAACCCTAATCCAATAATTGTTTGCACAAAAGCGGCATCGGTCGCCGCCTGAGACCCCAAACCGATTAAAGGCGCTAACCACAAACTCTGACCCTGTTGTGTAACATAAATAAGATAACAGCCAATAATGGCGACAATGACCACCGCCGGAAAAACCAAAATATCAGCCAAAATTCCTTTTATCCAGCCGCCAAAACCAGCCGTTTTAACCCCCGGGATCGCTCCCATCATTATTTGCAAAGGTCCCAAGATTATCGCCAAAATGATTCTGATGTAAGACTTTACCAAAGACATAAATAATTTAAAGAAAAGAAAAATATAAATTATCCCCAAAACCAACAACGCAATTACTATTCCTATCGCCGCCCCCGTCGCCGCATTCGCCCCCATTATTAATTGGCCAATGAAAGGAACAAAATTGGAAATTGTCATTCCTACCGCCCCACCCATCCCTCCCATCCCCACCAGTGAGCCAATCAAACTACCAATAATGGAACCTAATTTTATTCCTCCTTTGCCAAAGGCCGCCATCGGAGTAAGTAAAGTAAAAAACCCTCCGTTTATAATTTCCGCCGCCGTTGGCAAACCGGCAAAAGTTACCCCCGCCGCCTGAAGCAGAAAAATTCCTAACGCAATAACAACATACATCAAGTCAATCAATAATCCAGCGATCGCATAAGAAAAAGTGACTAAAATCAAGCCACCGACAATTTTTGGAATCGCATTTTCAATCGTCATTACCGCCTGTTGCGATATTTTTAAACGGAACATAATCATCAACCCCATCACAATAAAGATAATCGTAAATAAAAGATAGGTTACATTCCGGAACGCTTTCCACACCGGCAAAAGCGGCTGCAGCCCGGAAAAGCCCACTCCTTGTGCATAAGCGGGCGCGGCGCCGACGTTTTTTAAAACATCATAGGCATAGTAAACACCGGATGCCGGCCGGGCGTCGTAAAGCGAACCAATTAATTGAGTTGTAAAAGCAAGCGCTCCTTTTTCCTTTCCATTGTCTATCTCTATTTGAGAAGTGACGGGAGATGTGGACGATACCCCTATATCACCAAAAATCCCCGTAAAAATTGCAAAAACCTGATCGCCAAAACTTTCCCAGTTCCATGCGGCCTGATTTACTCCTTCTTTACCGCTTCCAAATTCCTGAAGATTTATTGTCGCAAAAGTTTTTCTTCCACCAATAAATAGAGACACCGGAAGCAGAAACAGAAAGACAATTAAAAAGATTTTAGATTTTTTCATTACTTCATTATAGAAAACACAAATCTTAAAAAGCAAGAAGAGAAAAATTATTGTTAAATTATTAAATTGCTAAACTGTTAAATTGTTAAATTATCAAATGATTATTCTTTAAAAGAAGATATCTTCTTTTTTTTTATTTTTTATATTTTATTTCTTATATTTTATATTGTCTTAGTTCTGCCATCTCGCCGGCTCAACCATTTTATCAAAAAGTATTTTTGTTAACTCTAATTTTCCCGCCCGCGGCACTGCCAACCCGCTTTCCTCGTTTTTTGTCGTGGATGTTCCGGATTTATCTTCGCCGGATTCCCATTGCTGTCTTTTGCTCATTTGTTTTAAACCCGCCCACTCGGACAAACCTTCGTTTTTCATCCACTGCGGTAAAACCTCCGCCTGATCGCCAAATTTATCCGCCAACACTTCTTCCATTTCCGTCCACATCCTCTCCGGCATCATCAATTTCGCCAATCCCGGTGCACCTTTTCCCTCGCCGATAAAATTATTCACCACCTGATCATATTCTTCCGGAAACCAAGCGGTAATTGTTGTCTTTCCGGCAAGATTTTTACTATATCGTTCGGGGATTTCTTCATCGGGAATCGGCGTCGGCGAAGGGTCGGTATCCGCCAAAACTTGTATAAACTCACTGATTGTGCCAAAAACCGTTCTCTCTTTTTGCTCGCGGGAAGCAGTGTCAACATCGTTGTACCGGGCGGTAACGGGAATTTTTGAATTAGTGTAAACCGGCTTAGTCATTTTAGAAAAATTGTAGTCGTAATTACTCTCTTTTGGTTCATCTTTCCAGCGGTTGGGCGTCGCCATTTTTACCAACTCGCCGACCCCGTTTAAAGCGGTAAAACAGGGGATACCGATTTTATCTATCCGGCAAACTTCGCAATCATCACCAATATATTTCACCATTCTTTGCCCAATTAAACGCAACCTAACATCGGGGCTTAATTTTCCGTAATCGTCTTTATAAACAATTTCCCCATCTGCAGGAGGATGACAAACGCTCAATTCCGCCGGATGGCAGTTTTCTATAATCACCGGCAAATCCCGGCAAAAAGATCCCAAAACTATCGGCAAAGCTTTATGAAAAAGAGTAGAAAACAAAAACGGTTCCATTGTCTTTGCAATTTCCGCCGCCCAAGGTGAAACCCGCGAACAGTATTGAGGAAAGGGAGAATTTTCGTTAAAACAATAAAGGGTACTTAAATTGATAGGAATAACATTGTCATCGCCACAGCCTTCCACTTGTGTCCGGTCAACATCGCCATTCAAAAGCCTTTCTTTAAATCTTTTTTCAATCGCGCCGGTCCCCAAAGATTCGCACATATAAGTCATCGCCGTATCAGGAATCGGCACCCCTTCATTGGTGATCGTCTGTTTTCTGATCGGATTATTCGGATCGCTTAAATCATCGGCTCCTAAAAGCCGCCTGTTTTCATAAATCTCCCCATTAACTTCTTCATCATATTTTCTTCGCGGCAGCATTCGATAAACCGGACCCGCTTGCAATTCCAACATCCTCTCGCGGTACTCTCTTTTACCGTTGGTACTGGAAAGATCATAGGCTTTTTGCGTCCGCGAAAAAATTGCCCCTTCTAAATAATTATTAAAGTCGGCAAAAACATCAGGGGCGGAAGATTTTACCCGGTCCCAGGAAAATTGCACTAAAAGTCTGAGTAAATTACCCGGTAAAGAGAAAAATTTTACCGAGTGGACATAAGTTTCGCTCGGCATTCTTACCGGAAACAAATTCAAAGCGACGCCATTAGTTTCCCAAGGATCCTCGCCCCCGTAATCGCCGACGCGTAGAGAAGGCATATTTCTCGCAAACGGCCAGTGCCACGACCCCGGCGGAAAAAGCGCCGCCAAAAGATTCATCAAAATCCCTAAAAGTCCCTGTCTTGAGTTTTCTGAAGGGTTTGGTCCTTCCGGTAAGCCGCGGCTGACCACCGGCTTTAATAATTCTCCCGGGTTTTTGTGTTTTCTGATAAACTCGTCAATAATCGCCTCAACCGGCTTTCCCCCCTCGGGGCATAAACTGCAATCGCATTCGCCTTTTAAGGCGTTGATAACGCATTGGTGCTGCCACAAATCCCAAGCTCCCCCGCCCGGCTCTTTGGTAAAAAGCGCCCAACCCTTAATTGGATATGGCCCCGAACTGCCGCCTTTCCAATAATCAACTACGCCGGCGCCGCAATACATTTCCTCGCAAAGCGGCCTTGCCGTGTAAACTACCCCGCCGCCGGAAATTATGCCGCTTTCGGTGATTACTACATCCATAGGAGGCAAACCGGCCGCGCTTAAAGCGGCCGCCATTCCATCTTTTGCCAAATCTGGAGAATAAACATGATAGGAGATCGCTTGAAACCGACTTAAGTCTCCCAAGAGCTGAATCATCCTTGACGCCGTATTTTCACCATTGTGCGGATCAATCGAAGGAGTAGTTAAAATTATATTGCCCGGCAAGCCGCTTCTTAAGGCATTAATAAACCTGTTGACTATTACCATACAGGGTTCAAGAGGCTGACCCTGGCATTCCGGATCAATGCTCGTCGGTTCGTTCCATGGTTCAAAATAAACAGGTTTATTTATTTTCCTTAAAAAGGTATTCCAATCCGCCGCCGCCCCTTCCGGATCGGTCCACATCTTCTGTCCGATTGACAACCAATGACTATGCCCACGGATAACCCAAGTAAATGAATAATTATTTATTACCTGCGCCAAAGCGTCATTATATGGATCACCGGCAACAACAACAAAAGCATTACTGCCAAAGTTTTCTTGAATATTATTAATCGTTGCTCCATCCCAATTTTCAATAATGTTAACGTAGGCTCTTACCTTTTGCGGCAAAAAACACAGAAGCAATATCCAAAAACCAAAAATAATTTTTCTCATCGCAAAATCATTGTAGCAGAAACAAAAAAAATCAAGAAGTAGTTTTTTGCTTTTATTTTCTTTATTGAAGTTTTAGAATTTCGAATTGTAATTTTGATTTTTGATTTTTACATTTTGATTTTACTTTTTAGATGTACTTTCCCGTCGCCGAGTTTTTGTTTTGTTTTATTTGTTTTGGTGTCCCCTCGCAAACCAAATAACCGCCGCCATCCCCGCCTTCGGGTCCTAATTCTATTACCCAATCGGCTTGCCTGATTATTTCCGGATTGTGTTCAATAACGATCACTGTATGCCCTAACTCTATTAATTTTCTTAAAACCGCAAGCAGTTTTTCCAAATCGGCAAAATGCAAACCCGTCGTCGGCTCGTCAAGGAGATAAACAGTGTGATTGTTATTTCTTTTTACCAATTCCCGCGCCAATTTCAGCCTTTGCGATTCGCCGCCGGAAAGTGTCGGCGAAATTTGCCCCAACTGCAAATAATCAAGCCCTATCTCCGCAAGCAGTTTCAGTTTGGCAAAAATTTTGCGGTGATTTTGAAAAAAAAGCCCGGCTTCGGCGACAGTCATTGCTAAAATTTCGGCGATATTTTTTTCCTTAAAATCAACTTCCAAAACCGCCGGCTTAAACCTTTTGCCGGCGCAGTCTTCACAAGTTACCCAAACATCGGGTAAAAACTCCATCTGCACCTTGATAAACCCCTGCCCCTGACAACGGAGGCACCGGCCGCCTTCCACGTTAAAAGAAAAATGGCTTTTGGTAAAACCACGCATTTTTGCCTCTTTTGTTTCCGCAAAAACTGCCCTGATATCATCAAAAGCGCCGATATAAGTCGCCGGATTACTTCGGCTCGTTTTTCCCACCGGCGACTGATCAACCAATAAAGCTCGCCTGATTTCTTCCGCACCGGTTATTTTTTCAAAAACACCCGGTTTTTGGTAAAAACCGCCATAAATTTCTTTCATCAACGCCGGATATAAAGTATCATGCACCAAACTTGATTTCCCCGAACCGGAAACGCCGCAGACAACGGTTAAAGCGGCGAGAGGAAAACGAACATTGACCCCTTTTAAATTATGCTCGTGGCAACCGGAAATAGTGAGCCAGCGGGAAGCGGAACTTTCACTAAAATCGCGGGAAAAATCCTTCACTCTTTTTTTATGTGATAAATATGCGCCGGTCAAGGATTTTTTATCTTTAATGAATTTTTCCAAACCGCCGGAAGCGGTAATTTCTCCACCCTCCTTTCCCGCCCCGGGGCCAAATTCCACCAAAAAGTCAGCATTTTTTAAAACCAATTCATCATGTTCCACAACAACGACCGTATTGCCCAAATCGCGTAGTTTTTTTAAAGTCTCCACCAACTTTTGCGTATCTTTCGGATGCAAGCCCACTGTCGGCTCGTCCAAAATATACAAAACGCCGGTTAAGCCCGTCCCCAATTGACTCGCCAACCTTATTCTTTGCCCTTCACCGGCGGAAAGCGTCGTCGCTTCCCGCCCCAAAGTTAAATAATTAACGCCCACCGAAAGCAAAAACTCCACCCGCGCTTTTAATTCTTTTAAAAGTGTTTCCGCGATTGTTTTTTCCGCTCCTGACAAAACTTTTTCCTCAAGGATTAAAAGCCAGTTTTCAAACTCGTTCAAAGAGAGAGCAGAAATTTCCGCAATTGTTTTGCCGCCTATTTTCACCGAAAGCGCCTCTTTATTTAAACGGCCGCCGTTACATACCGGGCAAATTTCTTTGACCATCACTTTTTCCAATTCTTTTCTTAAAAAATCCGATTCCGTCAATAAATACTGTTGTTCCACAAATTGCGCTTTTTCCCGCGAGATCAAATTTAAATTCGGCCGCAGCCGCACTCCCAAACCGCGGCAACCGGCGCAGGCGCCAAGCGGCGAATTAAAAGAAAAAAGTTTCGGCGATATTGGCGGCAGCGAAATTAAACATTCCGGGCAGGCAAAACGGCGCGAAAAAAACTCGTCTTCATACTTTTGGGGCTTTTCAGGGAAATCAAAACCGGCATCGTTTATTTTGGAAACGATCACTAATCCTTCCGATAATTCAAAGGCAATTTCCAAACCGTCAATCAATCTGTCCAAAATTTCTTTTTTGTTTTTTGGTAAAGAAAGCAAATTTATTCTGTCAATGACGGCTTCAATGTTATGGCGGTTAGTTTTGATTAAAATAATTTCTTCGTTTAGATCATAAAATTTTCCGTCAATGCGCACTTGTTTAAAGCCTTTTTTGCTTAAATTTTCAAAAAGTTTGGCAAACTCGCCTTTTTTGTCGCGGATAACCGGCGCTAATATTAAAAACCTCGCCTTGCCTTCAAAAGAAATTAAGCTTTTCATATTTTGAAAAACTATTTCTGCCACCGCTTGCGGCGTCTGGTGAGTAATCGCCTTACCGCAATTGGGGCAGTTTGGCACTCCCAATTTGGCAAAAAGCAAACGGAGGTAATCGTAAATTTCTGTAACTGTACCCACAGTGGAACGGGGATTGTGCGACAAACCTTTTTGGTCTATGGCAATCGCCGGCGACAAACCTTCTATCTGATCAACATCCGGTTTTGGCGCCACTCCCAAAAACTGACGGGCGTAAGCGGAAAGCGACTGGACATACCGCCTTTGCCCTTCGGCAAATAAAGTATCGAAGGCAAGCGATGATTTTCCCGAACCGGAGACGCCGCAAAAAGCGACCAGTTTATTTTTTGGAATTTTAAAGGAGACGTCCTTTAAATTATGCTCCCGCGCCCCGACGATAATGATTTCCTCTTTTGCCATCGCAAACACTTATTCTACCTCAAAAACTCATTTTAGAGAAGACGAAACCACCAAACAATATCGGAGGCAACCGCCAAATATACCCGTCTTGCGGGTATGTTTTGAAGTTATTTAAATTTTCCTAAAACTTTTTCTCTTGACTATTCACTACTCACTGCTCATTATTCACTCTTTGTCATTTTCGCCACTATCAAAGTCTCGCCGCTCTTTGTCCCTTCCACAGAAACTGTTGTTCCTGTTTCAAAAGCGCCGTTATCACAAACCGCCTCACCTTCGCCAAAATCGCAAAGGCTCGTTTCACCAAAGACCAAAGAAAGCGTCAACTCCGGCTGGTCTTCTTCACTATAAACCAAAGTCCAACCTTCCGCTCCGCTTTGCGGATTGCTGTCCAGTAAAACTCCGGCTTTGGAAAAACTTTCTTCGCCTTCCGCCGGCATTTCTTGCTCAGTCCCTTCTTCCGGCAGCATTTCTTCTTCAAGCCCCGCCTCTTCCGGAACTGTTTCCAGCATTTCCGTCTTTCTCTGATTAAGAAAGCGGAAAATGCCAAAACTTAAAACTACCGCCGCAGCCATTACGGCAAAAGCGACAACCATTTTTTTTTCTCCCATTTTTTCCTCCTTTGCCTCGCCGCAACCCCGACGCTTCGGGGCGGAGGCGGGCTTAAATTCTAAAAAATAAAATCACAGAGTGCTAAAAACTCTGCTTTCGTTCTCTCTATATCTTCTTATTAGTTTACTGGATTATTTGGATATTTATTTATTTGTTTATTCTTAGTTTACTGCCCGCAAATTTTTTCCAAAGTAGATATTACCCCTTTTATCCTTGAATATATTGATCTCAATTTGTTGCAACGGATACAATTGCCCAATCCTTGCTCTTTGCAAACCGCGGGTAAGTTAACTGATGACGAATTGCCGCAAAGCCTTTCTATTTTTGCAAACACTTTATCAAAATTTAATTTTACTGTTTTTAATTCAGCGCAATCAATGTAATCATCAGGTGATACGACCGGAACCACTGTCGGTGTCGCCACTGTCCCCGTTGACACCGCCGATTGTAAAATGCAGCATTTTAAATTAGTGGCGCAAAAACGGGCATTACCGCGGCCCACCTCCAGTTCAGTTTCCAAACAACCAGTCTTGCATGTGCCGCGGACATTAACGCACTTGTCGCCAACAGTTTCTACTCTTTCGCCTAAAATCTGTGCATTAGACAAAGACATTTGGTTTCCAGCATCGCTTGCTACTGCCAAAAGCGTCGCCGTTCCCACCGTCACTGCCAAAACCACCAACAAACCGCTATATAAACCTTTCATCATTTTTTCACCCCCCTTCAAAAAATTTAATATCTAAAATCTAATATTTATTATTTATTAGAAGGACAGAAAAATAACAATTTTGTTTTCCGTTTATCTGAAATATTAACTGAAATATTAAATATTAAATAATAGATAATAAATAATAATTCAGAAGCTACCATTTTCATTTAACCGAAAGAGAGTAACGATTGTCAAGACCGAATTTTTAAACCATCAATTATTTCCGTTTAAACAAACCAAAAACTTTGCTGCAGCCGTCCAAAACAAACCGATCAATTTTTTCCAAAGCATTTAAAAATAATTTAATCGGATTAAATTTTTTACTTTCTTTTATTTCCTCGCCGGCGTTTGTTCCCAAAACTTTTTCCTCTTCGTAAAAGTTCATTTGTGTTTCCTCGGTAGACTCTCCCAAAATTGTTTTTGCCTGCGAAACCAAACTTTTTTGCATCTCCTCTTCTTCAGGAGTTAGTTTTTCGGGCAAAATAAGATAGGAAACCGAGGCTAAATCTTTCAGAACATTAGTGCCTTTGCCGTCATTTGCGAGCACCATTGAAGAGGGTAAAAATTCAACTTTCACCACCCCCGGCGCCTTGCCCTTGAAAAAAACCGTTCCTAAAATTCCTTTGTCGCTGAAAAAGCCCGGGTTGGGCAAACCGCCGGTCAATCGGGTATACCCCCCTTCGTTGTTTATTTCTTTTTGAATAAAAATATTGGCAAAGGAATCTTTTGTGGAAATTTCTTCCACTTCTAATTTTTCCGGTTCAAAGCCCAAATCCGCCTGAACGGCATTGACCGGCGTTTTAATGCCGGCGATTTCTATTTTCATCGGGAATATTTCTCCCAGCCGATATTGACCTTTGGTGGGAATAATAAAAGAAACGGTTTTGGGAGTGGGCGGGAAGCCTAATTTAAAAAGGATTTTGCTCTCCCCAAAAACTAACCCAATGGACAAAAGCGAAAAAAGCAGAATCAAACCCCCATTAAGAGCTGCAGACCGAAAACTTTTAGGCGACAGCGTTTCGTTTTTGGTGATTTTCCGATGGCAAAAGGGGCAATAGTCCTCCTCATTAACATTAATCTTTGCCCGGCAAAAGAGACACACCGTTTGCTTTGGCAAAATAAGCCACCATAAAGGATAGGTAATGGCAATAAAGATCCCAAAAACTGCCAATATATGTATCAAAACCCACGAACCGATGACATACAATAAGATTTGCAACATCTTTTTTTTATTTACCTTCCAACATAAAACAGTAAAATTGAGAAATCTTTTAAATCGCACCGGCCATCTTTATTTAAATCACATTTCCACTCTTTTTTCGTTAATCCTTCCTGAGTAATTTCTTCTACCACTGCCCGCCGCCAGTCCTCAACCCAGATTTTCGCGGCCGTAAAAATTTCCCCTATCACAATTCTACCATCTCCGTCCGGGTCTAACGGTATTAAAAAGGACGGCAAGGTTGGTTTGGGTAACTGGAAAATATCCAGTACTGTCTTTTCTGCCGTTGTCGGAGTAGAGGTAGTTGCCGTTGCCGCCCCCGGAGTTGAGGTAGCAGAGACCGGTGTAGAAGTGGAGCTGGGCGTAGATACCGCCGTCGGTGTTAGTATTAATGTTGGGGTTGGTGTTTGCGTCGGTGTTGGCGTCACTGTCGGAGTAGGAGTCGGAGTAGAAGTAGGCGTCGACGTTGGTATCGGTGCGGGCGAACATTTATATGTATCAAAACTACAGGCGATATCGCACTTTAATGTCCCCGGTCCGTATCCCAAACTTTCGCAGGTTTGCCCGTTTAAATCCTCTTTCTCACAATCTTCCCCTCCTTCTATAATGTCATTGCCGCAGATGCTGATTCTAACAGTCACATCTAAATAATCTGAAATATCAGCGTGAACGGAAGTAGCCTTTAGTAGCACCGCAAAGACACCTGCTAAACTTAAAAAAAAAATTAACAAAACCGTGTTTTTTAAATATCTTCTTCATTTTCTTTGTCATCACTGTTTTTTCTACCAGTTGATTTTTTAACATTAATATTGATGTTAAAAAATCTCTTAAACAAAATCAACAAAACTACCGCCGCCAAAATTATCGCCACTCTCTGCGGCCAGGGAGCGTAAACTTTAAAAAAGCTGACTGTTTTATAATAGATTCCATAAAAAATATTGGCGGGAACAACGGTAAAATAAAGTTTGCTCGCCGCCGCCACGCCAACGCTCGTACTGCCCTTTACCGTCGTCACTAACGGATGGCCTTCAAGATAAGCAAAATAGTTCCCCGGTTCAATTTTTAAAGGGAGACTAATTCTCGTCTCTATTGACTGTCCTTTTCCCGGTTCAAGATGGAATTTAACCGGCGAAAAGCTAAACCAAGTTGATTCGGGACGCAATTCAAGTTGATCTTGATGATAAGCAACCGAAACGCCATACTCTGCCGGTTCATTGCCGGTATTGATCACCGTTATCAGTGGCAGTTGGTAAATCATGCCCGCCTTTAATTTTTCATCAACTTGAATTTTTCCCGTATTGACGCCAACACCGATTTTCGCAAAAGCAGTTTTTGAAAAAAGAGGAAAAACAACCAAGAAAAGAAACAAACAAACAATTATTTTTTTTCTCATCATGCAATCATACAAAACCAGAAAGAATTATTCAATAGATTAAATAAGAGGTTTTTAATCTGTCTGCGCCGCTTGGACAGTAACAGTAATGGTTTGCTCGTTAGTTTCTGTCGTGCTTGTCGGCGTCCCCACTTGGAGATCAAAATTTTGTGTGCTGCCGACGCCAACACTCGCCGTCAAAGTGGCGTAAGTTGACCCTATCCCGACCGAAGTCCATACCGGAGAGC
>Ga0315277_10006863_pt1 | contig 14819 bp, 12 predicted proteins | sample YL17G05_15_MG_FD_203695 | JGI IMG/M metagenome (GOLD analysis project Ga0315277, IMG submission 203695) | Sediment microbial communities from Yellowstone Lake, YNP, Wyoming, USA - YL17G05_15 | ecosystem: Environmental > Aquatic > Freshwater > Lake > Sediment | place: USA: Wyoming | collected... | reverse complement strand
CCGTTCGTTCACCTTCACTCCGAGCGCCGCGAGTCCCTCCACGTCGCTCGCAGGCGTCCTTCCCACCGCCACGAGCGCCACCTCCGTCTCGACGCTCTTTCCCCCCGAGAGCTCCGACGCGACCCGTTCGTCCGTCGCAGTCATCTTCTCGACCTTCGTCCCCGTCATCACCTTCACCCGCTGCCGGGCGAGCGACCGTTCGATCTCCTTCGACACGTCCGCGTCGTCGTTCGGAAGGAGCGTCGGCAGCATCTCGACCAGCGTCACCGCGCTCCCGAACTCCGCCCACATCGACGCGAACTCGCACCCGATGTACCCGCCCCCGATCACGAGCGCGCTCGTCGCGAGGCGCGTAAGTGCCAGCGCCTCGTCGCTCGTCATCACCCGCGGATTGTCGAATGGAAATATCTTCGGTCGTGCCGGCTCGCTCCCCGACGCCACGACGATCTTCCGCCCCTCGATGAGGCGGCTCGTCCCGTCCTTCGCCCTCACCTCCACCGTGTGCGGCTCGACCAGTCGCCCCCGCCCCGCCGTCACCGTCACCTTCGAATTTCTGAGGAGGTACGAAAGGCCGTTCCCCAGGCGCGTAACCACTCCGTCCTTCCGCTTCATCACCGCCGGGTAATCGACCTCCGCTCCCGTCCCGCCCGCCGCCGCCGTGCCTCCCGTCCTGATTCCGAACTGTTCGGCGTGCTTCACCATCCCGAGCACTCGCGCCGACTCGATGATCGCCTTCGACGGGATGCATCCGCGGTTGAGGCACACCCCGCCGACCTCCCGTTCCTCGACCAGAGTCACCGTCGCGCCGAGTTGTGCCGCCCGGAGTGCCGCCACGTACCCCCCCGGACCCGAGCCGATCACGATTAGGTCATAATGGTCCATATTCGCGTCACCGTAGGTCAGAGAGGGTATGTTTCCGGTCATTTCCGACCGCTTCCGCGTCACGGATGCTACACAAGGGGACGGAATGTGTCAAGAAAGCCTCCCGCTCGGCGCCTCTGGACGGGCCTTTTCTTCCCTCATGCGTCGGCTGTCCTGGCGAGTCAAGATCCGCCCTTCTCATCCGTCCTCCGGTTGACTTCTTCCGGCCCCGAATTGTTTGAAGTCACTCTCCAGGCGGGGCGAAATTCTCGTCTATTTTCTTCGCTTTTGTCTTCAAAGTTTCCTTTGGTTACGCCTGCCAGAGTGTTGCGGGCCGCGTTGCCACAACTACTGATTCTATCGCCGGTTTCGTCAATTGAAGGCTAGCATAGGCCGCCTGTCGAATCTTCGACACCGCGCCAAGGCGCACTGCGGTAAGTGCGTAACTAAATCTGAAAGCACGACTTACGTCACTCATCCCGACTCTCCGCACTCCAGTGGAGATCATCGTTACAAGGCCGGAAATAGCCCATTGTTGAGTCGGAATTTGACTTTTTGTCTTGACAGAAATCGCGTTGCGGAAGTATATTATGGTATCGGTCGTGTAACCGTAAGTTGTTTGTTGGCTTCCGCTAAAGGTGGAGGCGAAAGACAGACAGCTATTGCGGGGATGCCGATCATGCGGGTGGCGTTGAGGGATGTTCTCTCAGACGGACGTGAAGCGACGCAACACGTTTAATATCATAGCCTTAGGTTGTTGACAGAGCTTCGCGCGCGCCACGTATAGATGTCCCAGAGATACTCGACTTTCTTGCCGAGAATGCGACTTTCCATGTTGGGTCTAGTGAGTGGGTGCTTGTGCAGAAAAACGGGCTCCGCCCGCATGCATTGCGGGGGCAACGGTCCGCCCGTCTTTTTACGTACCCTTCTTGGATAACCCGACGGGTTGCGTTTCCTGGGCGTCTCTCCGCAAAGGATTGTGCCTTCCCTGCCTTCGGCTCTCCTGTCCTCTCCCTCCTCCTGTAGCGCTCTTCGAGGCCGGTCGTACTCTTTTGACATGAACAGTCGTCCGAGCGAATGCGGCCGGGCTCGTCCTGTGGATACGGAGGGAGCTAAACCATGGAAGTATTAGGGTTTATGGACGGTATGGGACTGCCGCTGGCTGTCGCGGCGGCCGTGGCGGCCTTGGCGGGTATCGGCGCAGGGTATCTCATCTTCCGGCGGCTGGCCCGCAGCAAGGGCGAGTACGCGGCGCGCGAGGCGCAGGCGCTCGTGACAGAAGCGCAGCAGCGCGCGGAAGCCCTGCGGAAAGAAGCCGAGATCAAGGCCAAGGAGGAGATTTACGAGCAGCGCGAGCGGTTCGAGAAGGAGACGCAGGAAATCCGCGGCGAGCTCAAGAACCTCGAGAGGCGCCTCGAGAAGCGCGAGGACAACATCGAGCGCAAAGCCGAGCTGGTCAACAAGAAGGAGCAATTCCTCGAGCAGCAGGAAAAGAAGAATTCCGAGCAGGAGGCGCAGCTCACGCAGAAGCAGGCGGAGCTAAGCACCCTGGTGGAGAACGAGAAGGAGAGCCTCAAGCGGATCTCGGGCATGACGCGCGAGGAGGCGCAGAAGCTGCTGCTGGAGCGGCTCGAAAAGGAACTCGTGCACGAGCAGGCGGAACTCATCCAGCGGGTGACGGACGAGACGAAAGAGATCGCGGACACGAAGGCGCGCGAGATCCTCGCGACCTCGATCCAGCGGCTCGCCGCCGACCACACGGTGGAGCACGTCGTCAGCACCATCGACATCCCGAACGACGAGATGAAGGGCCGGATCATCGGGCGCGAGGGGCGGAACATCCGCGCGTTCGAGCGAGCGACGGGGGTGGACGTGATCGTGGACGACACCCCGGGCGTCGTGGTGGTGAGCGGCTTCGACTCGGTGCGTCGCGAGGTGGCACGCCTGGCGATGGAACGGCTGATCGTCGACGGGCGAATCCACCCGGCGCGCATCGAGGAGGTCGTCGAGCAGACCCGCAAGGAAATCGAAGGGGTCATCCGCGAGACGGGCAAGAAGGCCATCCTCGAAGCAGACATGCGGGGCGTGCACCCGAAGACGGTGGAACTGCTGGGGCGCCTGCGCTACCGCACGAGCTACGGACAGAACGTCCTGAGCCACTCGATGGAAGTGGCGTTCCTAGCGTCGATGCTCGCGGGGGAACTGGGACTCGACCCGGTGCTGGCGAAGCGGTGCGGACTGCTGCACGACATCGGCAAGGCGGTGGACCACGAGATGGAGGGCGGACACCCGGCCATCGGGGCGGACCTCGCCAAGCGATACGAGGAGAAACCGGTCGTCATCAACGCGATCGCGGGACACCACGGGGACGTGGACCCGACGTCGATCTACACGGTGCTGGTGATGGCGGCGGACGCCATCAGCGCGTCGCGGCCGGGCGCGCGGCGCGAGACGCTGGAGAAGTACATCAAGCGCCTCGAACGCCTCGAAGGGATCGCCGGGAGCTTTCCGGGAGTGGACAAGGCCTACGCCATCCAGGCCGGGCGCGAGGTGCGAGTCATCGTCAACTCCGACAAGATCGGCGACAAGGACGCGGCCAAGGTCTGCCGCGACATCGCCAAGGAAATCGAGAACGAGCTGAGCTACCCGGGCGAGGTGAAGGTGACGCTCATCCGGGAGACGCGGTTCACCGAGTTCGCGCGATAAGACGGGCACTTTAACCGCAAAGGGCGCGAAGGACGCAAAGAGAATCAGAAGTCATTTGGGTTCAACAAGGACAGCAAGGGGAGAGAGATTGGAACCGCAAATGAACGCGAATAGAAACAGCGGAAACTTGGGGTGGACAGCGGCACGAAACGGATTAGGTAAAGCGAGAGCGAGTTGAAGATCCTAGCGCTGGGGGACGTGGTGGGGCGGCCGGGACGCGAGGTCGTCGCGGAGCTGCTGGGGGGCCTCATCCGCGAGCACGACATCTCGTTCGTCGTGACGAACGCGGAGAACGTCGCAGGCGGCAGCGGTCTCACGCCCGAGACGGTGAAGCCGCTACTCGACGCCGGGGTGGACTGCATCACGACGGGGGACCACGTCTTTCAGCGGAAGGAAATCCTGCCGCTCCTCGAGACAGACGCGCGGATATTGCGGCCGGCGAACTACGCGGCGTCGGCGTCGGGGAAAGGGTTTACGGTGCTCCGGGGCCGCAAGGGCGAACGCGTGGGCGTCCTCAGCGTGCTCGGCCGCGTCTTCATGAAACCCATCGACGACCCGTTCGCGGCCGTGGACGCGATCCTCGCGCGGCTCGCCGGCGAAACCGACATCCTCCTGGTCGATTTCCACGCCGAGGCCACGAGCGAAAAGGTGGCGATGGGATGGTACCTGGACGGCCGCGTGACCGCGGTCGTCGGAACCCACACGCACGTGCAGACGGCGGACGAGCAGATTCTGCCCAAGGGGACGGCGTATATCACGGATTTGGGGATGACGGGTCCGCACGCGTCGGTGCTCGGACGCGAGGTGGACAAGGTGGTGCGAGCGCTCGTGACGGGCATGCCGACGCACTTCGACGTGGCGGCCGAGGACGTGCGGCTGTGCGGGGCGCTGATCACGGCGGAGCCGTCGACGCACAAGGCGACCGCGATCGAGCGGATTGCAATCAAGAAAAAAACGCCGCGCTGACTCCGGCCCGTCCGGTGCGGGCAGCGCGAATGCATGGTTGATTTGTCTTTCGCGAAGGGGGTAGCGGAAAGACAATGGCCCGACGCTCACCGAATCCTGAGAAGGCCGCAGAGCCGGCAGACGAACGACGCATCTTCACGGTGAGCGAGATCACCCGCGCGGTGAAGACGACGCTCGAATCGACCTTCGGACACGTGTGGGTGACGGGGGAAATCTCCAACTTCACCCGCTCCCAGGCGGGACACGTCTACTTCACGCTCAAGGACGAGACAAGCCAACTGTCGGCGGTGATGTTCCGCACGGCCGCGTCGCGGGTGAAGTTCGCCGTCGCCGACGGGATGCAGGTGGTCCTGGGCGGAGACCTCAGCGTCTACGAGCGGCAGGGCAAGTACCAGATCATCGTCACGGTGATCGAGCCGCGAGGCGTCGGGGCGCTCGAACTCGCGTTCCAGCAACTCTACGAGAAACTGCGGGGCGAGGGACTCTTCGCCGCGGAGCACAAGCGGCCCATTCCCAAATTCCCGCGACACATCGCGGTGGTGACGAGCCCGACGGGCGCCGCGATCCGCGACATCCTGCAGGTAACCTTCCGCAGATTCCCCGGGATGCACGTGACCATCTACCCGGCGCGGGTGCAGGGGGAGGGCGCGGCGGAAGAGATCGCCGAAGGGATCCGGGAACTCAACCGGTTGGGGGGCTTCGACGTCATCATCGCGGGGCGCGGCGGGGGAAGCCTCGAAGACCTGTGGGCGTTCAACGAGGAGGTCGTCGCACGGGCGATCTACGCCAGCGTCATCCCGGTGGTGAGCGCGGTGGGACATGAGATCGACGTGACGATATCGGATTTGGTGGCGGACCTGCGTGCTCCGACGCCGACGGCGGCGGCGGAACTGGTGGTGCCCAGGCGCGAGGACATGCTAGCGGACTTGCTTGACGCGGCGCGACGCCTCAGGCAGAGTCTTTTGAGCCGGGTGGAGACGGAACGGGCGGAGCTCCGGACGCTCGCGGCGCGCGTGGGGCCGTCGCAGCTTCGCGGACACGTGCGACAACTCATCCAACGGGCGGACGACCTGGGGACGCGACTCGCGGTGGCGCTGCGCGGAATCCTGAGACACGCCGGGGAGCGACTCCGCGGGACGGTGGGGAAGCTCGAATCTTTGAGCCCGCTCCGCGTGCTGGCACGCGGATATTCCATCACGCGCCGGGAAGACGTCGTTCTCCTAGACGCTTCAAGTGCGCGAATCGGCGAGAAGTTGAGCACGATCCTGTTTCGCGGCCGGGTGACGAGCCGCGTGGAATCGGTGGAGAAAAACGATGGGAAAGAAAAAGAAGACGACCCCGGAGCAACCGAGCTTTGAAGACCTGATGGGACGGCTCGAGGCGATCGCGACGGAACTCGAATCGGGCGAGCTGGGACTCGAAAAGGCGATCGAACGCTATGAGGAAGGCGTCACGTGCTATAAACTCTGCCAGCGGATACTCACGGGGGCGGAGAAAAAGGTGGAAATCCTGACGCGGAAAGCGGACGGGGAACTGGAAGCGGAGCCGTTCGAGGAGGAGACGGGGGCGGAAGAGAACGAGTCCGTGGAGGATTCCGGGGAGGAAGCGGAAAGCTCCGGAAGCGATAAAGACGAAGGGAAATCGCTCTTCTGAGGGGTATGGGGATGCCGAGGGCCGAGCGACGTCGAAGCGTGAGGTACGTGGTGCTGAATTGCACGGCGCTCTTCCAGCGGCGGCGATTCTGGCTCTTCTTCGAGGGAGGGACGCCCCACAAGGGACCGGTGTTCGACCTCAGCTCGCACGGGATCGCGTTCTTCACGAAGCGGACGCTGAGGCCGGGCGACACGATCCTAATTGCGTTCGACATTCCGTTCGAGGTCTACGCGGTGCCGCCGGGGTTCAAGCTGAAGGCACGGGTGCGGTGGATCGGGAAGGCGGACCCGGACACGCACCAGAGACGGATCGGGTGCGAATTCACCAGTCTGAAACCGGACGAGCACGAGCTGATTACGCGGATCATCCGCTTCGGGATTCTGCGGGAACGGTGAGGGAAAAAGGGGACAGGAGCCTTTTGCCTGTAGGTCCGGAGGATGCTGCGCACAAAAGGCTCCTGTCCCCTTTTTCACGTATCGAGGGACATCATGGGCGAGCCGCTGGAGACAACCTGGAAGAAGATCGCGGCACGGGTGGACGCGGCGCTCGAGCGGTACCTGCCGAGCGAGGAAACGCCGCCCGTGGAACTCCACCAGGCGATGAGGTACAGCGTGTTCGCGGGGGGGAAACGCGTCCGACCGGTGCTGTGCGTCCTGGCGGGCGAGATGGTCGGCGGTCGGCGGAGCGAGGTAACGCCTGCGGCGTGCGCGCTCGAGATGGTGCACACGTATTCCTTGATCCACGACGACCTGCCCGCGATGGACGACGACGATTTCCGCCGGGGGAAACTCACGTCGCACAAGGTGTTCGGGGAAGCGATGGCGATCCTCGCGGGGGACGGGCTCTTGACGCTGGCGTTCGAGACGATCACGCGGCACACGAAGAAGGCGGGCGTGGCGGCGAGATTGTGCGAGGAGCTGTCGCGCGCCGCGGGGTGGGAAGGGATGGTCGGGGGACAGGTGTTCGACATTCTGGGCGAGCAGAAGAAGCCGGAGGCACGGCTCGTGGAGGAGATTCACCGGCGGAAGACGGCCGCGCTCATCCGGGCGAGCACGCGGATGGGGGCGATCGCGGGAGGCGCCCGCAACGCGGAACTCCGCGAGCTGAGCCGGTTCGGCCAGACGCTGGGACTCCTCTTCCAGATCACCGACGACCTCCTGGACGAACTGGGCGAAGAGGGAAAGATGGGGAAGCGACTGCGGAAGGACGCCCGACGCGGCAAACAAACCTACCCGCGCGTGCACGGACTGGACGCGTCGGTGAAACTCGCCGGGGAACTTGCGGCGAAGGCGGAATCCATCCTCGAGAAGTACGGCGAGCGCGCGAAGGTGCTGCGCTCCATCCCCCGCTTCATCCTCGAACGCGCGAGCTAGACCCCCCCCACAGGAGCGGTCCCATGATGAGCCCGAGAGAACGGGTGCTCGCGGCGCTCCGGGGCGGGCACGCCGACCGCGTCCCTTTCACGGTCTACGAGTGCATGATGCCGCAGTGCGCGGCGGAACGCGAGATGCGCCGCCGCGGACTCTGCATCGTCCAGCGGAATTTCAGCGTTTTTAAGGTGCATCGGCCCAACGTCCGGACGACCCGGCACGTATATTGGGAAGGAGAACGGAAGTTCGTGCGGACGACGTGGGAGACGCCGGCCGGGACGCTGACGGCGCTGGAGCAGGCGGCGACATTCACGTCGTGGGCGCTGGAGTGCCCCTTCAAGACGCCCGACGACTTCAAGGCACTGCTCTTTCTGATCCAGGACGAGCGGTATGAGCCGACCTACGCGGAGTTTGCCCGGGCGGAGCGGGCGTTCGGGGAGGACGCGATCTTCCGCGCGCAGATCGGACTCGAGCCGATGCAGATGCTCGTCTCGGGCGGACTCCTCGGGATGGAGGACTTCGGCATCCAGTGGATGGACCACCGCGACGAGATGATGAAGCTCTACCACGCGGTTGCGGAGAACCGCCGGAAACTCTACCCGATCGTGGCGGCGAGTCCGGCGCTCCACGCGAACTACGGCGGAAACGTCGTCCCCGAGGTCATCGGACTGGAGAACTTCGAGAAGTACTACGTCCCCCACTACAACGAGGCGGCGGAGGTGATGCACCGGCACGGGAAGCTCATCGGGTGCCACTTCGACGCCGACTGCCGGATGCTCTCGAAGGCGATCGCGGGGACGGGGCTCGACTACGTCGAGGCGTTCACGCCGTCGCCGACGACGGACATGACGCTGGGCGAGGCGCGCCAGGCCTGGCCGGACAAGACGCTGTGGCTCAACTTCCCGTCGCAGGTCCACCTGGCGAGCGACGCCGAGGTCGAGCGGACGACCGTGGAGATGCTGAACGAGCTTTCGAGCGTAGACGGGGTCATCATGGGAATCACCGAGGACATGCCGGAGGACCGCTGGCAGGGAAGCTGCCGGGCGATCATGGACGGACTGGAGCGGCACGCCCGGGAACATCCGGGACTGTATGGGTGAGCGCGGCGGGGAGGGCGCCGGGCCTCGGACACGGACGGTGCGATTTTGGTGGGAAACCGGGAGAGAATGTGGTAGACTAAGGTGTTTTGATCGGCCCGCGAGCGCTCGGTCGAGCCGCTCCGCGGGCCGTCTTTGAAAGGGACGGACGCATGGGGACGCTGCTGGACGGCATCGCCTCGCCGGAAGACCTGAAGAAAATCCCGCGCGAGCGGCTGGGGGAACTGGCGCACGAGATCCGCTGTCTCATCCGCGAAGTCGTCGAGCGGAACGGCGGACACCTGGCGTCGAACCTGGGCGCCGTGGAACTGACCATCGCGCTCCATTACCTCTACGATTTTTCCACGGACCGCCTGGTGTGGGACGTGGGACACCAGGCGTACACGCACAAGCTCTTGACGGGACGGCGGAAGGCGTTCGAGAGCCTGCGGATGATGGGGGGCTTGAGCGGGTTCCCGAACCGCCAGGAGAGTCCGTACGACCCGTTCACCGCGGGCCACAGCGGGACGTCCATCTCGACGGCGCTGGGGCTACTAGCGGGGCTCGAGCGCGCAGGGGAACCCGCCGAAAAACCCCCGAAGGCCGCGCCCCGCGTGGTGGCCGTCGTGGGGGACGCCAGCATCGCGTGCGGACTCGCGTTCGAGGGACTCAACCACGCCGGGGTGCTCAAGAAGAACCTCCTGGTGGTGCTCAACGACAACCGCATGGCGATCTCGGGGACGGTCGGGGCGCTGGGGAAATACCTGAACACCATGCGCACGTCGGCCGCCTACAACGAAATCAAGCGCGACGTCCGGCACCTGATCGATTCCGTCCCGGTGCTGGGACAGCGAATGGAAAAGGCGATGGAACGGCTGAAGGACGTGGTGCGGCGGAGCCTGGTGCCGGGATGGATTTTCGAGGAGCTGGGGTTCCGCTATTTCGGTCCCGTCGACGGACACAGCTTCGACGAGCTCCTGGAGGCGCTGGGCGAGATCCGGAAGCTCCGCCTCGAGCAGCCGATCCTGCTGCACGTGCTCACGCAGAAGGGGCACGGCGACGATGAGGCGTGCGAGAACCCGGCGAGGTACCACGGCGTGAGCCCCGCGGCCGCCGCCGACGGGAAGACGAGCGAAGAGACTCCGGTGAACGGCAAGCCGAGCTATACGCAGGTGTTTGCACGGGCGATCACGGAGTTGGGACGGGCGAAACCGGAGGTGTGCGCGATCACCGCGGCGATGTGCGACGGGGCGGGACTCGGCGATTTCAGCGCGAGTTTCCCGGGCCGCACCTACGACGTGGGGATCTGCGAGCAGCACGCCGTGGCACTCGCCGCGGGACTGGCCGCCGGGGGCATGCGCCCGGTCGTCGCCGTCTACAGCACCTTCCTCCAGCGCGCGTACGACCAGATCTTCCACGACGTGTGTCTGCAGAATTTCCCGGTGGTGTTCGCGGTGGACCGCGCGGGACTGGTGGGCTCGGACGGCCCGACGCACCACGGGGTGTTCGACATCGCGTACCTGCGACACCTGCCGGGGATGGTGCTGATGGCCCCGTCGGACGCGGGGGAACTGGAGCGGATGCTCCGCTTCGCGCTGACGCTTGAAGTTCCGTGTGCGATCCGTTATCCTCGTGCGGCGGTCCCCGAGACGCGCGCGGGCTCGGACGCGGCGATCGAGATGGGAAAATCGGCGGAGCTTGCGGAAGGCGACGCCGGGACGATCCTCGCCTACGGGAGCATGGTCGTCACGGCGCTCGAAGCGCGCAAGCTTCTCGCGGAAGAGGGGATGGAGGTCCGGGTGATCGACGCGCGGTTCGCCAAGCCGCTCGACGCGGAGATGGTTTCGCGCGAACTCGCACGGTCGCGATGGGTGCTGACGGCGGAAGAGGGAGCGCTCGCCGGGGGATTCGGCTCGGCGGTGCTCGAGGCGGCAAGTCTCCTGGGCGCGGACGCGCGGAAGGTGCACCTCGCCGGCATCCCGGACCGGTTCGTCGAGCACGGGCCGCGGAGCGAACTCCTGGGACGGATCGGTCTGGACGCGCGCGGTCTCGCCGACACGGCCAAAAAACTCCACCAGAACTCCAGGCGGAAACGATCATGAAGCGAATCGTCGTCTTTGCCAGCCCCTCGCGGGAGAACGTCCGCAAAGCCGTCGCCGAGTTCGAGAAATGGATCGGCTCGCGCTGCGACGTCCGCGTCGTCCCCCTGGACGAGCCCGAGAAGAAGGAGAACTTCGCGGGGACGGACATCGCGATCGTCTTCGGAGGGGACGGGTCGTTCCTGCGGGCCGCGCGAAGACTGCACGGATGCGAGGTCCCCGTCGTCGGCGTCAACATGGGCAAGCTCGGGTTCCTCGCGGAGCTTTCCGAAGCGGAACTCCGCGAACGTCTCGACGACATCCTTTCCGGGAAACTCAAGCCCGTCCGGCGTCTCATGCTCCAGGCCACCGTCGAAAGCAAAGCGGGCTCCCGGGGGCCGTACCTTGCGCTCAACGACGTCGTGCTGCGGCATGCGCTGCCGACGCACATGCTGACGTTTTGCCTGTCGGTGAACGGGGAGCAGGCGACGAACTACAACGGCGACGGACTGATCATCTCGACGCCCGTGGGTTCCACGGCGTATTCGCTTTCGGCCGGCGGACCGATCCTCGTCCCCGGGGTGGACAGTCTCGTGGCGACGCCCATCTGCCCGCATTCCCTGGCCAACCGTTCCATCGTGCTTGCGGCGTCGAGCGAGCTGCGTCTCGGCCTGGTCAACCCCATGCAGCAGGCACAGCTTACGTTCGACGGACAGGAGACGGTGGCGATCACGCCCGCCGATTCGGTGGTAGTGACGAGCGCCCCGCATCCCCTATGTCTCATCGAGACGGGCAAGCGCACCTTCTTCCAGATGCTCCGCCAGAAGATGGACTGGGAGGGTCACCCGAACTATGGGAGCTAGAGTCACCATCTCGGCGAGGTACTGCAAGGGCTGCGGGCTCTGCATCACCGCGTGTCCGCAGAGGTCGCTCCGCTTCACGGGCGAGATCTCCGAGACGGGGCTTCCCGTCGTCGAGCCGGCGCCGGACGCCAAGTGCACCGGCTGCGCCCTCTGCGCCGCCATGTGTCCCGACGCCGCCATCACCATCGAAGTCGAAGAAGACGCTGAGACATCGAGACGCTGAGGCGCTCCGGGAAGACACTGCAACTCGCGCGAGACGGGCTCCCCGGCTCGTGAGCGTCCGCAATCCCCCGCAGTAGACCTTGCCCCTGCGTCCGGGTCTTTACTGGGCGAAGCCCGGGCAATACTGAGAGAAGGGCGGCGTCGTCTCAATGGGCACCCAACCCACGTCCTCGACCAGAACACGGGCGTCGGGCGACAGACGGCCTTGTTGTATCGATTTGATTATGACATCTTCCGCTTCGGGCCCGAACCGTCGTCCATCAGGCGTGGTCACATACCATTTCGTCGTCGACGGCGCGGATGGAATTGCGGCTTTTTGAGGAGGAGGCGGAGGAAGACTCTGCTCACCGAAAACGAACGTGTACCCGCAAACGGGACACCTGATTCTCATGCCCACAACCACGCCTGCCAAGTCCAATGCCTGACCACAGTGGGGACATTCAAACATGGCCAGTACCTCCACGAACCCATCCCGCTCCGCATCCTTTCCCCGCCCAACGCACTTCTGTGTGTCCTCAGCGAAAACCAAAGAACAGGTTTCTGGAATGAGTTGCAGCTTCCTGTCCGCGCCGAAGCTGGTCGCCCAGGTGCAGCAACCCATACGTCTCCGGAGCATTTTGCGGTTACGCTCCGAATGCTTCAGATATATGATATAGTCCCGCCTTAACACTGGCCTGTCAATACTTTTTTTGTCCACCCGGCCTTTTCTTTTCTCGTGGTCCAAGTTCGGGTTTCGCCTCCACGGGGGCGCGAAAACTTCTTGCTTCCGGCTTCCCTGCCTCCCTCCCCTTTTCCCTTGATTTCCGCGTTTTTTCGCGTACCATCGCGCATTATGGAGACTTCTCAGGGTGAAAAGGTCCTGACAAGCGGCAATGAAGCAGCGGCGGAGGCGGCGATCCGCGCCGGCTGCCGATTCTATTATGGCTACCCCATCACGCCCCAGAACGAAATCCCCGCCTACATGGCCGAGCACATGCCGGAAGTCGGCGGCACGTTCATCCAGGCCGAAAGCGAACTCGCCGCGATCAGCATGTGCTACGGGACGAGTGCCACCGGCAACCGCTGCATGACTTCCTCCTCCAGTCCCGGGATCTCCCTCAAGCAGGAGGGAATCTCGTACATGGCGGGGGCCGAGCTTCCGGTGGTCATCGTGAACGTGCAGCGGGAAGGGCCGGGACTCGGGGGGATTGCGGCGCTGCAGGGGGACTATTTCCAGTCGACGCGGGGCGGCGGACACGGGGACTACCGGACGATCGTGCTGGCGCCCTACTCGGTGCAGGAGACGGCGGATCTCGTGATGGAGGGGTTTGACCTGGCGGACCTCTACCGGATCCCGGTGCTGATCCTGAGCGACGCGCAGATCGGACAGCTCATGGAGCCGATGGTGTTCCGCGCGCCCAGGAAGCGGAAGCTCCCGGACAAGAGCTCCTGGGCGCTCACCGGCGCGCGCGGACGGCCTCGACACATCGTCAAGTCCTTCTTCTGGGACACGAACGACCTCAAGGAATTCAACCAGCACCTGCGCCAAAAACACGAGACCATCTCCCGGAAAGAAGTCCGGTTCGAGGACGTCCAAGTCGACGACGCGGAGGTGGTGATCGTCGCGTACGGCACGCCCGCGAGGATCGCGACCGAGGTGGTGCGGCGGATGCGCGCGGAAGGCAGAAAGGTCGGGCTCCTGAGGCCGATCACGCTCTGGCCCTTCCCGACGAAGCACGTCCGCGAGGTCGCCGCGCACGTGAAATCGTTCCTCGTCGTCGAGATGAGCCTGGGCCAGATGGTGGAGGACGTGCGCCTCGCGGTCGAGGGACACAGACCCGTGCATTTCTTCGGCTGGGCGGGCGGAGGGGCGCCGACCGCGTCGGAAATTATCGCAGAAATCGAGCGGCTGAATAGAAATAAATGACTAATGTCTAATTTCTAATGACTATTCAATGAAAGAAACGGAAATGCCGAATGAAGGCAGGGCGCGCGCGAAGACCCCGGAGACACGGAGCCGGCAGGCATTCGACCTCGAAGAGCGCACGGCGGCCTTCGGGGAGTCCGCCATCGCCCTGGCCAAGTCTGCGTCAATGGGTCCGGTAACGATGCCAATTGTGAATCAACTGGTGCGTGCGACCACGAGCGTCGGGGCCAACTACTGCGAGGCGGACAACGCGGGGTCCAAGCGGGATTTCCGGCACAAGATATCGCTGTGCCAGAAAGAGGCGCGGGAATCCATGCATTGGATGCGAATGCTTGCCGCCGCCTGCCCGGAATTGAAGGACGGCGCCAGGACTTTGTGGCAGGAGGCCAAGGAACTGAACCTCATCTTCGCGGCCATCCTGCGTAAGCGAGCGGCAGATTAGGCATTTGATTTTCGTCATTGAATAGGCATTCGTCATTAGGATTTTGTGTTTCGTTAGGCACGGGTGAAGAAATGGGTAAAACTGCGCGACGCAAGGGCTATCATCGTCCCGAGACGCTCTTGGAGGCGGTGACGCACTACTGTGCAGGGTGCGGACACGGGATCGTGCACCGGATCCTCGCCGAGATCATCGAGGAGCAGAACCTGCGCGAACGGATGGTGGGCATGGCCCCGGTCGGGTGCGCGGTGATGGCCTATCTGTACCTCGACATCGACATGTCGGAGGCGGCGCACGGCCGGACGCCTGCGGTGGCCACCGGGATCAAGCGGGCGCTCCCCGACCACATCGTCTTCAGCTACCAGGGCGACGGGGACCTGGCCGCCATCGGAACGGCCGAGATCATCCACGCCGCCAACCGCGGCGAGAACATCTCCGTCATCTTCATCAACAACGCCGTCTACGGCATGACGCAGGGACAGATGGCCCCGACGACGCTCGTCGGGCAGAAGACCACGACGACGCCCCTCGGGCGCAAGGCGGACACCGAAGGACATCCCATCCGGGTGTGCGAGCTTTTGGCGACGCTCCATAACGCGGTGTACCTGGCACGGACGAGCATCTCGAGCCCGAAGAACGTGCGCGAAACCAAAAAGGCCATCGAGCGCGCCTTCCTCAC
>Ga0315277_10006861_pt1 | contig 14820 bp, 25 predicted proteins | sample YL17G05_15_MG_FD_203695 | JGI IMG/M metagenome (GOLD analysis project Ga0315277, IMG submission 203695) | Sediment microbial communities from Yellowstone Lake, YNP, Wyoming, USA - YL17G05_15 | ecosystem: Environmental > Aquatic > Freshwater > Lake > Sediment | place: USA: Wyoming | collected... | reverse complement strand
ATCAATAACCTTCATTCTTTTTTTATCTGAAAGATTTAAATCAACGATCTTCAGATTCGATGAATGAAAAGCAACAAGCTTCTCGGTTCCAACTGTCGTCTTTCTTGTGATCCCCTCGATGTAAACCTTGTATTTTTTGTAATTGACTTTTGATATCTTTCCTCTCTTTTTCGTGTACTGCCCTCTCATGACTTCAACCTCATCCCCCTTCCTCAAGGGCATGCTCCTTCTGTTGTATTTCTGCCTCAGTTCTTTGCTCAAATGACCGGACAACAGCTTTCTTCTTATGTGCAGAGGTGCTTTGTACAAAAATTTTCTCTGTTTTCTTGGTTTGCTTGATCTTATTTTCATTTACACCACTATACTGGAAATTTTTCCCAACGCAGAATATCTTTCTACCGCTTCCTTTGCAACAGGACCTTTTATATCAGTTCCTTTGGGCTCTCCATTCTCATTCACAAGTACAACTGCATTATCTTCAAAGGTAACTCTCAAACCATCTTTCCTCCTGTATTCAGCCTTTTGCCTTATTATGACAGCATTAGAGAGCTGCTTTCTGATCTTGATATCTCCCTGTTTCACAACAATCTTCACCATGGCAGCAACTCCAGCAGCCGGCATCCTTCTCCTTCTTCCCTTGTAGCCAAAAACTGCAATGAGCTGCACAACTTTCGCTCCAGTGTTGTCAGCACAAGTCAAAAAAGATCCTACAGGGATTGCTCTTGTCACTCTTGCTCTAACTGCTTTCATGTGTCTCAATCTCCTCTAGTTTTCCATTGTATTTCAAACCCATGATTACTTCCATTCCATAATCAGTTGCAACAAATCTTCTCTCCTTTGAACCAGGTAATCTTCCAGCTCTTTTTATCATATCCTTCTTTCTTAATTTAGAAATTTCTCTATAATCAAAAACTAAATCAGAAAGTTCTCCAAAAAGTTCCCGTAATTCAGAAGGTGCTATGGGTCCATACTTCCAAATTCTTCGCAAAATTTTTGCTTGAAGATAACCAATTGTCTTTCCATCAGGAAGAATAGTGCGATCCCAGTGTTTTTGCCCAGGGACATAGATTGCTTTTAGTCCTTGCATTCATTTCACCTTTTCTAAAACAACAAATGCCTTTGTCTTGCTTATTGGCCTGCATTCACCAATTCTCACTCTGTCTCCTTCTTTAGCATTGACACATTCAGGACTGTATGCCGCAATTCTTGAATGCCTTCTTTCATATCTCTCAAATTTTGGCAGATAATGCAAGTAATTCCTTTCTATGATTGCTGTCTTTTGCGCTTTAGTAGAAACAACAGTTCCTTCAAGAATTTTACCTCTGACCGAGAGTCTGCCGTGGAAAGGACACTTCGAATCATTACACTCCTTCTCTGGAGCTTTAACATCAATTCCAATATCTCTCGCTTTGGTTTTCTTTCTCATGCTCAATCCCATTTGATTATTAAATATAAGTAGGCAGTTAATTTAAAAAGGTTTTAATCTGCTACCATCTTGGAAACTTCTTTTTTATTCTATCCTCAGGCCTAGAAACCAATAGTTTCCCATCAACCTGAACCTTGGTTTTATTCGGCAATGTGAAAACAAAGATTGAATTTTCTTTTGGAACAATTTTTTCTTTTTCTTTCACCTCAATCTTCAAAGTATTGTAGGTCTCATCAATCACTTTGCCTTTAATCCCTTTCTGTGAAAGATCAGTTGATTCCTTTATTTTCACTTCTAACCCAATCAGTTCGTGCCTGACAAGATTCTGCGATGTTATCGGCATATTTATAATTTATGTTCTTATTCTTTATTTGTGAAAAAATGACTGTGCAAAATATTTTAGATCAAAGTATCAGAGAGATTGGTAAATATCTGACTCCGAATGATTTGTCATCTCCACCAAACCATTGGTTAAATCAAAACGCATTAGCGCTTACTTATTTGCTGGTGTTTGCTACTTATGGCGGACTTTTTGGATTGCATGTGGTTTATCCGTATATAAAAGATTGTCTTGAGAATCGAAGGGCTAAAAGAAATTATGAACAAAAATGATTAGCTCAGTTCAATCTGGTCTTCAGAAAATCCAAGCTTCACTAGAATATCTTTGATTCTTGATCTGTGGTCTCCTTGTAACTCAATGTGATTGTTCTTGTATGTCCCGCCGCAAGCAAGCTTAGACTTGAGCTGTGAAGAAATCTCTTTTCCATTCTCGCTTATTCCTTCTATGATTGTTATCGGCTTTTGGAATTTTCTTTTTTCCATGTAAACCATGATCTTCTGGGCTTCCCTTTCAATCGCAGCACAAACGCAAAGATCTGGCGGCAAACCGCATTTAGAACAAACATTGCCACTCAGTGTTCCACCACATTTTGGACAAATTTCTGCCATCTTTATTTCTTCACCAATTTTTTCTTCTCGTGTTTTATTGTCAGCAATCTCGCTATAGTCCTTTTCAGTTCTCCAATCTTTCCTGGGTTCTTAACTGGCCTTCCCATTTTTACATTTCCCAGTTCTTTAGCTAATTCTAATTTCAGCTCAGAAAGCTTGGCATCAATATCCTCAGTTTTCATTTCTCTTATCTGCTTGGCTCTTAGAATGGTCATAATTTTCTAGAACACCTATAGAATTGAAATTTTAAATATCTTTGGGAATTCAGTTCCCGAACAAAAATCGATTTATTGGGATTCAACTGTCTTTTCCTCCTTTTTCTCTTTAGGCTCTTTTAATATAAATTCTTTTGGTTCTTCCCTCATTATCCTGACTTGGACACCAACAATGCCAGGCTTTAAGTTTGCTTGAGCATAACCAGTGTCAACAAGAGTCTCTGCATAATCTCCAGAATAAGCAACAAAACCTCTCTTGAATTTCTGGAATCTTGACCTCTCGGCTCCCATCAATTTTCCTCCAACTTTTATCGCAATGCCTATCGCTCCTACTTCAATAACTCTCTCAAGATAATAGTTCGCAACTTTTTTGAAATTGATTCCTCTTTCCAAAGCATGCACAATCCTTCTTGCAACGATGTTCGCATCAAGGAATGGCTCATCAACTTCCTTCACATCAATCAGAGGGTTTTCAAAGCCAAACTTCTGTTTGATTTCGTTGGTCATTTCATTAATCCTTCTCCCGCTTCTTCCGATCACCAATCCTGGTTTATGAGCATAAATGACAAATCTTGTTCCGAGCGGAGTTCTCTGGATTTCTGTGTGACTGTAGCCAGCTTTCTCGAACATCTTAGCTAGAAATTCCTCTACTTCAGCCTGTCTTATTCCCTCTTTTACAAAAAGTCTTTCAACTGCCATTCTATCTCTCCGCCACTTCAATCAAAACTGTAGCTGACTTCACTTTTCTTCCTCTCAATCTCCATCTCGTCCTCGGCCTTATGAATCGAAATCCTTTGTCAGCTTTAGCAGTCTTAATAAAAAGCTTCTCTACAGTTAAATCCTTCACTTTTGCATTCGCTTCTACGGCTTCCAACATTTCCAAAATCTTTTTCGCAGCAGTCGGATAATATTTTCCATGCAAACTTCTTTTCTGATCAAGCAACTCTTCCAAAAATTTTTTCCCCGCTTCAAGCCTCTTTCCTCTGATTGCTTTCAGAATAGCCATAGAATGTATCAATGATATGCGGGCAGAATCCAACTTGGCAGAAGCAATTTTCTTTTCCATCTCATCACTTATGTCTTCATTGTAATGTGCTTACTACCTCTTGTAGCACCAATTCCTGGAGCTGAATGCTTGACTCTTTTTGTTGTTATCGAGAAGTCCCCTAATCTGTGCCCGACCATCTCAGGGCTAATCACAACATTCGTCCATTCCTTTCCATTGTAAACTCCAAGTTTTATTCCAACCATCTCAGGTAAAATTATCATATCTCTGACGTGAGTCTTATGGAAGCTCTCTGGATTTCTGCGAATGTCATCAAGCAGTATTCTTTGTGACTGTGTCAAACCTCTTTTCAAAGCCCTCCTGTCTCTTGATGTCAACAGCCTAGAAAACTCATCAATGCTCATCTGCTTCAGTTCTTCCAAACTCTTTCCTCTGAATGTAAAAATTTTCGGCATTCTTATCTACCTTTCCTTTTTCCCATTCTTCTCGGAGAAATAGAACCAACTTTTGCACCCGGAGGAGCATTTCTTGAAACTGATCTTGAAGGTCTAGGCCTCTTGCTTCTTCCACCATAAGGATGATCTGCTGGTGTCATTGCAACACCCTTGCTTCTCGGAAATATTTTTCCTTTCGCAAGCATTGCAAATGCATGCTTTCCACCTTTGAGCCAGGGCTTCTCGACTCTTCCCCCTCCTGCTGGAACGCCAATCGTTGCTCTGCATTCAGGATTTACTTCAACTGTTTTTCCTGATGGGAATTGAACTTTTACAGACTTTTCACTTTTACCAGCAACCAATGCAAAGCATCCAGAACTCCTGCAGAGCTTGGGTCCAGAGCCAGGATAGGTTTCTACTCCAAAAATTTTAGCGCCTTCAGGAATTTTTGATAAAGGCAAAACATTTCCAATTACTGGTTCACCACCATAAGAAATAACAGCACCGCATTGAATTCCCTCAGCTGCGACATGCAAAACTTCTTTTCCGTCTGGAAGTTGGATAATTGCAACAGGAGCTGATCTTCCGGGGTCATCTACAATATCTTTGACAACCACATTTCCAGCAAAAGGAAGATATTCAACTTTCCCGAGATACCTGTGACTAGGAGCTTTGTACCTGGGTCCTCCTTTTCCTCTTGCCCTCGGAATGATTCTTTTTCCCATTTTATATCAATCCTAATTTTACAGCCACATCTCCAGCCTTATATTCAGGCTTCAATTTAATATATGCTTTTTTCTCACCATTTAAACTGATTAGTGTGTTCACACTTTCAATTTTTACATCAAAAACTTTTTCAAACGCCTCTTTTATCTGCTCCTTTGTTGCTTTTCTGTCTACAATAAAAACAATTTTGTTCTCTTTCTCAACTAACGAGATGGATTTTTCTGTCAGATACGGATATTTGAGTGTTGACCATGGATCCATTCTATTCACCATTCATCTTCTTCATCTTCTCAATTGCTGATTGTGTGAAAATTGCAAGTCTTCCGAGCATAGCGCCAGGCGCGAGATAAATTGCTGAAAGGTTTTCAACTTTGCAGACATGGACACCTGTGAGATTTTTCCCTGCTCTTGATATTCCCTTGTCCTCAGCAATAACTATCAAAGGTCCAATTTTTCTTTTATATTTCCTTCCTCTCATTTTTCCTCTTCCAGCTCTGACTTTTTTTGTCTGTATTCTTTCCAATTCTTTTGCAAGACCAATTTTCACAAAAAAGTTAACCAACTCTTTTGTCTTTTTGATTTCTTGAAGTGAATCATCAACAACAATCGGCAATTCTTCAACTTTGAACTTATGACCTCTGTTAGCAACCAAATCTTTCACAGCAGTTGCAGCAATCGCACAACGGATTGCCTTCTTTCTTTCTTTGTCATTTATTTTCATTTCCCAAATCTTCTCAACCATTGGTGGATGTGCTTCCCTTCCACCTTTAGCTTGTGGAACAAATCTTGCCTGCCAAGACATCTGTGGGGGACTTTTGCCATGTGTTCTAGGCATTCTTGCCATCTCTTTGTTCATCATCGCGTATCTGTGCCTTCTGTAACCGTGATAATGGGCAGAAGTTCTCTTTCCTGCCATGGTATCAACACCATATGGCTGCCTGTGTTTGCTCAAAGTAACAAGAACAGCTCTTCTTATCAAGTCTTCTCTTACTTGCTCATTAAAAACTTCTGGCAATTCAATTTTTCCTTTTACTTTTCCTTCAAGATCAAAAACATCAACTTTCATTTCATTCACCTTTCACTATATATCTTAGCTCTGGAACAATAATTTTTGCTGATGTCGGCCTTATTGCTGGCCTGATTCTTATCAATCTCTTCTTGCTTCCAGGAATCGAGCCTTCCAAAATTATATATCCGCTCTTGACAACACCATATCTTTTCATCCCACCTTTTGGAGTTATTTCATTTCCGTTCTCTCCAATCTTTAGAATCCTCTTGTTCAGTTCTGTTCTAGTTTGAAATCCTAATTGACCGGCTTGAGCAACTGTTCGTCTGACTTTTCCAGGGACTTGCTGACCTAAAGAACCAACATGCCTCAATTTCTTTTTTGCATGTCTGACTTGGATTTTTATTCCAAATCTCTGCACTGGTCCAGCAGTTCCTTTTCCCTTTGTTACTGCTATGACATCAATCAACTCTCCATCTTTCAGAATATCATTCACTTTCACTTCTTTGCCGAGCAATTGTTTTGCAAAATCAAACATCTCTTTTGAATTGTTTCCACCGACTTCAACCTCAAAGACTTCAGGGGTCTTTTTACCAATGCCAGAAATCCTTGGTTGCGTAGAAACGATGACTCTTATTTTGGAAATTTTCTCCAGATTTTTCTCAGCTTCTGCCAATCTTTCATCAGTCTTGAAATTTCCAACGTTCATCTTTCTCTTCAAATCTTTTGGCAGATCTTTGGCCCATACCTCATTCAAAACTTTCAATCCTCTGACAGTATTTTTGTAAGTTCTTATCCCAACAATTTTCAACGGAGGGCATTCGATAATTGTGACAGGAATAGAGATCTCTTGACCGAATGTGTTAGAGCCTTTGTTTGAATCAAGCAATATCACATGAGTCATCCCTGCCTTGTAACCAGCAAAACCGAGAACCTTTGGCTTTTCTTCCTTTGGATACGATTGAACCCTTGGATAAATACGTCTGGCTCTTTTCTTGGGCCAATAGGCCAAACTGCCCCTTCTAGGGCTCTTTACTTCTGACATGCTCTAACCCATTCAATTTATATTGTTTATGTCGAAACAAATAAAAAGGTTTTAAATCTTCTGGTTTTAATAGAAACTTATGGCAGACTGCATTTTCTGTCAAATTGTTGAGAAAAAAATTCCTGCTTTGGTTGTTTACAGTGATGACGATTTTCTTGGATTTCTTGACATAAATCCTCTATCCCCAGGTCATACTTTGTTGATACCGAAAAGACATATCGAGTCAATCTTTGACATGCCTGAAGAACTTGCTGAGAAAGTGTTGAAAATTGCTAAAGCAATCGCCAGCAACATGAAGAATATAGGAGCTACTGGTGTGAATTTAACTAATGCAAGCGGCAAATCGGCAGAACAGGCAATTCCTCATTTCCATCTGCATATCATCCCCAGAAAAGAGGGAGATGAAATAAATTTGAATGAATATTGGCAGACTAAGATGAAAAAAATTGATCCAGAGTCGATGAAAGAGATTGCAGAAAGAATTAAGACTGAAAATATTTCTGAAGATGTTGAGAAGAAATCTGCTGAAGAGAAAGAGAAGAAACCAAGGAGTAGGAGATTGAAAAAAGAAGATGCTTATTGGATCAAGAGGGAAATAGATTTAGCTTAATACTTGTATTCTCTTATTTGTATTTTGAATTAATGCGCCGATAGTCCAGCCTGGTCTAAGAGATTAGGAAATAATCTAGAATACACTAGCCTTCCAAGCTAGTCACCCGGGTTCAAATCCCGGTCGGCGCATTACTCTTAAATCCTTTTCTTTCAATCTCTTTCTTGATAATAATGGTTCATTTGTATAAACAACCTGAGATAATTGAACTCAAAGAGAATGCCCTCGAGCGTTTGCCCGAAATTTGCTCAAAATTAGGTCTTGAACGATTGTACGTGTTCTCAGGTCCAACCGATACGCGGAAAATTGCTGAAACGGTAATAAAAATTTTAGCTAATTCAGAATATATTACACCTTATCAGAAAATACCTGTCCCAATCTATGCTGCCACAGAACAAAATGCAATATACGTTGCTCAATTGTTAAAAAGGCAAAAAGCAAGAGGCGCTGTTGCAGTTGGGGGCGGAGTTCCTATTGATGTAGTAAAAGCGGGATCATATCGTATGAAAATACCATATATAACAATACCGACATCTCCCTCAAATGATTCCCCTGCCTCTCCAACAACTTCCTTGAGAAGAGGAACTAAATATTTTTATTCTACAAGAGTAAATCCTCCTATTGCTGTCGTTGAAGATTTGTCAATTCTAGTTAATGCACCGATTGAATCGTTTAGAAATGGGGTAGGTGAGGTAATTTCAAAATATTCATCTGTAAGGGATTTTGAAATTGCGAGATCGTTTAGCAGAAGATTTCGAGAAAAGTATCCAGAATCTCTTGTGCGGGATTTTGAAAGAAGAATGATTGAAGCTACAGATGGGTTAAGTAAAAAAATTGATGAAATGATTGACATGAATGTAAATTTGCAAGATAGAAATTCAGAGTATGTAAAAGAATTTGTTTCAAAAATAGTAGAGGGAATTAACACTTCTGGTATAATAATGTGTCTGATGGGAAATACCCAAATAGCATCTGGAGGAGAACATTTAATTTCTCATTCTATAGACATGCTACAAGAGTATCCTGGCCCTCATGGGCAGCAATGTGGAATGGGGACTATTTTGACTTCGTACATTTTGGAAAATAAGTATATTGATTGGAGAATTCTTAAGAGGCGATTGGAGTTTATAGGTGCCGCAACTAAAAGCAAGGAGTTGGGCATTAATGATTCAGTTATTATCAAAGCAGTAGGAACTGAAGCCAAAAAACTTGGAGAAAAAAGGAATAGGATTAGTGTATTTGAATTAGTTGAAATGAATGATAAAATTGCTGAAGAAGTCTGCAGGGCTACTGGAGTTATAAACAATTCGATGAAAGAATAGAATAATTATGCAACAACACTTTTCCCTATTTCGTCTTCAGGATTATGAGAATTCTTCTTCGGTTTTATACCATTTATGACTGACAGAGATGAGGCTATATCCTTTAATTCATTTCCAAGAATAATGGCATCGGCACCGCTGTTTAACATTTCGATTCCCCTTTCGGAAGTAGAAATATTGCCGCTTACAACAATTGGCACAGTTGAGCCGATTTTATCTCTCACTGTTCTTACTTCCTTAATTTTTATTGGATCTCCGTAAATTCCACTCCAATCATGGTGAAGAATGTCAGCTCCACCCCATGTAATTTCAAACTCAACATCTGATAGCAGGCTTTCCAAACCTTGATATGGTGTTGCGTTTGTATATCTTGCAATATCCGAAGTTATGTTGTGAACAAATACGGCATGTTTTTTGAATTGTTCCCTAGAAATTGGAATTCCTTTTCTCGACATTCTTTTGAATAATCTCCTCTGTTGGCCATCATAAAATCTATATGCACCTTTCTCTCTGCCTCCACTAATCAAATTCCTCCTATTTCTTGTATTAACTACATACGGAATACCTATTACATCTGCCAATTTGGATATTGTTTTAAAAGTTCTTACGGGCAGATGTAGATAATTTGTAGGTTCGACAATAACAATCACATCATGGTTGTCGGTTTCTTTAACTTGATTTGCTATATATCTCATTCTTTTAGTAAGTCGTTCCAATTTTTCGGATGTAACATTCTTCAGCCCATAAATAGTGACAGCATCAGCAGCGTGAGCTACTGCATAGAGTAATCCGTTTGAAATAGTCTCCTCCGCAGGATCTATCTGTACAATAGCTCTAACTTCTCTATCTAGCAATTTTAGCATAAAAATCACAATACCTCTTTGCATTAAAAAGCTTTTCTATTAAAATAGAATAAAATAAAAAATAGACCTTTTTAGAAAGAGAAATGTTCTAGGTATTTCAGATGATCCCTCTCTTTTGGTTTAGCACCAACGATCGTAGATAATATGATTTAAAAATTCTGGTTTTCTAGTTAAAAAAAGAAACACTTGCAAGAGGAATTTTGAGACAATCAGAAATAATCCAGTAGATTGAACCTATAAGATGCCAAACGTAAAGTATTAAATCTTTTCGAGCAACCACATATAGATATGGTAGAGGTTTATTTGCTATACGATTATGACCCAAGAATTAAATTCAGTCCTGAAGCTCTTCAGCTAGCAAATTCTCTAGGAAAAACTGTTGAAGGTAAAGTTTTAGTAGGTGGCTCACCCCCGACAGAGCCATTAGATCAAACAGCATGTGTAGAAAGCAGGATAAAAGAATTAAGAGAACATACTCGTGCTGAAATTTGGTGCTTTCCTGGAGATGAGACCCAAGTTACACCCAATGCAGATGGAATGCTTGTTCCTTGTGTTTACAATGCCCTTGACAGAGATTTGTTTGACCTAAGACAAATTGCATTTGAAGCAAAATTTGGAGCTGGCTTGAGAGCAAAATGGGGAGAAGATAAAATAGAATATTCTTTTTACCCAATTCTTGACACAGGTGCATCTGCTTTCAAAGGAAGATGCAGAGAAGTAACGCATGAAGAAGTAGTTAATGCAATGAAATTTTGGTATCATGGTGGCTATACAAGCTTTGACCGATTCTATCTGGAAGGCGGTTCAGGACAGAAAATGGCTCCATTGGAGTTAATTGGGAATTGCTATAATGTGTTTGCCCGAACAAACCCGAATATTTTCATTTATGGCGGCGGAATGAGAAGTATGGAACAGATCAGACCTGTTCGTGAAATTGGTGTTAGAAATTTCGTTTTTGGCAATATCCTTCAATATAGACCTGATGAAATGAGAGTAATCTTAGAAGAAGTCTTAACATAATTTTCATCAATATTTTTACTAAATTGAAAACGTTTTTAAGCTTTTTAAATCAATACTATTCTTTACTGTATATGGGATAAATTATGTTACAAGACACTTTGGCAACAGTTTTGAGCACGATAAAGAATGCTGAGCGAGTTGGAAAAAAGGAGTGCGTTACTAAGGCTTCTAAGGAAGTTAGGAATGTTTTGGGAGTTATACATCAGCACGGATACATCGGCGGTTATGAATTTGTTGATGATGGAAAGCAAGGAAAGTTCAAAGTTGAGTTAAAAGGGAAAATAATTGATTGCAACGTAGTCAAACCGAGATTTGCTGTGAAGATTGACGAATTTGAAAAATGGGAGAAGAGATTTTTGCCTGCAAGAGAATTCGGCTTGCTAATTTTGTCCACACCAAAAGGAATTATTGACCATAAAAAAGCGAGAGAATTGGGAACTGGAGGAAGACTGCTAGCATTTGTCTATTAAGTGATTGTCATGTATTCAAGAGAGATTCTCATTCCAGATGGCGTGAATGCTGAAGTTGAAAAGAATAAAGTGAAAATTTCTGGCAGTAAGGGAAGTTTAGAAAGAAGTTTTAATCTGTTGGGTGGGTTGAAGATTGAAAAGAAAGAAAGCAAAATTATTGCTTCTTCTGAAAAAGATACAAGACCTCTGAAAGCAAAAGTTGGAACGATAATTGCCCATGCAAGAAACATGATTGAAGGAGTGACGAAAGGATACACGTACAGATTGCGAGTCATTTATTCTCATTTTCCGATCACCATGAAACTTGATAAGGACAAAGTGGTTTTTCAAAATTTTTTGGGAGAGAGGACGCCAAGAGTTGCTAAAATTGTTGGCAAGACAGAAGTGAAGATTGAAGGGAGCGATATAATTGTTACTGGAATTGATATCGAGGAAGTTGGCTTGACTTCGCACAATCTAGAGCAAGCGACAAGAAGGACAGGATTTGACAAAAAAGTTTTCCAGGATGGCTGTTATATAGTTACAAAAGGGGAATAAGATGACAAATCCAAGAAAGAAACCGAAATTTTTCAGGCAAGGTAGCCATGCATACAAGAGGTTAGGATCTAAATGGCGTCATCCGATAGGAATTCATTCAAAACTCAGGAGAAAAGAAAAAAGTAAAGGGAAAATGCCGACGATTGGATATAGAGCACCTAAAGAATTGAGATATTTGCATCCTTCTGGAATGAAAGAGGTCTTAATTCACAATGTAAATGAGTTATCAAGAATTGATTCGAAGATAGAGGCAGCTAAAATTGCCCATTCGGTTGGAAAGAAGAAGAGAATTGAAATTTTGAAAAAAGCTGAAGAGATGAAAATAAAGGTGTTGAATCCTTAGCTCATGCTCCTGAGTAAAAGCTGAAGATCAAGAGTGCTGTTTGTTAATTGCTCCATTCCTTTGCCTGTTATTTCGTAAATTTTTATAGGAATATTTCTAGAATAGCGAACACCCAATCTGCTTAGTTGAGTGACCATTTTTCTATCCCATCTACTCGCAACTAACTTTCTTCTTTCCATAATTTTTAGATGATCATAAAAAGTTCTGGGATAAAAATCGTAACCATATACATCTCTTACTTCCTGCCTTAATCCATATCCATGAAGAGGGTTCTTGGATAATCTGCGAAGAAGTATGGTTTGAAAATTTTCCAAGACTGCTTGGCGGGAGATTTGATATTTTTTCATAAGATAGAGAGAGCAATTAGAAATTTAAACTTACTTAACCAGACTTCATAAGTTTATAAACACTGTTTTCAAACATTTATAAATCAAAACAGGAATTTGATTTTATGAATCTGCAAAAAAAGCTTGCATCGCAAATTTTGAAAGTTGGAAGAAGCAGGGTTTGGATGGATCCTGAGCATAAGAAAGATGTAGATGCGGCAATAACTAAAGCTGATGTAAGAAGGATGATCTTGAAGGGATACATCAAAAAGCTGCCTGAAAAATTGAAGGTAAGAGAGGTAAGAAAGAAGAGAAAGAAAGGCATAGGCAGTAGAAAGGGAGCCAGACATGCAAAAGTCTCTGCAAAAAGAAAATGGATTACTACTGTAAGACCTTTGAGAAAGATGCTAAAGGAGTTGAAGACTTCAAATCAACTAGACAATAAAACTTATAGAAAACTTTACATGCTTGTTAAAGGTGGAATGTTCAGAAGCAGGAGCCACTTGAAAATTTATTTGGAGCAGCATGGCTTGATCAAGAAGGGAGAAAAATGATAAAGGCAATGATTTTCGATTTGGATGGAACTTTGCTCGATAGTGTGGAAACAATCTACGAGGTATGGATGAGATTCTGCGATAGGCTGAATCTAAAAAGACTTGATTTGACAAGTTTTAAACAGTATTATGATACTGACTGGATAGATTTTGGCAGAACAATTTTACAAAAAGATATTTCTATTGGTACAAAAGAACATCAGTTATGGATGGATATTTATAATCAGCTCCGCGACAAAGTTGCGCTTCATCCTGGCATTAAAGATTTTCTAAGAAGATTGAAAGAAGAAAATTATAAGGTTGCTTTAGTCACTGGGGGAAACAGAGACAGAGTGAGAAAGGAGTTAGCTAGATTTGGGATACTTGATTATTTTGATGCAATCTTGACACATGAAGATGTCCTAGTTCCAAAGCCTAGCCCTGTAGGATTGCTTGTAACTGCAAAAAGGCTTGGTGTTTCTCCACATGAATGTGTTTATATTGGAGATATGATGGGCGATGTTGTTGCTGCAAGAAATGCTGGGATGTTTGCTGTGGCTGTAGATTGGGGCTTCCATGGAAAAAATCAATTGAGATCTGCTGGAGCATTGCACATAGCCCAGTCGGTTTATGACTTAAATTATTTGCTGAAAAATATAGGTGAGTAAATGAGATTATCGCCAACATACAAGATGCCATTCAAGAGAAGGTTGGAAGGGAAGACTGATTACAACAGGAGGCTAGGGATGCTGAAATCAAAAAAGCCAAGGCTTGTTGTCAGAAAAAGTTTGAAATATATAAGAGCTCAGTTGGTTGATTTTGATAAAGTTGGTGATAAAACAGTTGTTGCTGCATCTTCTCAAGAATTGAAGAAAAGGGGATGGAAATTTGCAACAGACAATCTGCCTGCTGCCTATTTGACAGGATTGATGATAGGAAAAAGGGCGTTGAAAAAAGGAATCAAGGAGGCTATTCTTGATACTGGCTTGTACAAAAGCACGAAAGGTTCAAGAATTTATGCCACTGCCAAAGGGGCTATTGATGCAGGATTGAAGATTCCATTAGATCAAAAAATTCTTCCCAACAATGACAGAATCAGCGGAAAGCACATAGCTGCTTATTTCCAGAAAGCAGGCAATTTGACAGCTGAATTTGAGAAAATAAAAGCAAAGATTGAATGATATTAATATTTAAGACTGTTGTATTCTAAGTTAGAATAATATTGAGGGATAGCATGACTGAGAAGGAAAATGCGGAAGTAAAAAAAATAGAAAAGGTTCTTGTAGCCGAAGAAGTGCCGAAAATTAAAATAGAACCAGCGCTGGAAAGGTGGATTCCTAAAACTTCTATCGGGAAAAAAGTCTTTTCCGGAGAGATTACTGACATAGATGAGATTTTGAAATCAGGAAAGAAAATTTACGAGTCAGAGATTGTTGACAAGCTTGTGCCAAACTTGAAGAATGAGATAATCCTTATTGGTGGAAGAACAGGAAAAGGAGGAGGAATACAAAGAATTCCTGTAAAGATTACTGCTAAGATGCATAGATCTGGCAGAAGGTTTACGACATCTGCGTTTGTTGTTGTCGGAAATGAAGATGGTCTTGTTGGAATTGGAAAAGGGGCTGCTCTAGAAGCAAGAGATGCGATAGCAAAAGCAAACCAGAGGGCCAAAGTGAACATAATCCGAATAAAAAGAGGTTGTGGGAGCTGGGAGTGCGGATGTGATACCGGACATTCTATTCCATTTAAAACAAAAGGAAAATCTGGATCTGTTAAAGTTGTGTTAAGTCCGGCACCAAAAGGAATTGGAATTGTTACTGATGATGAGTCAAAGAAGATTTTGAGACTTGCTGGAATAAAAGATGTTTGGATTAAAACTTTCGGAAACACGTCAACAAGAATGAATTTGATTACAGCAATTTATGATGCTTTGAAGAAAATGTACATTTATGACAGAAAAGAGACGGTGGAGTGAATGTTTGCAGTCGTA
>Ga0315277_10006858_pt1 | contig 14824 bp, 13 predicted proteins | sample YL17G05_15_MG_FD_203695 | JGI IMG/M metagenome (GOLD analysis project Ga0315277, IMG submission 203695) | Sediment microbial communities from Yellowstone Lake, YNP, Wyoming, USA - YL17G05_15 | ecosystem: Environmental > Aquatic > Freshwater > Lake > Sediment | place: USA: Wyoming | collected... | reverse complement strand
CACGGTAAGTCCCCCTGATGAGAATAACCACGACTATAAGCGCAACGAGCGGATCAATCCAATAAATGCTGAAAAATAAAATGAATAACATGCCAATAATGATCGCTACTGATGCCAAGGTATCGCCCAAGACGTGGAGATACGCGCTTTTCACATTGACATCCTCCTCATGCTGATGCCCCAGTAATTTAATGGATATTAGATTGACGCCAAAGCCTATAGTGGCGATGATCAAAACATTTAGCGGTATAATGCTAATTGGGGCTAAAAGCCGTTGAATAGCTTCATATACCACGTAGAAGATTGCAATCCCCAGTAAGATACCGTTGATCAAGGCTGCAAATATCTCGAGCCGGTGATAGCCATAGGTATACTGTTCATTGGATTGGCGTGCCGCCAATTTTATTGCACTAAAACTGAAAAGCAGGGTTGCCACATCTAAAATAACATGAAAACTATCGGCAATAAGACTGAGTGATCCAAATAAAATTCCCCCGAGCAACTCCGCCAGAAAAATGGTGGATGTAATTAAGGCGGCAAAAAGGAGTTTTCGGGGGACATCCATTTCAGTCTGCCTATAAAATAAAAATTAAAATAAAATTTATCACAATCGCGAGGAGTAGCAATTTAACTAGGAAACTATTAAGAAAGCGAATTCGCTTTAAGGCAGGATCCATGGTTTGTTGAGCGATATCATTCATAGGTGCAACCCCTAAGTTCATTGGATTTGGGCTTCCTTGTTGTTCCTGTCGTTGAGAAAAGGGCGATAATACTTTTATCTTATCACCTTGTTCTACATCGTTTAATACCGAATTCATCGATGTAGTAAACCCCAATCGCTCAATAATGTTCGACTCTGCCTTTCCTGCAGTATTGAGATTAATGGATCCCTTGAAATGTAAGTTCCGTTCAAAATCTTGAATTTCATCCAAGATATCTTTTTTCTTGTTTTTAGATTCCATTCAAATCACTTGTAGTTGTTAAGCTATATGACTATAAAAATTTATTAGACAAAATTACTTTCATGTGTTTTACGCCGATTCTTCCGTAGTAAAGGTTTTATTGACTAGTGGTTGCGTTGTTTTGAAGGCATCAATGTTTCCATCCCACTTCTCCAGTTTCATTTTGAATTTGCGTTCAAAGTCGTCCGTAAAGATATTCAACTTCCTTCTTATTAAGTCTGTTGCTTTCCCCGCCAATACAATTGCGGTTGTAATAAAATTGCCTGCTTTCAGTTCCAGCTCAAAATCCTTATAGGCTAATTTCGTTACCGGTGTTCCTTTCCCTGAAATTTCTGTTCCGAAACTTTGGATGGCGGTTAAAAACCCACCGACCAGATCGCTGTCAAATTTTGTGTTCCCAAATCCCTGGGTATATAAAACAAGTCCATTCTCTTTATGAATTATCATGAGATACCTAATAATGCGTCGCATATAGGCATTTTCAAGGGCGGCAATCCCGTCTACAATCGTATTAATCTGCCTTTCGATCTTTTGAGTAGCGGCACTAGTACTTGAATCAAATGTATCTTTATACACTCCATATTTTGATTGAGTTATTTGATGCGCGGTCTTAATCCACCCAATCGCATTATACTCAAGATCATTTGCTATCTCTTCGCTTAATTTTTCATCTTGTTGCTGTTCTAATATCTCTTTCCAATGCGTAAGATCCGCGGATAATTTACTGGCTAAATAGCTGGATTCGACCTGTGTGGTGATTTCTGTGAGAATAAAACGTCCATCTTTCACCGAACCAAGAATTTGACATAAATCGCATAATTTCGTAAGTCTTCCTATGATTTCAAAAGCATTTATTAGTTGAACACCGATTTTATCCTCTTTGCCTTGAAGGTCACTCTGCACGTTCATAGAAATCTGAATTAGATTGCGTATATAGGCGAGTATTCCCGTAGCCGATTTCATGTCATCCGTAAAGACATCTATTTGCACTTTATCTTCTAAAGCTGTAGCACGGATTAATATTTTGTTTTGAGTCACCTTCGCAATACCTAAAAATTCAGACATTAATTTGACATCATCTACAAAGACATTATGAAGATCTAATGCAGCGATCTGCTCATTTGCCACTTTAAATCCTTGCTCTCTCGCATTATTGCCTAAATCCACAGCACATGTTGATTTTAATTGAGATTTTAACCAATCATCAATCTCCTCTCGCGTTGCAGTCTCAGGAATCACCAGTGGGCACTTAATCGCAATTTCCTTCGGTTTAATCGTGATCGATTGCGGTTCCCCGAACGCATCGGAATAGGAGACCGTCCCAAATACTTTCGATTGCCCACAGGCCATGGGCATCAGCATAAAATCAACTCCACGAGATTCGCCAGGTGCTAAAAATGGAACTTTTTTGGTCAACGACTCAATGGTATACTGTTCAGTGACATTAAGAAGGACCGTAATGTTCGTAATGGCGGTTTCGGTATTGTTTCTGACGGCCACTTTAAACCGAATTTCACCGCCGACATAATCATACTCACGAACCACCTGAACTTCTCCAGGAGCTGGAGCCCCTTCCTCTTCCGCTTTCGCAGAACTAGCTGCTGGGGCTTCTTTGGCTTTCTCTTCTGGAGCGGCAATGCCCAACTCTTTCTCATACTGCGCCTTCAATTTGAGAGCTTTTTGATTTTCCTCATCCAATTCTAAAATCTGATTAACGACTTGTAGGGCATCCTCATAATTTTTCCCTTTTTGATAAACCGGTAAGATGTCCATTAGCTTATCGATTTTATCCTTCTTTAATTTCTTTTGAAGATCTGCCTTTAAGGTGATTGCTTCTTTTGACAAATTATTTGATGCTTTTAAGGCTTCATCGACTTTCGCTTCTGCCTTCTCGTAATCTTTCGATTTAATGAGGTTTTTAGCCATTGTAAGGAGGTTATCCAATGTATATTTCTGCTCTGCGGCATTGATTGTGTCATTTAACTCCATAATATCTTTATCATTTTTCAGATGTTCCGAAATGCTGTCTAGAGCTTTCCGTGCCTCATTGAACTTGTACGAATTTAATTCAGCAAGCGCTCGATCCATCACTTTCTTCTTTTCAAATTTCATCTCGGTTTCAATAATAGAACTCTGTAATTTCTGCGCCTTTACATCATTTGGATCCAAAGCGAGAAGTTCCTTTATACGGTCGAGTGCTATCGAATAATTCTGAATTTTAATTTGAGTATTGATTTCATCCCACAACTTCTTCTTCCCAATTTTTTTCTGATCTTCCAAAATCTTCTCTCTTAACTTAAGCGCAACTTTATTGGAGGAATCTCGCTTTGTAACCATCTCAATCTTTTTCAACGCGTTCTCGAATTCCTCAGATTGGAGAAATGCTTGGGCTTCCGAGATCCACTTCGTGGATTGTTGTGTCCACCGCTCATTTTCTGCATCATCCTTGAGTTTTGTTAGTTTCGGATCACTCTTGTATTTCTTCAATAATGGAGTTAAAATACCAATGGCTTCAGAGTAATTCTGGAGATCGAACTGTTCTTTCGCCGCTAAATAGCCCGTATCGATTTCATATTTGATTTTATCCTGTGCAATCTTCTCTTTCATCTGAATAAAGTGCTTATCATCGGGGACAATTTCTAAATACTCATTTATTAAGTTAATAGCATCATCAAATTGCTTTATTTCAATTTTACCATTTACTTTTACCAAGATATCCTTCTGCCCTTTCTTTCTATATTCGTTCTGCAATTTTCCAAGCAGTTTTAATTGCAGTTTATCCGAAGGATGGTCTTTAAGGTACTCCTTAATCTGAACGAAAGCCTCGTGATATTTTCCTTCATCCATTCGCTGATTTAATGTGTGTTCATCCATTTTTCAATTCTCCAAGTCATTTTCTACCCATTTTTCAATCCCTTTGGGTCATTACATTCTAGGGCTGTTTTCTTGTTGGGTACCTCAAAACAAATTAATGAATATTTCTTCAATTGCTTTGTATATATAGTTATATAAAAAATGGAGAAATAAAGTTCAAATTCGATTTTTTTTTAAGGTTTTCGGGGGTTATCACTGAAAATATCATTTGCCTTTAAAAACTGGTTTTCGTTTTTCGTTGAAAGCAAAAACTCCTTCCTTATAATCCTCGCTAGTCGCAGATAATACCTGTACTTTACGTTCATTCTCAATGCCTGCCTGGAAATCCTTATTTAAACCTTCCATAAACAGCTTTTTCATTCTGCCAATGGCTAAACTAGGTTGTTTCGCTAATTTTTCCGCGTAGTCGTTCACAACTTTTTCTAGTTCTTCTCCTGGTACAACCTTATTTACCAGTCCTAACTTTTCTAATTCAGTTGCACTGATATTTTCCCCGAAGAAGCATAATTCTGATACTTTAGACCACGGAAGTAGTTTGGGAAGCATATAAGTACCCGCAAACCCTGGAATTAAGCCTATGTTGATGAAGCTCTCAGCGAACTGCGCTTCCTCTACTGCAATTATGAGGTCGCAGGAAAGCGCTAAATTCATCGCGGCACCCATCGCGTATCCGTTTACCGCCGCAATGACCGGGATTCTCAAGGTCCTGAGTTTGTAAGCGATTTGATATAAATCTTTCGTCAGTGTCTCCATCATTTCGCCCGATTTACCACTCTCTATTGCTTCCTTGAATTTCTTGATATCACCCCCTGCACAGAAGGCTTTCCCCGTTCCAGTAATAATTAACACACGCACCTCTTTATTCTTTTCGCATTCTTCGATTGCTGCCAATAAGTCTTTTCCGGTTTGAACATCTAATGTCGGAAACTTTCTATTCGGAGTTACAATTAAGGTTATCTTCGCAATCGCATTCTTGATTTCCAATTTCAAAGTTTCATAAACCACTTTTCATACCTCGCTTTTCTTTCTGCTAGTAGCAATTCCTTTTCTCGGATAAATCTTAGTGGTATCTTTAAATATAACGGTGTTATAGCTTACTAATTTAAAATTTTTATTCACAAATATTGGAGATGGTTAGAATGGATGAAAGGAAAAATCTCACTTATATTGAGATTCTGTTACAGAAAATAAAGCGGAAAATCCTTCAAGGTGAAACTAAAGACTTGATTTACGACCTGAAATATCTCATCTCCGAATTACGTTTACAACAACAAGATGAAAATGCGGACTTACTGGAGTTATCCTTAAATCGGTTTATCTTTGGTAAATTAACTGATACAGAGTTGAATGAGGTCATTGATGCGAATCTGCATCCTGTACCTTCACTAGACACAAATTACGAGGTAATTCAGGTTCCAGAAGAGGTAATTTAATTTATTTTCCCTTGTAAGCTGGCTTTCTTTTCTCAAAAAAAGCAGAAACACCTTCTGCGAAATCTTCAGAACCTGCGACCTTTATCTGAATTCGCCGCTCTTCAGCCAATTGGGCATCTGCGGTATTCAAGAATGTTACATTCAACAATTTTTTTGTGTTAAGAACGTTAAGAGGCGGCACTCCAGCTAACTTTTTCGCCACTTGCTCAACCATTTGATCCAATTGGTCACTTGGGACTGCTTTATTTATCAATCCCCAAACCTCGGCGGTTTTCGCATCGATTTTCCCTAACCAGAAAAATTCCTTCGCGTGCTTCATGCCAATTAATCGGGGTATTACGTATGTCCCCCCGCCATCGCAGCTTAAGCCTACGTTTGCAAAAGCTTCATCTAAGGCGGCGTTTTCTTCCGCAAATACTAAATCACAACTTAATACCAAGTTTAAACCAGCGCCATACGCTCCGCCCTGAATTTTTCCGACGACGGGTTTCGTAAGGTCTAGAATTTTCTGGACACATTTGTGCAAAATCTCTGAAATGTCCGCTATTTTCTGCGATGCCTTCTTTTCCTTAATTGAAGATAGAAATTCTTTCACATTGCCTCCACTTGAGAACAGTTTCCCTTTTGCTCCCAACACGATTACCCGGATGGTAATGTCCTTTTCGCAGTCATCGAGCGCCGCATACAGTTCTGTCAAGTTCTGCACATTCACTGCATTCAAATTGTCGGGCGTATTGAGATAAATTTTCCCAATAGGGGGCTCTTTTTCCACAAGAATGTATTTATAGGGCATAATTTTCACCGAAACTACTCTAAAGTTCTATTAACAGGAGTTATTCTCCCGAATGATCTTCGCAATCCGTTCTGCGGAATCCTTCATTTCTTGATAGGCAAGCCCGATAGTTCCCTTGATTGGGAGGATCCCAACCAATAGAAATGATTTTCCCTTATTAAGTTCCTGTTTCATATTAACTATGATCGCTTTTGTTTGATCGGTACCTTCTAGTAGAATAAATTTGACGCCATTCTCGAAAAGGCTCTCAGACACGAATTCGATTGTCCTATGGATAGAAGTACTCCACTTTCCAAAATAATTTGTATCGATCTTCGAAGATCGCGCATGGGGACCCTTCCTCAGAACTTTCGGAACGTAGGCCGCGTCCTCATGAATCCCAAGAATTGCGCCGTCATACCCGATGACCATGCTCACCCTAATTCCTGCCCGAGATCGTAAATTCCGCAATTCCTCTAGTAGTTTCATGTCTAGAGGAGGTTCGGTATCATGATCAGTTTTTTCGATCTCTTGATCGGTCTTTAGATCATTATCAGGATTGGGGATCATTTTTTCAGAGTCCAACCATTAGTGCATTGTTTTTAATTAAATCGAAGTACTAAAATCTTTTGTTAAATGGTTATTAGAATTCCTCCTTTTCGATGCGTCTAATGAATACAAAAACAAAAAAATAATCTTATAAAGGGGGATTTATATTACTTAGATAGTGATTGGTTTTGCCCGAGCCATATTTTCTCCCTCAATTCATTAATATGCCTCATAATAGGGCAAACCTCACTCTTTTTTAATCTGTTTTTACTATTTTTCAATAAGTAGCATTAAAACTTGCCAATTTTTTAACGAGGTACTTCCTTGAAGATCTCAACATAACATCCTAAAAATAGGATATGAGGATCATTTTTTTGTGAGTTCGAATTGATCACGAAACTTATTCCATTATGAAAGGATCGTAAAGCAATTTTTTTGAAACCAAAATTCGGTAAGTTTCAAGAAATCTACTATTTCTCTACTATATTTCTAAATCCTCGGTTATTTACAAGTGATAGAGGTTCTTCATTTTAGGGTATAAATGCAAATTAGATTAGATTAATGTGATTTCGCTAAATAATTCACGGATATTGGACAATTTTTCATAATTATCAACTAATTTTAGGACATTCTGTATTTTATTCTCGGGAAACTTGAGACTCTCGGCTTCTTGACGATATTTTCTCTCCAAAGGTACATAATTGCCAGGGCTACCTTGTGGCGTTTTCTGAGCAGCTCTGAGAACATTCCCACTTTTCATTTTAACTTTCACTTTAGCCCCAAATCCGACTTTTACTTTTTCAAGGTTTGCATCTTTCAATGAGAATTTCCCTTTTATGATATCCTTCAAACTTGGAATATTAATCGAAGGAAGGGCCTCTAAGATATCCATTGAGGTGGAGATGTCATTTACTATCCGCACCTTTTTCGCGAGTTCATGCACTCTAGGATCTAAAATCCGTTCTTGCGTGAATTGCTTAGGTGTGAGTTCCTTATCAATCAGCATGACCGCAACATTGTAGGGAATTGAAAAATTCAGTGCAACGGGCGATTTTTCCTTTTGGAGATAGTCCAGAGATGCATAGGGGATCGCCAAATCATTCATAACTGAAGTGAGAATCGAGGAATACACGGTGATTGTGTCAATTTCATCCAGATTGAGGGCGGGCGTTTTTTCAAGGATTTTTTGAATACAGTCCGCTATTCCATCGATATACGCACAGCCAGGGTATAACTTGTAGCAGATAGTGTCAGTGACCCACGCTTCCCCGAGCGCGCTGGTAACCATAAATTTGAGCGGGATATCCGCCATCATATTACAAAAGCCGATAGGATTTTCGATAATATCGGCAGCTCCGGTGAATTCATTCATTGCCAAGTAGGCTGCTTGAACCCCAAGTTGCGCAGGAATTCCCGTGGTCAGTAATTTACTGTGAGGGCCCATAAAGCCTCTGAGAATAGGAAATGTGCTTTGGGCAAGCGCCACTCCAATGGCATTGGTTATCTGATTTTCAGTTAAGCCTAATAGTTTTCCAGCGGCAACTGCACCTCCAATCAAGTGGATATACGACCAACATTGCCCATTTTGGGGTCCTACAAAAACGGAGGTTCCCAATCTTCCCTCTATTTCATTAGCGAGAATCTGCGCAACTAATACCTCCTTCCCACTCTTTTCCAATTTTTCTCCCAAAGCCAATGAAATCGGAACCGCTGAATTGCCTGTATGCCCGCTTAGTAGATAATCATCATAATCTAAGGCAATGGCTATTGAACTATTTGCTAAGACTGCAGTTCGCACTGAAGTCTTTATACCGGAAGGGATAAGACTCGCCTCTTCACGATCACCCCATTGTTGCACAGTTTTCGTGATAATTTTCCCGGGTAACGTCTCAGATCCCGCGTAAATCGCCGCAAGGATCCCCAGCACCTGTTCTTTCGCCCTCTTCACAACTCTCTGGGGAATTGCCTCATAGTTTAAATTCACAACAAATCGCGCAATTTTTTCTGCTAAGGTCATCCTTTCCATATCTTTTCACCTCACAATCGTAGAACAGAGTGATATAATTGATGAGAATAAGATAAGCGGCATGAAGCTGGACCGCAACCCCCGAACTTTCACCTCTTTTGTCATAACGCCTGAAATAATTGAGTATTTGCCTGCAAAAGCCTCAAGCCAAAAACTCTCTGGGGCTTCCAAATTCAAATCCACCGCACTGGTCCCTTTCTTTATGAAACTTCTCTCAGGTGTTATTGCGAGATAATATTTCTCCCCGTCTTTCACCCGAATATTTAATCGCAGTCCGAGTGGATATAATTCTGTTAAATCAGGAAATTTCTCAGTATTTTTCTTTAAATAGGTATTGAGAAATTCTATTATCCTCTCAATTCGTTCAAATAATAAATTCATTGTCTTAATCTCCCATTTTATTTTTCCAGCCGTGAAGAAAAACGAAAAATAGAGTTCAAAAGCCCTTGCATAACTGATGAAGGGATGCAATTTAAAATTGAATGCATCCGCATAAAAACATTTTTAAGAAGTGCACGTAGGATTGAAAATGGAAATACACTTAAAATTCGTCCTGCTCTTATGATTCGATCCATTGATTCAAACAATATGCTTAAAAGGACTAATTTATACATAAAATTCGCTCGAGCGTTCGACATTATAACATTGCCTCTATTATATTCCTGCGTTAAAGACTTTTTCCCGGTAAAAATCTGAAGCCAGTTGGATTGCTCTGCTTTAAGCGTCATGCTCGACTCGCCGCGAATCCCCTTTTGAATGAACGCTCCATTGGGCGAAATCATAAAATAATAGGTCCCTTTATCTGTAACTATAACATTAGCTTCAAAACGTAGCGGAAATAATTGGGTAATAAGATCTAGTTCCTCAATTGAAGGAATAACCGCTAATATATTTTTTAATGCATGAGTGAATCGCTCTAATTGATTATAAATCCAATCCATAGCATTCTTATTTCACACAAAACTAATAAATTTTATATGAATTGGGGAAAATTATAAAATGAATTTTTAAGAGATGAAAAAATTATGCCGATCCAACCCTTAGAAATCTATGATGTTGAGGAAACCGGAGAACTCGTGTTGAAACACAAGGATTTAAAAGATGCTTTGATCACCAGCAGCGCGGTAATGATTGTGAATCACGAGGATAAATCCGTCATTTTATGGATCGGGAGGGGCTCGAGTACACGTATAAAATTTGCGGCAGCCCGTTCTTCTCGCCGCCTTTTGACAGAACGGGGATTAAGCTATCGGGTAAAGACTTGTGACGAGGGAGACGAACCGGATTGGTTTCAGGCTTTATTTACCATGAAAGTGACGGATCGGTCACGGGATGAGCCACCCACCTTAGAAGTTCTATCTATCTTGAATGAAATGAAAGCCGTACAAATCCCTGAGGGTTTTGAACGCGAGGCCTGCATTATCTCTCGTGATTTTTATGTACCCGTCGAATATAAATCTTCAGTAATGGGTACCGAAAAGACAAGTATAAAATTCGAGAAAGGATCTTATTTACCTGAAGGCCTTTTCATGCTTCCTTCAGGTGCTTATTGTCCTCGACTTCTCGTTAAAAATGGGAAAGTCCTCGGAATTGATATTCTGATTAATCAAGAACTCGCTCAAAAGGATGCGCATGTCGAGTCACTTCAGCAAGAAAGCAACCAAAAACAAATTCAATCCGAATCGCTTCAAGCTAATATAAAACGGGACGAGGAAGAAATTAAATCACTCAAAGAAGAAATAATAAAAAAGGATGACCACGTTAAATCCATTCAGAAAAACATAGCTGAGAAAGAAGAGCAAATCGAAGGGCTGCAAGAGATCAATGCAAGGCAAGACAAACAGATTGAAGCCCTTCAGAACGACATCACACAAAAGGATCAGGAGCTCGGAGCAGTTCAAGATATTCAGTCAAAATTGAAAGAAAAGGATCAAAGGCTTGATACTCTTCAAAATGAGCTCATAAAAAAAGAGCAGCGGTTTGAAGCGCTTCAGAATACAATGAAAGAACAAGACCAACAAATAGAAACATTGCAAAATACAGTAAAACAAAAAGAGCAGGAGATTGAAACTTTCCAAGGCGCGATAGACCATAAGAACCAGCAAATTGAAGAATTAACCTCTTCCATAGAAGACAGAGAACAAAAAATTAACGAACAAGACGAAAGCCTGAAGCAAAAAGAGGCCGAATTTGAAAAAGAACGGAAACTCCATCAAGAAACAAAAACCCGCTTAGAAGATAAAATAAAAGAATTAGAATCAGTGATCGAGCCGAATCCGTTATAAAGAAATATTGTTTTAAAAAGGGTTCTTTTTAGCAAAATTCAATTATTTATTACCATTGTGCCCATTATACTCAAATATTTCATCGATTCGATGCGTCAATCGCTCTCGGGCGTAGTCCTGCCCGAGCGCCATGATTTTTATGATGGGTTCCCGGACAAATGTGGGGATTTTCAAGACACTCTTGTTGTGTTTGACCACATCCATTACTTGGCAGACAAATTCTAATTCTTTCTGGAGGTTTTCCAACGCCCCTTCTTTTGCCGCAAATGCATTTTGAGTGAGTTCCTCATAACAGGTCCCCTCGCTAGTCAGCAGGCGATGGGCTGGCTCAATCCGATGTTTAAACACTTCTTTCATAATTCCCTCAATCGCCGGATACGCCTTATGCTGCTTTTTACAATGGTGAAATGACTGATCGTTTGTGATATACGCTTCAAAATTCGCCTCAATGAGTTCATCTAAATTCTCCTCCCGGTATTTCATCGCGCAATCAAGCACAATATCGATTTGATTAATCGCTTTGTCGCGTATATCCTTCCGAGCCATGATATTATAAATCAAACGCGCAATTGGATTCAAAAACCACCCTGAAAGTCCCCCATACATCCGCCCTAAAGTCACTTGGATGTGATCCAAGCCTTTATCCATTTCTCTTATCATTTCTTCCTTAACAATCTGCGCGTGCTCTTGCTGAGTAAAATTTTGCATTGGGGCTTCACCAGTCTTAATCATACTTGACCGCACCCTAAGGTACTAATCATTCTCTAAACCAATCTTATACTATTAGAACCCAAACTTGTTTTTAAAAATTATTTTTATAACGGTAAAATAGCAAAAGTAGAGCTCTTGAAATAAACTGAAATACTCCCAAATCTGCTCTCAAGTCATTATATATCTTTTTAGATTCGCCCAAAGCCTCAGGTGATTAATCCCATCAACAGTCCCGTGACAATCGGCACCGATAAGGTATCGTTGATTTTTGGGAGATTTATATAATCAAAGAGCAAAAATCATTTTATATTTATCGCCTCTAGTTTACTTGGTGAAAGATGTTAAACAAGATAAAAGCGGGAATTGCCAATTTGGCTCTAAAGTTCATTTCCGTCGAAGAGAAACTCTCCTATATGTTCCTCGAGACATTTCCCAAAAATGTGCGACCCATTGTTATTCTCCCTACAGTTAACACCGTTATGCGATATATCGTCCATAAATTGAACAAGAAGAGCATACATGGGCTGGTTTCTAATGGAAAATTGAATAACGTTGAAGTGTCCGTAATCCAGACGAACATGGGGAGCCCTGGCACCGCAATGATCATGGAAATCCTCAAAAATTGCGATTGTAAGGCCACCATTCGGATTGATTATTGTGGGGGATTAAAAACTACGTTAGTAGGGAACCGTCCCGTAGAAACCGGGTTGAATATCGGAAGCTTAGTGATTCCAAAGACGGTATTTCTCACGGATGGGACCTCGTTCCAATATTTACAAAAAAATGCAAAGCAAATAATAGGCAATCCATTACTTCATAATCACGCCAGCGATACAATCGAAACTTGGAAATATCCAACTTTAGAAGGCAAATATTGGGCAGCCGACAGTCCCGATCCACTTTATACTATCTTTAAAAATAATCTTGGAACGCCGCATCGCCGAGAACGACCCGATATTCTCTGGAGCTCGGATTCTCTGTTTTGTGAAGCTCCGGAAGCAATAAATACTTGGCGATTGCAGGGATGCAATTCCGTCGATATGGAGAGTTGTGCCATATATCTTTTAGGGGCCCTCTACAAGATCCCCTCCATCTCGTTGCTTGGGGTTTCCAACATGGTCGACGTTGATGCCCTCAATCTAATGAAGGTGAATAAAATCCATCCCGGCATATTTGAATCCTTGGATGAGATATATCACCTGTTAGCGAATTGCTTACCGACCGTGCGACAAGAATTGGTGGAGAAGCCATAAAAAAGACCGCTTGGATTGAAATTGTTGAAAAAGTATGAAATTCTCCCAAATCTGGTCCTATCCGCTCATTTTCGGGGTTAAAAACCCACTAGATTTGGATCAATTGAGTACTCTTTAAAAATAGGATACATATCCCAACGATGTGGTCGCTGAGCAAATAAATTTTTATAAAAATTCTGTTAAGTTAAATCATCTTTATCACACTTTAAAGGTGCAAAAGATGAATCAAAACTGGAACTGCTCAAAAAAATTCGTAGGTCCATTAATTATTATTTTCTTTCTTATTGGCGCGGTATTCCTTGGGAGCATGTATGTTATCAGCCCTCTAACAGCCGGCACCGATCAATCTGGCAAGCTCCAGATCTCAGCGGATACTTATTCTTATTCGCTTGAATGGAATAGGACGTGGGATATAGATGGCAACGATAAAATCCAAGACATGGTGATTGATGAGAATTTCTCCTGTTATCTCGCCGGAACTTCGACAGATGGCACTATCCAGGCCTGGTTCGCCAAATTCCATTCAAACGGCACCCAACTTTGGAACAAAACCTGGTCGACAGGCGGCGCGTATGGTTTAGCTGAGGACAGCAGTGATCACTCTCTCTATCTATGTGGATCTTTCCCCAACAACACCTGCCTCATTAAATATAATTCAACTGGTTCCATGCTTTGGAATTATACATTTGAGGGAATTGGGACTTTTCAAGCTGGAGATGTCGCTATCGATAAGAGTACGAATTCCATCTACCTGGTGGGATGGACAAACGGTCCCGAAGAGGGATACTTGATAAAACTTGCCGCAAATGGTTCGGTTCTTTGGGGTTACGAGAAAGGACAATACAATTCAGGGGTGACAATAGATAGCCATGACAATGTAATCTTCGTAACTCGTGGTATACACGAGGGTGATATTGATCTGGCTGTGGGAAAATATGCTTCCAATGGTCCCTGCATGTGGTATTACGTCTGGGGCAGACCAGAATATGGGGCTAACGAAGAGGCATTTGAGGTGGCAGTCGATAGCAATGACAATATTTACGTGGTCGGATATCAGGAACCCCTGCTATGTTCTGATAAAGGTGCCTTGATAATGAAATTTGATTCCAATGGCAACTCAATATGGAATAGAACCTGGGGATCGCCTACGGATGTTGCCTACGGAGTCCAAGTTGTAGGGACTGCCATTTACGTTGCTGGATTCCACGATACGCTCACTGGCAGCACCGATCTAATGCTCTTAAAGTATAATTCGTTGGGACAATTACAGTGGAATCTTACCTGGGACGCCTCTCAGCGCGATGGGGCTTACTGCCTCTCAAAAGACCACCAAAATAATCTCTATATCGGAGGTTCCACCAATGGCACAAATTTAGATGCTTTATTCCTGAAGTTTAAGGCATCACTTACCGGTGGGGACGAGATTCCTGGATTTCAATTCAGTTTAACCCTGATACCTCTGGTATTCCTACTTGGATACGTCGTCCTTCGCTCCAAAATCAACATATTTTCAGGAAAACGGCGGATCTAACCTTTATTTCTCCCTTTTCTTTTTTCCTATTTTCGTAATTATGAGATAATTCAAGATAGTTTCAGTAATGGGAAAAGAATATATCCACAGAGCTTGAGGATTCTAGGTGACGAACTCTGGGACTCCAAAATCGAAAGTAATTAGAGGAGCCCGAAACCCCAGGCGACTAATCCCATCAGCAGGCCCGCGACAATGGTCACCGATAAGTTATCGTTGATTTTTGGGAGATCTAAATAATCAAAGAGCGTAAAGTAAGGTTGCAACAACTCCCACTAGGGCACTCGAGAAGTTAGTAATGAAACTTTTTATGGACCGCACTCTTTGGTCTTTGATGAAGCTGAAAATCGTCTATATACAGCCGCTGTAGTTTTTAAAAACATTTCATAACTGTAAACAATAATTTTATCTGATTTTTAATTAAGACTAAT
>Ga0315277_10006857_pt1 | contig 14824 bp, 15 predicted proteins | sample YL17G05_15_MG_FD_203695 | JGI IMG/M metagenome (GOLD analysis project Ga0315277, IMG submission 203695) | Sediment microbial communities from Yellowstone Lake, YNP, Wyoming, USA - YL17G05_15 | ecosystem: Environmental > Aquatic > Freshwater > Lake > Sediment | place: USA: Wyoming | collected... | reverse complement strand
TTTCGGCGCGCTGGGTCGCGGATGGCTGTTTCCTCCATGCACTGACACTGCCGGCGCACGACCGGGCGGGCATCGAGGGCTGGCACTGGCTGGGGTTCGGGATGGTGGCCGTGGATGGGGTACGGGAATTGACGCCGGTGGAGGGTCATGAGGCGGAGGTTGAGCTACGGCGGGCGGGCGTGGAAGACGTCCGGGAGGTGACTCCGCTCATCAAGGCACTGGAGCGGCACGTGGCCGCACCGCCGACCTTCTTCATCCACGACCTGGAGGAGCCTGAGGAATGGTTGGGGAAGCCGGGACACGCGCTGTGGCTGGCCTATGAGGGAGGAGAGCCGGTGGGCTGCATGGCCCTGGAACCGGGGCACGTAGGCGGATGTGAGATCGTGCAGGACGAGGAGACCATCAGCATCGAGAGTGCATTCATCAAGGAGGAAGCGCGGGGCAGGGGCGCCGCCACGGCACTGTTGAACCAGTGCCTGGCATGGGCGCGGGCAGAGGGGTATGCGCGGTGCGCGGTGGACTTTGAGGCCGTGAACGTATTGGCCGTTCGTTTCTGGACCAGGTGGTTCGAGCCGGTCTGCTACTCGCTGTTGCGCTGGATTGATGAGCGGGTGGCACCGGCATCGCCAGTGGCCTGATCGGTTGGCTGGGCTACTGGCTGGCCCAGCAGGAAGTCGAGCGAGTGGGACATCTGGTACGATCGCGACTACCGGCGCTACGACCAACTGACCGGCAAGAGACGTACGCTTGACGCCTGGCCTCTGCGCAACGATTTCCCTTTCTGCAACTAAAAGTCAGCGCCGGTCAGGATCATTGCCGTCTGGATTCTGACCTGTCTGTCTAATGGTACAACTCGATAATCAATGAGAGCCTCCAACTTCCTATACTTTTCGTGGAACTGGTGGAGATGGTCCTGGTGGAGAGGTGTTTGGTCATCCCTGCCTCCAAGGCACTTGACATACAACTGGTGTAGACTCAACTCCCTCTCCAATTCCTCGACCCTTTCGTCGCTTACCTCGTATTGTTTGGCCTTGATTCCCTCATAGCGTGCTAAATCTTTTGCCTCGCCTTCAACACCCGCCATTCCAAATCTAGCACTGAACTTGCCTCTATCAAACCAGGGATTGTCTTCGGTAACGCCCAAAGACTCCAATTCCTCTACCGCATCTCTTAGAGCGGCAATCCACTTCCTCCTACTGTCAAGATGCGCCTTTTTCAGTTCCATCAGATCAATCTCCGTCTCACAGGTAGCCCTGAGTGTTTGATCCAGAATGGAGGGAAGTTCCGAGATTAGGCAGAATTGCGCCCCACAGTGATGCTCCACATACTCATAGGTAGACATCTTGATCTGACTTAGAATCTCGGGATTGTCTCTGAACCTCTCGGCCAGTTTGGCCATTGGTGGAGCGGCGATGAAACCAGGGGCAATGTATTCGATCCCTTTTTCACCATGCAAATCTACATCCATCACGGGGACTTGAAATCTCTCGCATAACTCGGCCAAGGCGGAGATTCTGCCTGTATGATCCCCCTTGGCCGAAATGGCAAAAATACTTCCTCCTGTACGATGAGTAGTATGGAGAGTGATGTAGAATTCAATGTTGCCCTTGTAGACGTCAACATTGCTTCTAAAAAACCCCAGTTCCGGTCGTATTTCCTGGTCTTTGTTGACTGGGATTCCATGCTCGCAATCTTCCGCAGGCCTGTTATTCCTGAAACTGTGTAGAAGATAGTCTTGGTATGAGAATTCCTCACGTGCCCACCGGTAGTTCAAGGCCGCGCCATCGGGATCGAGCATGGGATGAATGACAAACTTGTGCTTCAGAAGTAGCTCTTCGAACTCAGGATTCTCCAGCAGGTTCTTGGCAAGATAGAGGCAAGTCACGGTTCCTGCGGGTTCGTCTGAATGTGCGCCACCCGTTACAGCAATGACTTTATCAGAGTCGCCTAGCTCCACACAGACCAGATCCCTCCCTGCTCTCGACTGCCCGTTCAGCTTTAGAGACATCCTGTGGGGATATTTGCTCTGCAGGGACTCGAGTTCTTGGATCAGTGTCCTGTGTGATGGAACCTCCAGGTTGTCTGGCAGAACCATGGCTAGTGCATATCCATAGATCTTTTCTAGCATTCGATACCTCCTTAACCGGAGTACATCGTGAACCCCTTCCTCATCTGTGGACATAGCATAGACATCAACGGGGTAGGTTGTCACCACCCCAATGGGGTAGCTGAGGGGGTAGTCCTGCAAACAACAATCCTCCACCGCTATGGTGGAGGATGTGGCTCACTTGTGTGAAACGCATTTTCGCACGGTCGGACTAGAGCAGTTTCAACTCCCCTGCGCGGTGAATGGCGTCTGACCGGCTATGAACACCCAACTTGCTGTAGATGTTCTTGATGTGAAAGCGGGCCGTATTTGCGGAGATGTAGAGCTCATCCGCGATTTCCCTCCGGGATAGGTGTGTGGTCAGCAGCCGCAACACCTGCAGCTCGCGCTCGCTCAGGGGTTCGACCAACCCTTCGATTCCACTCAGGGCAGGCCCTTTGGCTACGCTTCCCTCGACCTGTCTCGGGACAGGCAGTGCAAACCGTTCGTGTTTCGTCTCGCCTTCCAGCACTGCCAAGAGCTTGCTCACATAGTCTGCCGCCATCCCACGGGCGATCGCCTGCTGCAGCAGTTGGCCCATCGGCGCACCCTCGTCAATGAAGGTGCGCACGTAGCCCTCCGGTTCGGCGAGGGTGAGCGCACGGCTCAGAGTCGCCAGAGCCTGATCGGCCTGGCCATTCGCTTGCAGAGCGATTGCCTGCAGGACCAGTACCTCAATCGCATATCCCACTGCCCCTGTTGCTTCCGCCAGCTCCAACAGCCGTGCCAGCCAATCAACAGCATCGCCTGGCTCGCCCTGGGCGATGAGGGCCTGGGCAAGCGTGCGGTACTCCTCATAGCGATGAAACTCAAGTCCGTCGCCAACGCTCAATCCACTTGCCTGCGCCCATCGCCATGCTGCTGCTGTATCCCCCTGCGCCAACCGTATCTGCATCTCCCAGGCTGTGACCAGGGCGATGATTGATGCAGGTAGATCGGCCGCTGCCTGCACGGCCTGTTGGATGGCATCGAGTGCGCCGCGTGTATCGCCCATCGCCTGGAGCGTTTTCGCCAACGCATAGTAGGCAAGGCCCAAGTAGCCTGCCTGCCCCCAGCGCCTGCATACTTCCAGGCCATCCCGGGCATAGTGCAACGCGGCCTCCAGGTCGTTCCACTCGCCCAGGATCAGGCTCAACCAGGCAGATACCTGTCCTATGATCGGCAACGGCCATCTGCCCCGCCCGGTGGGACCTCCAGCAAGCCGTAGAGCATCGTGGCAGGTGGCAGCGGCCTTACGGAGCTGCCCTTGCGCCATCTGCAGTTTGACCAGATCACAGCGAGCATCAATGGCCAGCGAGTGGGCATCCGCCGCCTCAGCGAGCGCGATGGCCTCGGTTGTGGCCCGGGCTGCGGCGGCAAGGTCACCACTCATGCGGAGCACGTTGCCGGCTACCGCCGTGACCAGGCTGCGCACCATCCGATCGTCCTCAGGCACCCGCTCCAGGGCCTCGCGGGCGAGCGTTACGGCACGAGAGAACTCTCTGTCCTGCGTCGAGATGTAGGCGCGCAGGGCCGCGATGTGACCTGCGATCCTCTGCCGCTCAACGTGATCGTCGAACCCTTCCAACGCACGCTCGGCGTCGTGCAGCCGCGGTTCAACGCTACCCGGCCGGCCAGCAAAGCCCAACACCCAGGCGTACGCGACGCAGAGCCACGGCCGAGAGCGCACGACTTGGTGGGGCAGTGCTTCCAACCACCCCATCAGAGTCGCCAACTCACCGTGGTACATCGTAGTGAGGGCCCTTTCCGCGACGAGCTGCTCCACCCGGTCGAAATCGCTCCCTGACAGCGCATGCCCGATCGCCTCAACCACGAACCCGTTTTGCTCATACCACACGCTTGCTCGCCGGTGCAGCTCGGGCACGCTGCCCGGCTGGGTCTGCTGTAAGCGCTGCCGTAGCAGGCTGGCAAAGAGGTGGTGGTAGCGATACCAACGTCGCTCGTCGTCCAGCGAAACGATGAACAGGTTGGCCTCCTTCAGCCCCTCGAGCGTCTGGCGTCCCCCACCCTGGCCGGTGACTGCGTCGCACAATGGGCCAGTCATACGCTCCAGGATAGACGTCTGCAGCAAAAAGGTCCTCACACTCTCGGGCTGCTGGCTGAGCACTTCGTCGCTGAGATAATCTGCAATGTACTCGTGGCTGCCGGTGAAGGCGGCAATAAAGCCAGGGACATCTTCTCGTCCCCGCATGGAGGCCGCCGCCATCTGCAGCCCAGCGATCCAGCCCTCGGTGTGAGCGGTCAGCGCAGCGACGTCATCGGCCGCAAGATCCAAACCGGCGACCTGCTTCAGAAACGCGGCGACTTCGCCGGCTGTGAAGCGCAAGTCAGCCTCGCATAGTTCGGTCACCTGCCCCCGGCCTCTGAGACGCGCGACAGGCAAGGGAGGGTCGGCGCGGGCAGCGATGACCAGGTGCATCTGCGGCGGCAGATGATCGAGCAAGAATGCGAGGGCGTCGTGGATGGCTTGCGCCTGTATCGCGTGGTAGTCATCGAGGACGAGGACGAAATGCTCTGGGATGGCCGTAATCTCATTGAGCAAGGTTGTCAGCACCGGTTCGAGGGCCGGCGGCTGAGGGGATCGGAGCATAGCCAGGGCAGCTTCTCCGATATCCGCCTCGATCGTCTGGAGGGCAGCGACGGAGTAGGACCAGAACCGCGTCGGGTCGTTGTCGCCTTCGTCTAGCGATACCCAGGCGGCCCGCTTACGCAGCTCACAACTGGCCACCCATTCGCTCAGCAGCGAGGTCTTGCCAAAGCCGGCTGGGGCAGAGATGAGTGTCAGCTTCCGGTCAAGCCCCGCATTCAGCCATTCTACCAGGCGCGGGCGCGAGACCATCTCTGGCCGGACGGGAGGGATATAGAGCTTGGTTTTCAGGATGGGTGTGGCCATTTGGACGTCGCTCTATATTATAGTGGTACATCCTCTGATCTACAACTGCGATGGAGGAGGTGACGTCCGCGGGAATCCATGGAGGCTCCCGTCGGCATCGCCGGCCAACCTCCAACTTCCAACCTCCAACTTCCAAATCACCTATTTGGGGGATGACGACTCACCCAGTTTGCGGGTATACTGGGAGCACAATGGGTGGTCTGACCCTGCCTGAAGCGCTGCCGGGCCGACAGGATAGCGAACATCGGGCGGGCACCGCCGGGGCCGCCAGTCGAGCGTTGGCAAGAGCGCAAGTGATCTGGATGGGGGGACCAGGTATGGCTGGGAGGACAAACGATCCACTGTCCGCAGGGACGAACCGTATCGGCGTGGGCGTCGTCGTCGGGCTGGTATTGGCGATCGCGGTTATCATCGCGGTAGGCGACACAGCCCTCGCGGGTGCCGTTGTCAGCCTTGGGGTTGCTGTTGGGGCCGGCCTGGCCATTGGTGCAGTTGCCGGCGAGGTCGTGAACCGGCACAATAGAGGGAATGGCGTCTGATGGTGGGCAGGCTGTCACAGACCCCCCACTGTGTGGGGGGCTTGTGAGGGGCCACAGACCCCCCACTGCGTGGGGGGCCTATGAGGAGGGACTGAACATGGTGCTGTGGGAATACTTGACGTTCGACATCGGTTATGACCGGAAGAAGCACAAGAACTGGGTCGTCGTGCGCGACAACCGGCCTCCACTGGTTGGGCTGCAAGCGATTCTGGAGGCGCACGGCGCACAGGGCTGGGAACTGGTGAGCCTGATGCCGGTGCGATTTCAGGCCTATCCCGGATTCGGGCAATGGACCGTTGAACCGGTGGGCTACCGGGCTACCTTCAAGCGGCCCCGCGGCGAGTCGTGAGACCTACCCCCCGTGATCTATCTGTCTTCAATGGAGGGATGAGTGAGAAGGGATGGGTACAGGATCTTTTCCGCAGGGCAGATCCGCAATCTGACGCTGCCCAACCGGTTGGTTCGATCAGCCACGTGGGACCCCTCCATCATCGTCGGCCGCCAGATGACCGATGAAGTGCTGGACCTTTACAGGCAACTCGCGCTAGGTGGCGTGGGGGTGATCATCACGGGGGGCTTGCCCGTCTTGCAGGGGGAGATGCTCGCCGGCGGGAAACCACCTTCCTACGACGATTTCCACGTAGATGGCATTGAGAGGATGGCTGACGTCGTTCACCGTTCAGGAACTGGCTGCAAGATCGTGGCGCAACTAGAAGTCGGCTACCTGGGCGCAGGCCCTTCCGATGTGCCTTCTCCATTCCGGCAGGAAAGGATCCGGCCTCTTTCCACAGCAGAGATTCGCACGATCGTCGCGTGCTTCGTCGAAGCAATCGTCAGGATGAAGGAATATGGCTTCGATGGCGTCCAACTCCACGCGGCCCACGGCGGTCTATTGAGTTGTTTCCTCTCCCCTTACACGAACCGCCGCGACGATGAATATGGTGGCTCCGTACAGAACAGGGCGAGCATCGTGAGAGAGATTGTCTCCAGGGCGAGAGAGGCGGCCGGCGACTTGCCGATCCTGATCAAAATGAACTGTACGGACTACGTCGTCGGAGGCATAGACATCGGCGGCTTTCCCGAGTTGGCGCGGGAGATTGAGAGTACCGGCGTGGACGCGGTTGAAATCAGCGCCGGTATGTGGGACTGCCTGGTCAGAACCGAAAAGGAACTCGGCTTTCGCCCTGTCCCTGCCCCTGAATCCCACACCCGTATCCACCACCCGGACCAGCAATGCTATTTCCTCAAGTATGCCCAGGGGCTGGACCTGGACATTCCGGTGATTCTCGTAGGAGGCAACCGGGACGTCGAACGGCTGGAGGAGATCGTATGCCAGGGCAGGGTGGATTTCATTGCCCTGTGCCGGCCGCTGATCAGCGAACCGGATCTGCCCAACCGCTGGCTCGCAGGCCGGGGTAGCAATACCACGGACTGCATCTCCTGCAATTCGTGCATCCATGACATGATCGTTCATCCGGGCAAGGAAGCGCCGGGCGTAGTCACCTGTGTGTTCAAAACGGACGAGCAGCAGCACAGGCTAGCACAAGAGTGGCTCTCTTCGTGGGTCGAGCGGAATAGGATCACCTGTACGAGATAGCCAAAATGGAGACATCGTGCACAACGAATACAGCATTATGCTGACTGCCTCGCCTGATCCAGCGGACGTACAGGTCGTCCGCGAGGGGTTGGATGCGTACAACGCTACGCAGGGAGCCCCTGTGGATTGGGTGCCCATGGCGCTCTTTGTGCGCGACGCACAGGGTACTGTCGTCGGTGGACTGACGGGCGGCACCTACTGGGGCTGGCTTTACGTCGCACGTCTGTGGGTCGCCGAGCACCTGCGCGGGCAGGACTATGGTAGTCGCCTGCTGGCGGAAGCGGAGCGAGAAGCCCTACGGCGCGGCTGCCACCACGCCTACCTCGACACCCAGGATTTCCAGGCGCTGCCGTTTTACCAGAAGCGCGGTTACACCGCGTTCGGTGTGCTGGAGAACATGCCCATCGGGTACACGCGGTACTCGATGCAGAAGGAACTGCATCGGTTATGACCGCCTGATCGGGTATAATGGGGGCCAAAATGGAGCGTAAAGAGATCTCGACCGCCGCACCGGAATTCTCTTACTTTGAGATTCAAGCCTTTTGGGGCGTCACCAAGCACATGGGGGGACCAGCAGCCACCGACGAACTGGCCACCCTGTGCCACGTAGACCAGGACAAGTACGTCCTGGAAGTGGGCTGCGGCGTGGGCATTACGGCCTGTCACCTCGTGAAACGCTATGGTTGCCGCGTGGTCGGTGTGGACCTCTCGGATAGGATGGTCGAATGGTCCACGAAACGAGCCAAACGGAGGTCCATCGAACACAGGTGTGAGTTCAGAACCGCCGACGCCCAGAACCTGCCGTTCGAGGCTGGCCTGTTCGACGCCGTCATTTGCGAATCCGTCACCGCTTTCCCGCAAGATCAGCAGAGAGCGGTAAGCGAGTACGTGCGGGTGACCAAGCCAGGTGGATACGTTGGGCTGAATGAAGGCACCTGGCTCAAGGCCCCGCCGGCCGAGTTGGTCCGGTATGTCGGTCGCGTGATGGCACAGGCCAGGTTCCTCACGCCGAATGGCTGGCAGGCACTGCTGGAAAGCGCTGGCATGACCGACGTCGTGGTGAGCACTCACCGGCTCAACGCGCTCACTCAGCGGCTCGATGAGATGCAGGGGCTGGATTTTCAGGACCTATTGGACCGCTTACGGGCGTGGAAGAGTTTCGTCGGCCTCTACGCGGGGAACGCAGGCTTTAGGAAGTATGCGAAAGAGATCACCCCCTCTCCTGGGACCATCAAGAGCCTGTTTGCACACCTGGGGTACGGCATCTATGTAGGCAGAAAACAAGCAAACCCTGGCGAACTGAGTACAGCCCTCTGTTAATTCAATCCGAGTTTCTGTTCCAACCTCTCGACAGTATAGAACCAGCGAATCGCTTCCGCTTGTGCCGTATGTCTCTACCCAGTCAGGAGTCTCCGGGTACTCCTCAAGGCGCTCTGCCAGGGGAGTCTCGTCGCCCAGCCCATAGATCTCACCCACAGAGCGTTCGGCGTCAGCCTCCTTGGCCAGGTCTGCCTCCAGGCTGTACTCACGTTCGCGCCAGCCCTCGATGGCCCCCCGCGCTGCCTCTCGTACTTCGACCTCGGCATCGCGGATGGCATCGGAGATCAGGCGGACGGCACGGTTCCATTCGGGACAAGTCTGCTGTTCCAGTTGGCCCTTGAACCGCTCGATAGATGCGCCTGGCGCGAGCAGTTGCCAGGCCACGATCGCGGCCCGCTCTTCAGGCATCATTTGCTCATCCTCCTGGCGTGTGATCTGCGCACCCTCCAGATCACTGGCGGCCACTCCTGGTAGACCCAGGCATCCAGCGCCACCAGGGCAACGGAGATGGCAGTTGGGGTTACGAACACGGCGTAGCACGTGTACCACATAGATACCTCCCGGCGCGCGATGATAGCACGCCCACTTGATCGGTGTGATTTTCTACAGTAGAAATGCGGTTGGCAGGCTGTTTGGGAGTCAATCTGCCCCACGTCGAAACATCGGGCGGGCCGTGTGAAACCCCCTGCCCCCAGCGAAATGCCCTCGCCAACCGGAAAACCCCTGCCTTCTATGGCAGAAGTTGGCAAAGCCAGTCAGCACCACTACAGGACTAGCGCGACGAATTGGACTTGACTTTTCTCTAAAATGCAATACAATATGAGTGCACGAACAGAAAGCGACACCTCACGGCGGAAGGTAGTGTGGGGCACCGGCCAAGACAACGAGGATACTTCGGGGGCGCATATTGTACGACCCAGCACCCGCCTACCGCCATAAGGCGTAGCGGGTGCTTTGTTGGGAGGACAGTATGCAAGTGCAGCAGCAGCAGTTGGTGCAAGCACACAATGAAGGTCGCGGTCAGCAGGCAGCCAAGGGAAGCGGAATGACTATTCCGGCGTGGCAATCGGAAGAAGAGCTTAGGCAATTGATGCAAGCTCAGGCTGGGAGCCGTAGTCAGCAGACAGCCCAAGAGACTGCAAAGACGGAGCCGGCCTGGCAATGGGAAGAAGAGGAGATCACTAGGCGACCACAGGACCACAATGCCCCACCATCCGAGGGTACCCATGAACCACGCCATGAGATACCTATGACTCAACTGCGTAGGAGGATTGATGCATTTACTGGCCGCGGCCCGGGTTTAACCAAGCAAATCGAGAACTGCGGCCAGAACCTAACTCAGGAAGGCAAGCGTCTCCTGGACGTCGAGCGGTTGGCAGCCAAGTATCCAAAAGATCCGGACTTGGCGATTCAATGCAGGGAAAAGAAGGAGACGATCATGAGCCTGGAGCGTCAGCTTAGGACACTCTGTAACGAAAGGCGTCTTCAAGTTCGCTATGAAAGGGAATTGGTTGCTTCATCTTTTCTCCGTGAAAGATTGGCTGTTGCAGGTAAACCTCTCGACAACGCAAAAATGCTGGCTCTGGCTAGTCGAGCCCTCCCGGACATCTTCAATGGAGATAGCATCTTGCTGGGTTTATTCCCTCCTCTTCTGAGGAGTAAGTTCGAAAATGAAACGGCTATTCAGGAAGAAATCAAGTGGCTACGGGGGCTGGACTCCCAAAATGATCAATCAAAATTGATACGTGAACGCCTACGCGCCCTGGGTGAAGCTAGTGAGACAGTGGAAAGGCCGGACGACCTACCATACGAAGTCCTGGAGTTATCACCTTATGTCTTCCTTCAATACAGCGACAAGCGTGTTTCGGTTCCTGCCATCAAGATTGGTGACGGGCAGTATTTGATGTTCTCGGTTATTCGAATGTCTTCACAAGAGGGACAGCAAGCCACCGATGCAGTTGCCATTCAAGCAATCTATGCACATACCAAACAAATGGCGCGCATCGCCATTACCTACTATGTCCCACGCAACTCTAGCATCTCCGAGAATCCCGAATTGGCAACGAATTGGCAAAAGCTGGGAGGTTGGCTGTGTAAGCACTGCGGACACGGATCTACTGAACCTCCTGAAGAGACAGACTACCGCCTGCCTCCTTGTATACTATTCTTGTACCTTTACGACGAGACCGAGCAAATTGAAGACCGATTTCAGACCGAGGCGGCATACATTCCCCGGTGTCAAGTTGAAGACCTAGCACTCTTGACCGATGGCCAAGGGAGTATTCTCCCAGCGACTGATCGGTTCAGCAACTGCTCTATCCCCGCCTCGATGTTTGGAGAGCTTTTCAGAAGGCAGATGCTCGGATCCAATTGGCTGGAGCTGAAGGACCTTGAGGCATTTCACAAAGGCTTGGAGACTCCTGTCACTAAGGAAGTCGGATTTCTCGTTGGTATTCAGGTGCACGATTTAGATGAGTATCAAGAGTCTTCAATCCAGCTCATTAAGAAGCTCAGGGGCGGAGAAATAGATGTTAGCCAGGCATACAGTCTATGTGCTCTACTCCAGGATATTTCGCAGATGTTGGAGTCCCAAGGCAAGCAGATTGCCTGGCTAGTCGATGCCAACAAGTCCATTAAGAAGTGTCTGGATGCACGGGCAAAACTCGAGCTCGCTATTCCACTTATTCCAGGTATCTTGAGCATGAAAACCGAAGTGGGTGCCAGCCTGGGAGAACTTATCGGGCGGGTTGAAAGGTGGCTTAGAGCCGGGGTGGAAAATCGAGGGACGGCTGAGCATAGTGCCCCCCCAGAACTAGAGAACTACGTTAGCTCAGGTGTAGTCAGTCTGAGAGAGGGGGAACATTATGTGGAAGCGTCAAACAGTTATAGTGGAGTTCAAGACCTGGATCGTGTTCGAGGAGTTCGCCAGCAAGAGACGGTCAGATCGGAGCGGGTGGAGACATCACAGACCCTGCCCCAATCCCAAACACGACGCAACAGTGTAGCCGGAAGTGCAACATAGAAACTCCCCCGCCAAAGCAGAAACCTCCGCCTGGTGGCATAAGGGGGGGTGACTGTGAGTCCTCGGTCGGTGCTGTATGCCCGAGCCCAAGCCCACCACGCTGGCCAGGGGCTCCTATTCGACCGTATGAGCCCAAAGAATGAGAGTCCGGGTCTCCCCGAACTCTCGTCTTGCCCTGGCGGGCGCTGAAGGCCGCCTGAGCAGCAGCCCGCGCCTCCGTGGGGCTGGCACCGTACAGCACCAGCGCCTGGATCGCGGCGGCCTGCGAAGGCCATACCCCCTTGGCGTTGCACGCCCTCCCCACCCACTCTTCCACGCTCCTGCGGAGACCATCGGCGGTGGGTAGTTCATACTCCCACCCACCTGCCTCAGCGCCCAGGAACCACGCGAACGTGTCGCGCAGCGCTTCCTGGGGCGTCTGGTCGTCCTCCGCCTTCACGCGGACGCCAAGGGCGTGCACCTTGTTGGCCAGGGCCGACGCTACCGTGCGGGCGCTCCCGTCCGTCTCCTCGCTCAGGGCGTCGGCGAGATTCTCCAGTAGAACGAGCACGCGCTGCTCGTCCTCGGAGAGTTCACACTCACCGCCGACCATCGCGGCGAAGACCTGGTCCGCGTCGCCGACGTTCTTCCACGCGGCCACGAGCTCGGCCCACATCTTGCGGGTCACGCTCTTGGGCCAGGCGGCGTCGTCGGCATACGGGCTGCGGTAGGCGCGGTTCTCCTCCCCGTCCAGCCAGGATGGCCACGGGCTGTCCGTCTCCCTGTAGTCCACGAACTCGTCGGGGACCCACATCGGGACGAACAACACCAGGTTCATCCGCCAGCGCATGGAGGCAGGTGTCTGTGGCTAGGATCGCCTACTGTACCCCAGGGCTTGGCCCCTGTGAGGGCGTCAGGATCATCGTCGAGCACGCCAACCGGCTCGCCGCGTGGGGGCATACCGTTGGGCTGTTCGTACCGCCTGGCGTGTCCAACGTCGCGCCGCCCTGGATCAACGTCAACGCCCCCATCGTCCCGCTGGCTGATGGAAGACGACATCCTGCGCAAGCGGCTACAGGACAACGGCCTGAAGTATGCCGAGCGGAACCTGGACTGGGACGGGATTATGCCGATGATCGAGGGCGTCTACGGGGTGAGGGGATGAAACGCGCCGATTTCTACAGTAGAAACGGAGCCGCATGGCGTACAGGCTGACCCAGGAAGACCTGCAGGTGATGGAGGCGGCGGCCAGGATCGAGACCGGCGGCATGAGCGCCTTCACGTCGTACTACTTCGCCCCCATCCACGGCACGCTGCGCTGGGACCTGGTGGCCACGTCGCCGGATACCTGGGACCTGGCAGAGGGCGAGTTCGTGCCCTGAGTTCCCCTGGTCTGGCAGATGGCCGTTGCCCACGACAAGCGGCTGGACGCCACGATCATCGCCGGCTTCGGTTCCGGCAAGACCGTGGGCATCGGGGCCGTGTTCACGTACTGGTGCTGCATGATCCCGAACTTCAAGGCGATGGACGCGGCCCCGGTCGGCTGGCAGGCCAAGCAGATGTACGACGCCATCCGCCAGGAGTTGGCCGACTACGACAACCGGCACGAACGGCCAACCCGCCTGAGCAGGCTCATTACCCGGGTGGTGGAAAAGCCATATCCCAAGATCACCTTCCACAACGGCTTGACCATCGAGTTCATGTCCGCCGACAACCCGTACCTGACCGCCGACCAGTTGGGGGCCATCAAGCGCCGGATCAAGGACCCCGAAAAGCGCAAGCAGTTGACAAAGTCCGAGCGCCCGCTGCCGAGGGGCAACGAGTTCACGCCGGAGCTCCTGGAGCCGCGCCAGTCGCGGGAGATGGACGACGTCATGAGACACGCCAGGGAGAACAACCTGCGCGGGTACTACGTGGAGGAGACCCAGCAGGCGGGTACGGTACTGTGGGTCAGACCGCCAAACGAGTTCGACCGCTACGTGCTGATCGGGGACCCCGGCCAGAACACGCCGCCTGACCGGAACAGCGGCGTGGTCGTGGTGCTCAAGGTCACGGGGTTCCCTCAGGTCCCCGCCGAGGTGGCCGCCTTCCACTGGGTAGACGGGCAAGATTCCTACTGGCCCTTCATCAACCAGATGGAGGAGTGGTACAGGGCGTACAGGCCCATCTGCACCGCCTTCGATGCCTCCGGTACGTAGAAGGGCTTCGACGAACTGGTGTTCGCCCAGAAGGGGATGCTGGTCGAGGGCGTCCAGGTGAACACCAACAAGATGCGCATGGTCGTGGCTCTGAAACTGATCCTGGGCAAGCAGAAACTCCTCATGCCCAGGGAGATTCAGGGCATCTGGATGCAGTTGGCGGGCTGGAGGATGCCCGACACCAAGTTGCGCCAGGACATCGCGTCGTGCCTGTTCATCGCGGCGGACGTGCTGAACCGCCTCTTTATCATTGACGAGGAGCAAGAGGCGGAGGAAGACGACTCAGAGTACGAGGACGTCGCCCACGTGCGCCGCCGTCCGCATCGTCGCAAGGCCACGCGGCACCAGCGCACGGGGGGGAGGGTGCAGCGATGACGATACAAGGCGACATCGAGGTGCTCAAGAGAATCCTGAGTGAGCCTGGCAAGTGGCTGGTCATCGTCCATTTGGGGCACATCGTCAAGGTGGCGAAGGTGGAGCCGGAGCAGGACGCGAAGGAGTTGGCGAGGGCTTGTCCAAAGCCGACTTCTCGCTATGCTGAGACGTGCTAGACCCGAAGCATAGTGCTTGTCGCGTCCTTGGTGGCCACTGTCCCTGGCTTTTGCTTACACAAACGGGAAGCCCCGACCGTGAATGTCGCGCCTAGAAGTCATTTATGCTCAGTCCAAAAACTGGGTCAAGAGACAGTCTTTTGATACATTCAGATGGACGGGCAACACGAATTCCTTGTACGATGCCGACTCTTCGTTTGATGCCGACAATCTTTCCTCTGTATTGCGCTGGCTGAGGCAGTGTCTTGTTGATAATGTCGTTATCGTTTGTGAGGAACCAGGACGCACCTAATGCGATCGCTTCAGCCAAATGCCATCTATCTGCTGCATGCCTAAGTTTGAGTGGACGAAGTGATCTTTCGACTAACGAAATCCTCTCTTCATCGGTTTCAGTATACTTCTGGCGCCCAAGTTCGTCCCAGGTTTCCCGAAGAAGAAGGTATGTATATCGCTGGCTTTCCGAGGGCTTGCCGGAGAATAACTCCTTCATCAGATGGGCTGGCGCAGCAAAATCCCACCTGTTCTCAAAATCACGTTGCTCTATTTCCAATTCAAGTTCTACAAGTTGGCGAAGCGCTA
>Ga0315277_10006856_pt1 | contig 14825 bp, 25 predicted proteins | sample YL17G05_15_MG_FD_203695 | JGI IMG/M metagenome (GOLD analysis project Ga0315277, IMG submission 203695) | Sediment microbial communities from Yellowstone Lake, YNP, Wyoming, USA - YL17G05_15 | ecosystem: Environmental > Aquatic > Freshwater > Lake > Sediment | place: USA: Wyoming | collected... | reverse complement strand
AAGACAACAAACTATCAATCAATTCCTAAAGTTATGGCAGTATTAAACGGCAATCTGTATAACGGACAAGCAGATGGTTGGGTAGAAAAAGAATATACCTCAGTCCAGTATAGAGGTGAAGATGTAGAAGCATTTTTACAGAGTCCGTATATTGGAGTTGACCGTCTATACAAATATATTGAAGGAATGTTACTTTGGTTTATTCCGACAGTCTATAATAAAATGACCGTAAATGTAATTACCGATGATAATACCGACTTCTCAACTAAGCAGACATTTTCAGTTTTAGCCCATTCTGGATTCGAAGTCTTAGGCGGCGCGTATGACCAGAATTATTTTTCGAAGAATTATTTTTCAGTTGATTTAAGAGGTATGGATTATCGTAAGATAAATATCAATCAAAATACACGTTGGTTTCAATGGACATTATCTGTAACAAGTGGAAACATATCGTTGCAAGGCGTAACGTATCTCGGTCAACCGTTAGCTAACAAGGAAAGTGGAGAATAATGCCAAGTTTAAACTTAAATAATCCTATAACTGGACAATCATTTATAGGAGCAAATTCAAAAGGAGGCGGTATGTTCGGAATTGATGACATTCTTTTAGGTGGTTTAGGATTAGCGAGCAATATCTGGGGCGGTAATAAACAAGCTGACTTAGCCAGGCAACAAGCAGAACAGCAACAAGGTATGTTTCAACAGCAATTAGGTTTACAACAACAAGAACTATCTCGACAACAAGCTCTTGATAAAGCAAGACAATCAGCATATCAACAGTCGTTAACCGCAGGACAACAAGCCTCGCAAGCTGGGGAAGCTGGTTTTATGGGTGCCAATGTTCCTTTGACTGGACTTGAACAAGCTAAAAAAGATATCTTGACTGGACAAGCGAGAGGTTTAGGACAAGCAAGTGAACAAATGCAAGCGCAGATGGCGGCAGGTGGAGTCAGAGGCGGACAACTTGCCACTCAATTAAGACGCGGAATTGGTGAAATGGGAACGACAACTCAGGAACAATTAAATAAAACGCAATTAGAAGATGAACAAAGACGTCAGCAACAGATGCTGGCTTTTCAATCCGCAAAAGCACAAGCTGGACAACAAGCCGCTTTAAGACCAGCTACATTTTAAAGGAGAAAACAATGGCTATCAACCCTAAACTGTTAGCGTATCAAAATGCTTTAGGAACACAACCTGAACAACCAGATATGAATCCGATTATGCAAGCGTACTATAAGTCTCTGACAACTCCGACTGATACCTCGCGACTACCGTTACCAGAAAACATTATTCCTCAGACCACCAAGAGCATTAAAGAATCTCACGGCGTAGTACCGTCTATCTTGCAAGGGTTAGGCGGGATACTAAAGTTATCCCAGACAGGTATGGGACAAAGGGCAATTAACCAAATGTTAGGTGGTGACGTCTACACTGGAGCGGCAAGAGAGCAAATGGCTCAAGGACAGTTAGGACAAGAATCTGCAATGAGACAAATGGCAGGCGAACAAGAAACAGGGCGTCAAAAGATGTTAGGCGAATACGGAATAAAAGGTCTCGAAATGCAATCACAAGCAAAACAACAAGAAGCAAAGTCATTGTCAGATTTAAAAGATTCCGCAATCCAAGCGGCAACTAAATATGGGGATTTAGAATTAGCTGGCAAAATTAGAGCAATGCAAAGCCCAGAAGAGGTTTTAGGAATTCAATGGAAAAATCCAGAAGCTCAGAATATGTTCGATAAATTAATGCAAAGTATCGGATTTGGATTCAAATCAAAAGGAGTCGGAACAGTCCCTGAACAAGCCCCAGTAATAGGTTCGGTTGTAGACGGATTTAGATTCAAGGGTGGCAATCCTTCAGACCAAAATAATTGGGAGCAAGTAAAATGAAACCTTGGGAAAAATATGCACAACCAGCAGTTTCTACAAAGGTAACAAAACCTTGGGAAAAGTTTCAAGAAAAAAAAGAACCAAATTGGATAAAAAAAGCAGGTATTAATTTACTTGAAACTGGACGTGCTTTTGTTGACCCATTACAAGCTTTTAAAGGTGGAATGGTTTTAGGAAAAGAAGTCGTACCGCAAATACCGAGAGCTTTAAGACAAGCTATTCCGTATAAATCAGTCGTTACTGGAAAATACGATATTGAAGGTTTAAAAAGATTAAGAGAACAGATGCCGCAAGAAATAGGACATCCATTAGAAGCAATAAAAGAAGGTAAATTAGCAAGTACCGCCGCAACTTGGTACGCTCCCTGGAAAGCTTTTAAAGGGGGGGTTAAAGGAATATTAAAAGGAAAAGCAGGCATTGGAAAGACAGAAGCAATTTCGGAATTAATAGGCGGTAAATTAGAAAGGTCTACAGTCGAAAACGTAGCGCAAAACCCTTATGTACAAAAAGGGATGTCAATGTTTGCTAAAGAAGATATGAATGAAGTCGTCAATAGTGCGGCAGAAGCGACAATGAAAGCAAAGGAAAATATTTCCAACGCACAAAATTACATATATAAAAAAGCAGGTATAACAGACGAAATGTTAATGCCGAGTGTGAAAGTTGAAGAAGCATTAACTAACATTAAAACTGAAGTAGATAAATTTTCAAGAATAGCAATCGGAGAAAATAAGAAACTTGCGATTGAAGCAAAGGAACTAATAAACGATTTAGAAAAACAAAGAGCATCTACTGGAGAAATTAATTTTGGACAAATAAAATCGTTAACAAGGCAGATTTATGATTTAGCCGATGCAAATGTTACCGACACTGGACGACACACCGAAGCAGGTAGGCTCTATAAACAAATTGGAGCAGAACTGACTAAAGTTAAAAAAAGTGTATTGCCGATTGCTGAAGCTGGTGAAAAGTATAGTCAGTTAATGGAAGCAGAAAGTGTTTTAAGAGATACTTTGAGGCTTGACCGTATTACTGGAGAACAAACTTTGCCGTTAAAAATAATACGTAGATTCAAAGATGCCGAGCACGGACAATTTAAAAAACAACTTGAAAATGCTAATGATATAATTAAAAAGAATGCCGATATATTCAAAGAAAACCCTGAAACAGCTGATATGATTAACGAATACGGAAATGCTGATTTTGTAGATAAAATTAAATTGACCCAGGCTTTGCACGACGTTACTACTAAAAGAGCTGTAACACCGACTGGGGTAGGAAGAATTCCAGGTCTTGCTTATTTAATACGAGGAGCCAAAGTAGGCGACCCTATGGCGCAGATGGTGATGCTTAAAAAAGCTATCCAATCAGGATTAATTAGACCAGAATTAGTCAGTAAACAAATACCTGTTAGCGAATCTTTAATCGGAGGAAGGACTGTTTCTAAATTAAGAGCACTGGAAGAATTAGCTGGCGTACCGACGCAAAAACCTTGGGCGGCTTCTTTCTTGACAACAGTAAGACCCAAAAAGGAGAAAAAATAATGCCTATTCCGATAAACACAGATTTGATTTATTACACCAACAAAGTCTTAACTGACAAAGACTGGAAACATAATTTTGATAAAATTATAGAATGGTTGACTGATGGTACTTACGATTTGAATATTGCTGGATTGACAATTAATGGTAGTTTGATATATAACGGAAACATCACAACTTCTGGAACGATAACGGCTAACGCCTTTATAGGTGACGGGTCAGCGTTAACGAATATAGGAATTAATAATAAGAACTGGCTTTTAAATGGCGGCTGTCAAGTTGATAGTAACGAAACCGCAGTTAATCTTGTTTTAAATACCTGGCATACAAGAGCTAACGAATGGGAAGGTATGGCAACTGGAACAGCGGTAACTGCTGGGACATATTCTCGAACAGAGACAGGTATCGGAACCACAGGTTCAGCAATTAAGTTCGCAACTGTCAGTTTAACCGGGACAGGCATCGCATACATCAGACAACAGCGTTCAAGTGGCGATTCCAAGAAGTTAAAGGGGCAAAACATTAGTGTACAGGCTCGAGTTTACCAGAACACAGGTGTTAACATAAACTATGTCATTCACTTAGGAAAAGCCAGTGCACAAGACAATTTTACAACAGTTAATAATATCTCAAGTAGCGCAAATATAGTCGTTCCTTCTGGAACCGCAACTCTAATCAAGTACGAGAACGTCGCATTAGGAGATTGTTCAAATGGGTTAGAAGTTAAAATCGAAGCCGATTGCGGTATAGTAACAGCTAAAAACTTTGAATTCACCGAAATACAACTTGAAATCAGTCCTACAATCACGAATTTTGAATTCAGACCTTATGATTACGAGTGTCTACTTTGTAACGTCTCTTTACCTATAAACAACTTGCCTGCAGGATTCGTCGCAGTTAAACCTGCACTTGATATACTTCAGAGATTTACAGCTTTCGGATTAAGATGCAAAATAAGAAGTCCAGGTCTGACAGGTGCTCCTGCTGGTTACTTTATAGCTGGGTATGACAAAAACGTAGCACTGATTGTATCAAGCGAATCTGGAGTACCGTTAACGACTTCTCCTGCTATCTCAGAATTTATAGCCGCAAATGCAGGAGACACGGTTCCTGTGATTTCAATATCTAATTCTGGTAGCGGCGCTGATATAGTTGGTAATAGTTCTAATTGGCAGATAAACAAAGACGGAACTTGCAGTTTTAAAGACACTTCAAGTAATTCATATTCAGTTGATGATTTAATAGCAATTTCAATGGTATTTTAAGGAGGCTATATGTCAGGTTTTGTTTCTTCGTGTTATGAAAAATCTATAAACACAACTACAGGTCAAACTAAAACTTTTACCATAAAGTCATTGGGTACTGTAGGTAAAATTATGTGGCTAAAAGCAGATGTTACTGGCGGTGATGTAACAGTAGATGTAACATATTATCCTTCATATACTGGTTCAACAGCGAGTTATGTTATTAGTACAGCAACAGCAGATTATGAATTTGGATATCCAGCCTGGCAGGATGCGGCAAAAAGCACTCTAAAAGAAATACTAATAGACCAAGACGATTTTGTAACTTTAAAATTAACCGATGCAGGAGCATTGGGAACAAGGACGACTAAAATTTCTTTTCTTTTGATTGGTGCTGTTGCTGTGGAGTCTTAATTTCAAAAAAGGCATAAAATAAAAATATTACCTACCAAATTACTTCATAGGAATATCCAGGATATTTTATGCCTTTTTATTTTATTGTCAATAAAACTCCTCAATTTACCAACCTGAATTATTTTTACTTGCCCTATTGACAAACTTTAAAATAAATGGTATAAATGAGTATGCAAAAGAACCCGCAGACATACAAAGTTTTTAAAGCCAAGTATTTTTGCTTGGCTAATTTTGTTTATAATGGGGTAGTATCAGTTCCAGAGCTTTTGCGGGTTCTTACTGATACTACCCCTACTTTATAGGAGGACAAGATGAAAGCCGAGAATTATCTACTGTACTGCGAGAGAATAGCAATCAGAAAAAGACATGAGTTTATTAATGTTGTTAAGGTAGTACTAGCAATTTGTGTGATTCTATTTTTTGGATATTTAATAACTACGGTTGGGAGGTAAAATGAAAATAACCAAAAGACTATTATTAAAGTATTCAGCGTGTATTGATGGTATTGACTGGTTTTGCAATCAAAAAGAAACTGACCTTATTAAATTAATTGAGGGTGCTATCAAAGATAAGGCAAGGCTTGATTGGGCTAACTGGCTGATAGCGAGAGTAATGACACACGATAATCAAGTCAAGTATGCTATTTATGCGGCAGAACAGGTTATTGATATATTTGAGAAAAAATATCCTAACGATAAAAGACCGAGACAAGCGATTGACGCGGCAAAAAAATACCTGAAAGAACCTACGGAAGAAAATAGAAACGCCGCCTACGCCTCCTACGCCGCCGCCTCCGCCTACGCCTCCTACGCCGCCGCCTCCGCCAACGCCTCCTACGCCGCCGCCTCCGCCAACGCCTCCGCCTACGACGCCTACGCCGCCGACGCCTACGCCTACGCCATGAAGATAAAGATATTAGAATACGGATTGACTTTATTAGGGGAGGTAAAATGATAACCCGAAGATGTGCTTGGCATCCTAAATATTTCAAAACTGAATTAATCATGGGGACGATTGAATCAGAAAAAGACCACATAACGGATGGTATATGTGATAACTGTAAAGAGGTATTGAACAAGGAAATTGATAGCAAAAAAGACATGGATAAACTGCATTATTTAGCCTTGAGGGAAAACGTTATGTTTGATATGAGAAGAAGTTATTTTCCTGACCGGTTCGATTCTGACTACGGCAAAGGGTGCCACGACGATTTTGTTAGGCAGGCCCGGGAAGAGAGGTTTTGCAAACATGGATAAATGCGCCGATTGCAAATTTGCAAAGGAAATTAAGCCGGCGATACTGAATGATGATAAAAAAGATATAGCTCACGGACTTGCGGATTGTTTACTTATGGGAAAAATCGTAATATTAAGTGATAATGTGTGCAACGATTTCAAAAACAGGCATACAAAGAAAGAAATAAAAAAATAAACGGAGGGTAATATGGAAGACAAAAAGACAGGTATCAGCGAGGCAATTTTGGAGTTTCAGAAGTCAAACAGAAAGCAGAAGACAAACGCGGAAAATCCGTATTTTAAAAGCGAGTATGTAACACTTGACAGGGTATGGGACGACATCCGGGACGACTTACAGAAGTTAGGATTGGCGGTAGTTCAGAACCCTGTTTTTGAAAATGGGCTTTATGGAGTTGAATCTATAATCACACATATAAAGACTGGGCAGGAAATCAGGGCAAAACTTGTCATGCCGATTGCTAAGAACGACCCTCAGGGAGTTGGAAGCGCGATAACCTATGCCCGGAGATATTGTTTAACGTCTCAGTTAGGCTTGACAGTTGATACGGATGATGATGGGAATGCCGCTGCAAAACCACCGGCCCCACCTGCAAAGCCAGCAGATAAACCCGCGGATAAGCCGGCAAATACTGATTATATCAAACAGCAGGTAATGGCTATCAACATCATGCTTTCGGAAAGGTTTGGAGATAACTCCGAAGAAATAAAGGCTTATGTGAAAAACCTTACCACATGGATTGATAAGGATAAAAATACTCATAACGGAATTGAAAACATCAGCCAGGTCAAGACAGAAAAGCAAGCAAAGTTTTTGTTTGAAAAGATAAAAAAAGAATACGAAGACTGGATGAACTCAGTCAATGCTGGCCAGAAACAGGAAAAGAAAAAAGACAACAACTCGGAGGTGCCGTTTTGAAAACAAAAGAAAAGTTATCAGATAATCATAAAATACATCAAAGATATATTTCGACACTTACCGGAATTGAATACCCGGGAGGTAGCACAATAGCCGGATTACTGGATAAGGGTTTTGGTATGGTAATAAGTGCTGTAAGTCTAACTAAAAAAGGTTATGATTTTCAAAAGATATGGAATGAAAAAAAAGAAGCTGGAACTTTATTGCACGACATGATAAGGGGAGAATTAATAAATCATAAATTTGATATGTCTTCCTATACTCCAGCCATGACAGAACGCGCTACAAATTCCTTTAGTAAATTCTTAAAGTGGGAATCTGAACATATTATTGAAGACATGTTTTGCGAAGAGCAAATAATTAGTGAAACATTAAAAGCAGGCGGAACGGCAGACCTGAGAGCAATAATAGATAAATTTAAAACATTGGCAGATTACAAAAGCGGTAAAATCAATAAAAAAACAGGCAAACCCTACGAAGCCTCGTTTGTCCAGGCTTCGGGTTACGCGAAGATTGAGGAAGAAAATGGACATCCGATAGATAGAATACTTTTACTTTGCTTACCACAAGACAAAGAAGATAATTTATTGGCATATTATTTAACAGATAAAGAACGTTATGTTTATACCAATATTTTTGTAAAACTTTGTGGTATATATTGGGATAGATGCGAATTACAGGAGGATAAATAAAATGTCAGAAATCCAGATGAAAGAGTTTGACTCAAATTTAATCAAACAATTAGTAATTGACAAGAACAGCGACCGTTTGTCTACTCTTGAAGACGAATGGGATGAGAAGATTAAAATAGTTGACGCTAATTTACAGATAGTTGACAACAAACGGCAGGAAGTTGACAAGGAATATGTTGTACTACGGAACGATTTAACCAATAAGCGGAAAGAGTTAATGGACTTAGAGTCAACTGTAAGTAAGGCTCATTTTCAGCTTAGAAAATTGAAATCTGAGAAAAATAGCGTAAATAGGGCATTTTGGAGAGCAAGGTAGAAAAAGGCATAATGTATGCCTGAAAGGGTGGGAAGCCCTAAAAAGCCTATTCAGGGCTTAATTTGAGGCACTTAAATGACAACTGACAAGCGTAAAACGATACCGGAGAAGATTATTGAGGTTTTGAGCCAGGCTACTAAGCCATTGGCAACCCACGAATTCCCTTTTATTGGGACAAACGAGCCAACAATCTCAGCCAGACTTCGCGAAATGGCTATTGATGGCAAGGTTATGGGATTTAGGCGCAAGGATAAGAAATTCAAAGAATGGATCTTATTGAAAGGATAGTTATAGCAATCTGTAGCATTTTATAGCAAGGAAAAGGCGATATGAAATTTGAAGAGATGGAAAATTCAGGTGAAATATGTTAATTAAATCTATGGTATCAAGCAAATCAAATGAATGGGAAACGCCGATAAGTTTATTCAAGGAATTAGACCAAGAATTTGGTTTTACATTAGATCCATGTTGTACACATAAGACAGCAAAATGTATCAAACATTATACTATTAAAGAAAATGGATTATACCAAGACTGGAGCAATGATATTGTTTTTATGAATCCACCCTATGGCGGACATACGGGTAAATGGTTGGCAAAAGCTTATAGCGAAAACTTGAAGGGTGCAACCGTTGTTTGTCTTATAGTATCTTCCACGGATAGGAGTTATTGGCATGATATAATTTTTCCGTATGCTACAGAAATTAGATTTTTAAGAGGCAGGATAAAATTCGGGGATTCAAAATCAACAGCACCCTTCGCTTCGGCAATAGTGGTGTTTAAAAAAGATAATCAAGATAGGAAAATAACATACTATAACAAATTTAAAGAGACAGACCAGATGAAATTAGCGATATGAATAAATTTGAAGAGATGGAAAATTCAGTTATTTGTGGGGATTGTTTAATTGAAATGGGTAATATACCAGACAAGAGTATTGACATGGTGCTTTGCGATTTGCCTTATCAAATTACTTCCTGCTCTTGGGATATAGTAATTCCTTTTGAGCCGTTATGGGAGCAATATAAGCGTATAATCAAAGATAATGGAGCAATAGTCCTGACTGCTTCTCAACCATTTACGAGTATTTTGATAACAAGTAATTTGAAAATGTTTAAATATGAAATTATATGGGAAAAAGAAAAACCAAGTAATTTTATGTTGCTCCCAAAACAATTTGGGAAAATACACGAAAATATATTGATATTTTGCAAAACTTCCACCAAATATAATCCCATAAAAATAAAAGCAAATATTAACAAAATGGATAAAAGAAAGAGATTTAATGATGTTAATAAAAAACGGGGAGTAACACCCGAAACAATATTATTTAGACCACGGGATAATGGATTGCGATACCCTGATTCAGTTATTTATTTTGACAGGGATGAAACAGCATTACATCCCACCCAAAAGCCAGTAGCATTATTTGAATACTTGATAAAAACATATACCAATGAAGGCGATTTAGTGCTTGATAATTGTGCAGGTTCATTTACAACCGCCATAGCCGCAGAAAATCTTAAAAGAAGATGGATATGTATTGAAAAAGAGAAAAAGTATTGTGATATAGGTCAGGAACGAATAAATAAAAATAGATTACAGATGAAATTAGCGATATGAAAGACTTAATCAAATCAATCAGGTTTAAACTATATAAATGGACGTTAAAAAGACGTTGTTATTCCTGCGGCAAGAGACAGGCGATAGTGATGGTTAGGGATAATAAAAATAAGCCAAGTGAAATACATTGTTTATGTGGTTGCAGATGGCTTAGAGATGGGTATTGACAAACTTCTTTTTATATGGTAGTATTTAATCATGGTCAAGGTTATGAAGTCAAAATCCGAAACAAAAATTAAGGCAGTATCAACTTTGAACGTCCATTCAAACGGGCTTCATTAACTTTGACCGGGGTTGATACTGCTTTTCATTTATGGAAATAACATGGCTTCACCACAAATCGAGAATGGATATATAAAAATAGCAAATGAACTATTTGAAGCATTGATAAAAACAAGAATTCCAGGGGAGGCAAGGCAAGTGCTTGATATAATAATAAGACAAACTTACGGATTCAATAAGATATATTCACTAATTACTCTTGATAAGTTTGCTCTTGCTACAGGATTAAGAAAGTGCGATGTGTTAAGAGCTTTAAAGAAATTATACAGTATGAACCTAGTTAGCAAAAAAGCAAATGGAAACTATCATTTTGTAAAGGATTTTGATACATGGAAGCCGTTAGCGAAAAAGCAAACGATTAGCAAAAAAGCAAATAATGATTTGCTTAAAAGCAAATTTCGATTAGCGAAAAAGCAAATTTCTACCGACGAGCCTAAAGACACTTATAAAGACATAGTTATAAAGACATTACAACCTATACAGGTTATAGTAGAAGAGTTTAAGAAGCTCAAAGGATACGACAAAATCAAAGATTGGGATAAACAACACTTCGCCAGACACCTGAAGCCAGCTAAGAAGATGTTAGAGATTTTACCTATAAGTGAATGTTTAGAAGTATTACAACTTGAAGGGACGAAACTCAATCAGGGTACTAAACGCGAAGATTGGGTACTTGAGTGGGTTATAGCCAAAATACCAGATTACCAACTTAAAAAGCAAGCAGAAGTAAAAAAGCAGCAAGAGCAACAAGAGGCACAGGATAGATATGCCAAATTAGAAGAATCCCGAAAGAGGGCCATATGAACGATAGTATATTTGACACAACATTACCTGAGGCTATACTAGCTTGTTATTTTATAGAAAAGAACCTAGACATTATGCAGATAGACGAATTAGATGACAGTCTTTTTCAGTATTCAATTCATTCAACCTTATTTCAAAAGATAAAAAAATCTATTCATGAAGGAAACTGGCCCGACTTTGTGAATGCTGTGAGCCTGGGGTTTACGAGTGAAGAGTTGACAATGGTTATGGCTACAATAAGCAAAATAGAATCGATAAGGCATTACCCTGATTATGTAAGGCAATTGAAAGAAAACATTAAAAGACGTAAAATATTAGACATTACAGAAAAGCCAGGATTTGATTTTGAATCTATTCGTGAAGTTTTAAAGACAAGCGAAAGCAATTTAAAAGTATGCAGTACGGGGAATCTGACTGATTACATATCTTACCGGGACGATTTAGCCAATGGCAAAATTAAACGTTTCAATATAGGATTCCCAAAACTTGAAAAACAAATAGGTAAATTCAGGGAGGGCCGGTTGGTGGTAATAGGGGCGCGCACAGCAAGAGGTAAAACTTCCTTAGCCTTACAACTTGCGTATAACTTAGCCGAAGACAAAGAGAATGTTTTGTACTTGACTTCCGAAATGACTGAAATAGACCTTAAAGACCGGCTGATGAGTCAAATATCAGAGATTGATTATGACAGTATACAGAACCCCGAAAGAATGACTCCGGAAGAGAAGAAATCTTTTATTAAATATTTGGATGTAATGTATGCCTCGCCATTTGATTTGATAGAAGTAAGAAGGTTCAGTGTATCAGAAATAAGAAAGTTAATGCAGCAGAAACGCTATACCGTTTTGATAGTTGACTATTTACAAAGATTTTATTTAACCGATAATGCAATAAAAAACAGGAATGAGGCAGCGATTATATCTGAAATATGTAACACCATCAAAGATTTGTCGCTTGAATTTAATTGTTTAACTTTCTTACCGAGCCAGATTGACAGGGAAAAAGAAGGCGCAGAAGAGCATTTGATACTTTCTGATTTAAAGGGTAGTGGGGGTATCGAAGAAAGTGCGGATTGCGTATGGTTTATTGAAAGCAGAAAACCAATACTAACAGAAAAAGAATCAATGGGTGGAAAGACCGTATACGGGGAGCCGACCGGTTCATTTGAGGATAATTTTCATATAGCTAAAAATAGATTTGGTAGAACTGGAGATGTATTATGTAATTACAAAGGGAAATATTGTAAGTTTACGGAATATTAGGAGGTATTTATGAGTCGTTTAAATGGAGATTTTATTCCAGAGTTAAAACTAACACATGAACAATTTTTAAAACAAGATTATTCCTTCGGTGGTTTAAGTAAGGCATTGAAAGATTATTTTGGTAAGGATGATTTAGAGTTAAAAAAAATGTGTAGCAATGAAAAATTTAATATCTGGGTAGCTTATGATTATCTTAAGAAATACACGGGAATACTGGGGACGTGGTTTGCCGAAGAAGAATATCAAAAAAGAATTAAAAATATCCAAGATGTATTGAATGTATAACAACTAAAAAGGGGTTGAATGAAATGAGAATTGAGCTAGGATTGAAAGCTTTGTCGGTAAACTCCGGGTTCCAGGGCCGTCGCTTTAAGAATAAACTCTACAAGCAATATGAGATAGACGTTTCGCGCCTATTACCGCACATTAAAACCATAACCGGATATATTGAAATTCATTATATATTCCGGCTTGTAAACTGGAAGCGCACCGATGGCGATAACTTGACAAAATTTTTGACTGATATTCTCGTGGCGCGGGGTATAATTGAAGACGACAGATTTATTATGAAATATGTCATTGAAAAAGAACCGGCTCTTGAAGACAGTATTTTAATCGATATAGTAAAAATTGACGATAAGGTAAACCAATCTGAAAAATAAAGGGAGTCAATCCCTGAAATTGTTGAAATGCTCTTTAACTTTTTGTGGCTGAAATGTCTGTATACAGATAACAGCATTGATTATATATCGTCTTTAAAAATCGTAAGTCTTACGAAAGCCTTTGTATAATCAAGTTTCTCTGTAAATTTGCTTAATTTGCAATAATAGCAAATGAGAGATTGCGGGTAATATCGCCTTAATGGTGTGTAAAATCCCGCCAAGTTAAAGAGTAAATTATTGAAAGAATATGAAAGATAGATACGGTAATAAATTAATAATAAAGTATTCAGTTTGGGATTGCGAGAATTTTAAACCTTTCAGGGAAGTACTTGGTGGTTGTTGTGAAGGGTGTGGAATGCGGAATGGATATTTATACTTTGGACAGCCAAGCAAAAATTGTCTTAATTTTAAGTTAAAGAAATTGTTGAAAGAATTATGAAAAAGCAAATATTTGATTTACTTAATATGACTGAAGCTTGTTGGTATTTTGCAATTACAGAAGATATGTTTTTCAAATTTATATTAGATTACAAGATACCATTTATATTGACTTATGACGGAATTAGAATTAATAAAAAAAGTATTTATGATTTTTTTGAAAGAAAAAGAATAGCAATGAATTATTGAAAGAAAGGAGTTAATTATGGATTTAAGAAAAAGAAGTAAAGAAGAACGAATTAAAGATGGCATACTTAATCCTAAAATAATATACACTCCAAATGGTTTTAAAATGGGCGACAAGGTTTTATATGACGCAACTAAAAATAAATACCATACTTCACTAAAAAATGGGTGGACAAAATCTATTCAGATGAAAGTCGGGGAAATCTGCGGATTAAAACATTACGGGTTCGGATGGTTGGGCAAAGATATATGGATTGCCTGTGTAGAATTTTATGATGATATAGGGCAAGTATCTTGTTGGAAATATGGCAAATGGCGACATTCAAGATGGTTATATGAAAATTGTTTAACAAAAATAATTGAAGGATAGGGGGTTGAAATGGACACAAGAAATGGCGAAATTTACATGCAGGAAAAAGTAGACGAAATGTTTGAAAAAGAGAAAAAATATTTTATGCAGATAAATCCAAGTTATGCTCAACTTATGAATGGCAGAATAGGAAGAAATGCACCTTGCCCTTGCGGAAGTGGTAAGAAATTTAAAAGATGTTGTTTAAAATCTATAAAATAAGACCAATCCCGAACTTTTGAAATAACTCACAAAATTCAAGTGGAGGGTGGAAAGTCAAAATCAGTTATTAAATAGCGAGGTCAAAATGAGTGAGAAAAGGAAAGTTTGTAAAAAATTAAAAAGATGTATTTGGAAGGAAGATGATGACGAAGGTATGTGGGAAACAAGTTGTCAGGAAGCATTTTGTTTTATTGAGGGCGGTGTGAAAGAAAATGGAATGATTTACTGCCCTTATTGCGGAAAGAAAATAAAGGAGAAAAGCCAATGAACTTAATGGAAGGATTAATTTCAGAAATGAACAGGGTAAGGGAATCAATTAAACTTTATGATAGTTTGCCTGACGGTGCTGGAATGTTTGGCTCTGCGTTAATGAAGGGGGCTATCAAGAAAGCAGAAAAATCTATAACTGACAATGATACAGTTGAAATGTTGAGATGTTACAAAGAATTACAAGGATTTGAAGATTAAAAATGGAAAAGGAGAAAGCCAATGAAGTATAATATTCATCAAGCAAAAGGAAAATGTCAGGTTTGTGGAAAAGTAAATCATACTTCAATATGGAAAATATTTGTTCAAGTTGGTTGGTTTAGAGGTGATGATGAATACTTGGGTAAGGTATGCAAAAACTGCAAGGGAGAATTTTTGAGAAAAATAAAGGAGAAAAGCCAATGAAAGAAAAATTTATGTTTTCAAATGAGGTTAGAAAAGACCTATTGTTTCATATAGA
>Ga0315277_10006855_pt1 | contig 14825 bp, 10 predicted proteins | sample YL17G05_15_MG_FD_203695 | JGI IMG/M metagenome (GOLD analysis project Ga0315277, IMG submission 203695) | Sediment microbial communities from Yellowstone Lake, YNP, Wyoming, USA - YL17G05_15 | ecosystem: Environmental > Aquatic > Freshwater > Lake > Sediment | place: USA: Wyoming | collected... | reverse complement strand
AGGACCACCTTGACGGCATTCGGGTCGGCCGCCTCCTCGGCGGCGAGCGGCCCGGCCAGCGTCGCCAGTTCAATCCCAGGATCCTTCTGCATCACCTCGACGAGGCGGTCCAGGAGCGCGGGGTCGAGTTCCGGCTCGTCGCCCTGGAGGTTGATGACGATGTCGGAATCGGGGAATGCTTCCGCCGCCTCGGCCACGCGGTTGGTGCCGCACGGATGGTCGGAGCGAGTCATGACGGCCCGGCCGCCGAACGCTTCGACGGCGGCGCGGATCCGCTCGTCGTCCGTCGCCACAACCACGGCATCGACACGCTTGGCGCGGGCCGCCGACTCGTAAACGTGCTGGATGAGGGGTTGGCCGGTCTGGGAGGCGAGAGCCTTCCCGGGGAATCGCTTGGCCCCGTATCGGGCAGGTATCACACACAAAACGCTCATTCGCATGCGCCGAAACAAAGACCGGGAAACCGCGGGGGGAATGCTGCCCGACTCGAAGCCTAGTCGGCCGGCGGCCCCGTGTCAAGCCGAAACGCGGATTGAAACGGGGACGGGCCTGGTTTCCTACTCCGGGGCGTCGAGGTTCTTTTCCTTCGCGCCGGTCGGCGGGCGGTATTCGAAGACGCGCGGGTTCGGCCGCTTCTCCAGGCTCGCGCCCTTGAGGCGCAGCACCAGGTCCACTTCCTCGTCGCCGTAGAAGCGGGCCCGGTAAATCGTGCAGACCTCCGTAGCACCCACGCGCTCGTACTTCAGAAGTTCCGCCATCAGGGTGCGCCGGCCGGCCTCGTCGAAAAGGTCCACCCGCCTCGGGCGGAGCGAAACCGAGTCGAACCATATCCGCCGGACAGGCACGCGCTTGCCGCCGACCGCCCGCTCGACGCTCAAAACACAATGTTCCGGATACGCGACGAAGTCGGCCCGGGCGTCCGGCTCAAGGTCGATGCGAAAGACGCCGAGCGCCTCGGCAAGAGCCGACGGCGAAATGATGAGCCGCGCCTCCCCCGGCCCGCCGCGCTGCCCCGTCCAGACGGTGTTGACGTTGGGTTTGATCCAGAGCCAGAACCTCTCGGCGCTCGCGCCGAGCGTGAAGACATCCTGGCCCAGCACCTCGCCGTGGACGAACAGGTTCGAGGGCTTCTCGAGAAACAGGTGGCCGGTGACGTCGTGGCGCTCGCGTTTGCCCTCGCCGACGGGCAAGTCAAACATCAGGTCCGCCCGGGCCCAGAGGTGCCGGATGGAATCGGCCCAGGCGTTGTGCGCCGCGAGGACTTCCTGCGGCCCTCGGACGAGCGCCTGCTCGGTGGCGGCTCGCTGCGGGGCGCCGCAGCCGACCACGAGAACCGCGGCTCCGAGGATCGCCCCCAGAAAATGGGGTCTGACCCCATTTTTCGCGCTAGGACGCATCGGGGCCGGGTCCCTCCTCCTCTTCCCATCGCTCGGGCATGTCGAGGATTTCGCGGAGCCGGTCGGCAACGCCTTGGACTTCCTCGTCCGAGAGGCCGGGGTTCTGGACGGTGTGCTGGCGGTCGCCGCCCACCTCGCGGAGCGTGAGCACTTCGGCCCGCCCGCTCCCCGTCCGCCGCGACGACAGGAGCCGAAGCCGGCGCTTCCGCATCAGCACGAGCGCCAGGACGTAGCGGAACCGGCGGTTCTCCTCGTCCTCGGTCTCCTGGAGCCGCTCGAACAGCCTGAGAAGCCTCGTGAAATCGATCAATCGCGGCCCGCGCGGGGGCTCAGGCTCCGGCACACTCGTCTTCCAGAAACTGAAGAAGGTTTGCGTGTCCGGCTGCCAGCACGCGGGGCAGAAATCCCGCCGCGCCAGCCGACCCTCCTCCTCCGTCTCGACGACGGCCGAATAGTATTCCTCCCCCACGCCGAACGCGCGATCACACTGCGAGCATTGACGGGCCGACGACTCGATCTTGTATTCCCGCTCCAGGGCCACGCTATTTCCTCAGCGACTGAAGGACCGCCGACCGGATTTCCTTCGCCACCTGCTCGACCTGCCGCATCATCTCGTCGGCGCGGGCTCGCACCGCCTTCGCGTCCGCCTTGTCCTTGTAACCCGCCAGGTTGACCTCGACGTTGATAAGGGCGGCCCTGGCGGCCCCGTGGGCGAGTTCCCCGGCCACGCCCACGTCGCTGATAAGGTTCGGATTCGCAATCCCCGCCAGCCGAAGCGCGATGACCAAAATGTCGCGGCAGGCGCCGAGGACGCTCTCAACGACGCCGAGCGAATGCTTCGTCGCCCGGCGGACCGCCTCGTCGCGTGCGGCCTTTTCCCGGTCGCTCCCCTTCGGCAGGCGGTAGGCGGCCATGATGGCCTCGTAGGCCTTCATGTCCTCGTCCGCCAGGTCCAGGAGGCGGCAGCGCGTCTCGGCGAGCCGACCGAGCGCCTCGTCAATCTCGGCCTGGACGGCCTTGAACTTTTCGCGGCCGCTCGTGAACCCCGCGGCCATGGAGGCCATCGTGGATGCCAGCGCCCCGGCGACGGCGGCGACGCTCCCGCCGCCCGGCGTCGGCTGCGCCGCTGCCGCGTGCTCCAGATACTCCTTCAGCGGTCTCGAACGATAGGTCATCTTGCTTTTCCCTTCCCAGGTCTCCAATCGCCGGTGGCACCCGCTACGGCCGCGGCGCCACCCCATAAGCACCGCCCGCCTGCGTCGGAAACTCCACGACGCCGTCTGCGATCACCTCGGCCTTGACGGGCCCGGCCGCGGACTTGACGTCCACGGGCGTCCGCGCGCGGACGCGGCACGGCCCGCCGACCGTGGACCGGATCGTCGCCGACGCCAGCCTACCCTCCTTCCAGTCGATGTCCACCTCGAATCCGCCGCGGGCCCGCAGGCCGCGGACCCGGCCGGCCGGCCAGGCGCTGGGCAGCGCGGGCAGGAGTTCCACCTCGCCCGCCTGCGACTGGATGAGCATCTCGGCGATGCCGGCCGTGCCGCCGAAGTTCCCGTCGATCTGGAACGGCGGGCAGGTGTCGAAGAGGTTCGGCAGCGTGCCGCGCCGCAGGAGGTTGGTGAGCAGGCTGTACGCGTGGTCGCCGTCCCGCAGGCGCGCCCAGAAGTTGACCTTCCAGGCCATGGACCAGCCGGTGCCGCCGTCGCCTCGGGCGAGGAGCGACTGGCGGGCCGCCTCGGCCAGTTCCGGCGTGCCCGTCATGGTGATCTGGCGGCCGGGATGCAGGCCGAACAGGTGCGACGTGTGCCGGTGCTTTGGCTCGGGCTCATCGTAGTCCTCCACCCACTCCTGGAGTCGGCCGGTCTTCTTGGAGATCTGAAGGGGCGCGAGGCGCTCCAGCGCCCGCTCGCACTCGGCGCGGAATTCCGCATCCGTGCCCAGCACCTTCGACGCCTCCACGCAGTTGCGCAGAACGTCGTGGCAAATCTCCAGGTCCATCGTGGATGCGTAGGTGAACTGCGACACGGTGCCGTCGGCCTTCCGGAAACGGTTCTCCGGCGAGTGCGACGGGCAGGTCACCAGCCGCCCTGCCGCCGGCGTCCCGGCCGGCGCCTCGACCAGAAAATCCAGGATGAACCTGGCGGCGCCTTTCATCAGCGGGTAACCGCGCTTCGCCAGGAACTCCTTGTCGCCGCTGAAGAGGTAGTGCTCGTACGGGTGCTGGGCCAGCCACGCGGCGCCCATCGGCCAGATGCCCCAGACGCCGTCGGCGGGCGCCGTGAAGCCGAAAATGTCCGTCAGGTGATGGACCACCCATCCGCGGGCCCCGTACTGCACCTTGGCCGTGCGGCTGCCCGGCTCGACCAGCGCGTCCATCAGGTCGAACAGCGGCAGGTGGCACTCCGCGAGGTTGCAGACCTCGGCCGGCCAGTAATTCATCTGCACATTGATATTTGTGTGATAATCCGCGTTCCAGGGGGCTTTCATGTGCTCGGACCAGAGGCCCTGGAGGTTGGAGGGTTGCCCGCCGGGCCGCGAGCACCCCATCAGCAGGTACCGCCCGAACTGGAAGTACATCGCCTCCAGGCCCAGGTCCGTCGCGCCCTTCTTGACGCGCTCGAGCCGCTTGTCGGTCGGCAGCCCGCTGACGTTCTCGGCGGATGGCGGCCCGGCCAGGACCAGGTCCACCCGCCGGAAAAGCCGCTGGTGGTCCGAAACGTGCGCCTGGCGAAGCGCCGCGTACGGCTTCTTCGACGCCGCCTCCAACTGCCGGCGGCAGAGTCGTTCGGGGTCACCCCCGCGGAAGTCGGTGGCCATCGCGATGAGGAGGACGGCCGAGTCGGCGCCCTCGATCGTCAGCAGGCCGTCGCGGCTGGTGACCTTGCCTCCGGTCGGGACGACCAGCACCTGCCCCTCGAACCGCATGCCGCGAGGCTCTTTGGTCTCGTCGTCCACGCAGGCGATCCGGCCGCGGAGGATGAGGCGGCGCGGGTCGGCCGGGTCGCTCAGGCACTCCGCGTCCTGCTGGCGGGTCATGCGGAGGGACGTCGTCACGCGGGCGGGCTTATCGGCCGCCAGGCGTACGACGATCACGTTGTCGGGCGCCGAGGCAAAGACCTCGCGCGTAAACGTCGCCCCGCCCGAGCGGTACCGGACGGACGCGATGCCGGTCGCCAGGTCCAGGGCCCGCCGGTAGTCCTCGACCGCCGTCGGGCCCGGCGTCTCCAGCCCCAGGTCCCCCAGGGACTGGTAGGACTTGACGCCCGACGGGACGCCCATCATCGTGCGGCCCGCGAGGGCGGTCGCCTCCTGGTTCTTGCCTTCGAACAGGAGCCGCCGAACCTCCGGCAGGGCCTTCAGTGCCGCCGGGTTGTTCGGGTCCCGCTTGTAGCCGTCCCAGAGCGTGTCCTCGTTCAGTTGCAGGCGTTCGCGTTCCACGCCGCCGAAGATCATCGCGCCGATCCGCCCGTTGCCGATCGGAAGCGCCTCGACCCACTGCGCCGCCGGCTTCTCGTACCAGAGGGTCAGGTCCTCGGCGGGGGCCCGGGCATCCGGGGCGCCGGCGCCTCCGGCATGGGAGACACACCCGATGCCCAGCGCCGCAAGAACGACAGCAAACACGATTCGAGAGATATTCATTCGTCCTCCTCTGCCAAGGTGGGTCGCGTCCCGAACCCGGGTGAAAACCCGCCCGAGGCGGGCAGGTTTGGGGTTCGGCGCGACCCGCTCCGAAACCCACTCCGGCCCACCGTCCGGGCGGGCCGGACACCACCTTACGCCGCCTCCTTGTGCCTGTCAACCACCGAAACGCCGACACGCGCGGCCCCGGGCGTCGGACATGGATTATTGTTTTTTCGCCGTCCCCCCCATTCCCGCCGTTCGCAGTTTACCCGCCGCGGCGGGCGTTCTCAGCCCCGGCGCGCCGGGGTTGAAGGCCGTTCGCCGTTGCCGTTGTCCTTCGTCATTGATTATTGGGCGTTGGACATTGATTATTGTTTCTTCGCCTTTCCCGCCGGGGTATACTATCGGTATCCCGAGTCCGGAGCGGGGGCCGTGCTCGCAAGGTTTGGTCATCTCGCCGGCAGTGCTTCCTTGGACACGGTGTGCATGGGTGTGTGCAAGCCACGCGAATCGATCATCAAAACAAACGACGGTATTCAGGGGAAAACTCTGGGCCCCTGTGACCAGGGCCTTGACGAGCACGGTTATGGGTGTCCCCGGAACTTGAGGAGAGGACAGCAAAATATGCCGCACGCTAAAGAGCCAACCCTCACGCGTCGTCAGATGCTCACGCAGACAGGCGCTGCGGCGGCGGCGCTGTCGGTGGGGTCGCAACTCGCCGATGCGCGCGCCGGTGCGCAAGAGGAGACCACGAAGCCCGGGGAAGAGGGCAATCTCCCCGCCTGCGATGTGCCGTGGATTAAGGGCCGGTTCCGTCACGTGCTATATCCGACCGGGGCGACGCTGGGGAAGTTGCCGCCGGAAACCTGGTACATCAACGATCACTGCTTCGTTGTCGCTGCCGACAAAACCATTCACTGGTACGGCATCACCAATCCCTACTCCAGGGGCGGCAACCCTTACGGCCCGGGAACGCACCGGCACATCGGCCACGCGAGCGCCGCGCAGCCTTTCGGCCCCTGGACGGCGCATGAGCACGCCTTGGCGCTGCCGGAGGGCACGGAGGGGAACATCGGCGCGCCGTTCGTGCAGAAGGTCGGCGCCAAGTACTACATGTATTATGGCTGCAACAAGGCCGGGCTGAGCACTGCCGTCAGCGACGACCTCTTCACCTGGAAGCCGCTGGAGGACGTGCCGAAGATCGACCTGGGCGCAAGCACGCGCGACCCGTGCGTGCTGAAACTCGACGACGGCAGGATGCTGATGTACGCCGCGGCCAACGACAAGGACGACGCCAGCGGTGTCGGCCTGGCCGAAAGCACCGGCGGCCTGAAGTGGGAGCGCCGGCCGCACGCCCTGCGCAGCGACATCTTCCGGCCGTGGTGCCTCCTCGAATCGCCGGCCGTCATCCGCCACGGCGAGTTGTACTACCTGTTCTCCAACCACAGCCATCACCAGTATGCCGAGACGGTGGTCTACGCCAGCCGCGATCCGTTCACGTTCGACTACACCAAGCCGCTCGGCACGCTGTTTGCCCATGCGGCCGAGTTTTTCGACTTCGACGGCAAGACGTACATCAGCCATTGCGGCATCGAGGACCAGCACTGGCGGGCCAACCAGGACCCCAACGGCCTTTGGTTGGCGGAACTGGGGTGGCTGAAGCAGTAGGAGGATGTGAATCTTTCGGTTCTGCAGCGCACCCTACAAAGATTCACATCCTCTAAGGTTTCCGAACGTTTTCACCTGCCGCCCGCCGCCGGCGTGCGGAAGTAGCCTTCCTCACAGATCGGGAGTTCCGGTGACATAGGGAGTTCCGGGGACACAATACTTAATTCGGACGGTTGGCAATGGGAGATAAGTATTATGTCCCCGAAATTCCCCTGTGGAGAAGGGCGATGACTCTCGACAAATGGAACTGGGTACTTGTGCCCGGCATTCCGCTGGTTGTGCTGCTGCTCCTTTTGTTGCTTGCAATCTACGAGGCCAAGGGGTGTTGACATAGTGGTCCACTGATATTGAGTTAGGAAATTGTTGGGGCGCGAGGTCGAGTGCAACGGAATCCGGGGCGAGGCCGGGGTTCTCGGGCGTTTGGAGCGAAGGCTGGGCCGGCGCCTCCTGCCACGGCGTAGTCCGCAGGACGAAGCCGGAAGCCGGGCCGCCCCCGCCCGCCGGGCCGCCCGCGCCGCTTGCGGCTTAGCGATTACTTGCGGATGGTTTCGGCTGACTTCGCGTCGCTCGTCACGACGACGATAACCGAGTCTTTAAGGTACTCGCGCGCCACGCGCTGGACCTCTTCGGGCGTCACGGCTCGGACGCGCTGGATTTCCTCGCGCGCGAATTCCGCGCCGAGTCCCAGGGCCTCGTCGATGGCCGCCTCGAACGCCCATCCGTCCACCGTCTCGCGGCCGAGTTCCTTGGCCGTGATGACCGTCGCGCGGGCGGGCGCGAGTTCCTTCTCCTCGAACCGGTGCGATGCCGCCCGCTTCATCGCCGACTCGATCGTCCGGGCGACCTCGGCCGCCTTCTCCGGCTGGCACACCGCGTAGGCCGCAAAGCACCCCGGCAGGAGGCCCGTCATCGAATACGCGTGCACCTCGTACACCAGGCCTTTGCCGCGCAACTCCTCGTGCAGCCAGCCGCTCGGCATCTCGTACCCCGAGACGACGGTGTCGAGCACGTCCATCGGGAACCGGTCCCGCACGTTGTAAATGTCCATTCCCGGGTAGGCGACGTAGACGATCGCGGCACCCTTCTCGGACGGTTTGATGTACACCTCCCGCCCTGCGGTCTTGCGCGGCGCGACGTCCGCCGGAAACTTGAGGTCCGGGTTCGCCGGCAAACTTTCCACGCGCCGCGCGGCATAATGGGCCGCCTTCACGAGGTCCATCCCGCCGAAGACAGCCACCACGAGGTTGTTCCCCACCACGAGGCGTTTGTGCCAGCCGGCGAGGTCCTCGCGCCCGAGGGCCGCCACGACTTCCACCGACCCCTGCACGGGGAACCGGTACGGCGAATCCATGAAGAAGCACCGCTGGAAAAAGAGGGCCGCCTCGCCGTGCGGCGTGTCCTCCATCTGGGCCAGTTCCGCCAGCAGTTGCCCCCGCATCAGTTCGACTTCCTGGGGCGGAAACGTCGGCTCCAGCAGGCTCGCCGACGCCAGGTCGAACGTCTTCTCAAAATCCTCCGACAGGCACCGCGCCGAAAGGTAAATCGTGTTCTGTCCCGACGACGCCACGAGGTCCGCCCCCATCGCGTCGGTCGCCGAAGCGATCTCGGAGGCCGTGTGCCTCGATGTGCCCTTGAGGAGCATCCGGCTCATGAAGTGCGAGATGCCCGCGTTCTTCTCCGACTCGACCGAAAGCCCCCCGCGCAGGCCCATCTGAATGCTCACCGTCGGGCAATCCGCGACCGGGCACAAGAGCAGCCGCACCCCGTTCGCCAGCACGCGCGAGATGATCTCCGGCCGCTCGGCCGGCGCCGCCGAAGCAGCCTTCTCGCCCTCGGCAGGCGTCTTCTCCTTCGGCCGCACGACCGTTTCGCACAGGACCTCCGGCCTCAGGTACTTCGCCGCCACGCGCTTCACGTCCTCGAGCGTCACGCCCTGGATGTTCCGCACGTAGCGGTCCGAGAAGTGCGGGTCGCCCACCAGAAGGGCGTTCGTCCCGAGGTCGCTCGCGATGTCTTCCGAGGCTTGAAGCGAGAAGACGTACTCGCTCACTTTCTGGCGCTTCGCGCGGGCGAGTTCCTCGGCCGTGATCCCCTCGCGCGCGACCCGCGCCAGATGCTCCAGCGCCGCCGCCCGCGCCGCCTCGGCCTTCCGGGGCTCCGCCTGCAACAGGACGCCGAAACGCCCGCCGTCGTACCCCGCGGGCGTGTAACTGAAACAGGCAATCTCCTGGACCAGGCCGCGCCGCTCCCGCAGGTCCCCCACCAGCCGCGACGCCCGGCCCTCGCCGAGCACGAACGCCAGGATGTCCAGCGGATACATATCGGGATGCGTCATTTGAACCGTTGGAAACTCGAGGATCGCCCGCACGCTCGCGACGTCCATTTCCTGCTCGGCCCGGCGCGGCGCGACCTGCGGCTCGCGCGGCCCGAGGACGACCGGCGCCGCCGACCGGCGCTCCCACCCTCCCATCGCCGACCGGATTTCCTCCAGGACGGCGTCCGCGTCGAAATCGCCGACCGCCACCGCGACGGCGTTGTCCGGCCGCACCACGCGCCCGTAAAACGCCGCCAGGTCCTCCCGCGTCAGACGCCTGAGGGCGTCCAGGTACCCGATCACCGGGTACCGCGCCGGATGGTTCAGGAAGAAGTTCTCGTCCGCCAGCCGCCACAGAACCTGGTCCGGGTCCGCTTCCGCGCGCTCCAATTCGCGCTGAACCACCTCGAACTCGCGCGCGAATTCCTTCGCGTCCACCCGGCTGTTCATGACGTAATCTGAAATGATGTCGATGAGTTCGCCGATACGCCCCGCCTCCGCCTGGCCGTGGTAACACACGAACTGCCTGCCCGTGTGGGCGTTGGTCTGGGCGCCGATGGTCTCGAGGGCCTCGCGCGCCGCCGCCTCCGTCCGCTTCTCGGTCGATCCGCCCGAGACGACGTGCTCCAGGAGGTGCGAGATTCCGCTGCCCGCGTACTCGCCCTCGTTCAGGCTCCCCGCGCCGACGTAAACGCGAAACGCCGTCACGCCCCCGAGGTGCCGCTCGCGCACGATCACCTCCAGGCCGTTCGGCAACCGCTCGATCCGCTCGGCCTCGTGCTTCGCCGCCGATTCGACCGGCGCGACCGCGGCGACCGCCGCCTCCGGCCGCTCGCCGCCCGCGAGGCGGCACCCGCCCGCCACCCACGCCGAGAGCACCAGCGCCGCCACGCCGAACCACGCTGCCGCGCGTCTCATTCGCTCACACCCCTTCGCTCATTAGATCCCACACGACGAGCGTCATGACCTCGGCAAACCGGACAAGTTCATCGAGACTCGTCCATTCGTTCGCCATGTGCTCGACGCCTTCCGGCCCGCACGAGAATCCCACCGCCGGCATCCCGCGCAGGACCAGGAACTTCGCCACCGACGCCCCCGACTGGCCGAACACCTCCGGCCGCAGGCCCGTCACCTCTTCCGTCCGCCGCTGGATCACCTTCACCAGCGGATGGTCGGTCGCCACCCGGCTCGGCGCCTGGTCCGAAATCACTTCCAGCCGCATCCGCACGCCCGCCGCCTTCCCCGCCGCCTCCGACATAATGCCGCGCAAATGCGCCAATATACTTTCCACGTCCGTCCCCGGCAGATACCGGATGTCCACAAGGGCCTCGCACCGCCCGGGCACCATGTTCGGCACGGTCCCCGCGTGGATCGCCCCGACGTTGAGCGTCGGCGGCGTGAAGAGGTCCGACGGCGCCCCTGCCGGCCGCCACTCTCGAATCCGCTCCAGAAAATCCACCACCGGCCAAAGCGCGCTCGCCCCGCGCTCCGGCGACGAACCGTGCGCCTGCCGCCCCTCCGCCACCACCTTGAAAAAGAGCACCCCCTTCTCGCCCACCAGCACCCGGCGCATCTCGTGCCCCGAGTCCGGGACGATGGCGAAGTCCGCCTCGAATCCGCACTCCTCCAGAAGGTACCGCATCCCAAGGGCGCTGCCCGCCTCCTCGTCGGCCGCACCAACGAGGAGCAGGGTTCCCACCAGTTCAGCCTCGTGCGTCTTTAGATATTTCGCCGCCAGCATCATTGCCGCCAGGGGTCCTTTGTTGTCCTTCGCCCCGCGCCCGACGATCCGGTCGCCGCGGACGACCGGCTCGAACGGGTCCGTCTCCCACCCGTCGCCCGCAGGCACCACGTCGAAGTGCATCGGCACGGCGATGCGCGGCTGGCCTCGCCCGACGCGCGCCACGACGTTCGTCCGCCCCGGTTCCTTCTCGAATGTTTCGTAGGGGATGCCTTCGGCCTCGCAGAATTGCGCGAGGATCTTCGCCGCAAGGTGCTCGTCGCCCGGCGGGTTGACGGAGCGCGCCCGGATCAAATCCGAAAGGGTTTGACGAAGGGCGCCGGCGCGGTCCCGCATAAACGATCGGACCTCATCGGCACGGGGAGGGTGTTTGGCGTGTCCCATGTCGCACGGATCAACAGATTCAAACAGCCTCATGGACCCCCGCGGGAACCGGCTCTAGGCGTCGCCTTCGCCCCGGCTCGAATCCACTTCCTCCAGGTACGCCAGCGTACGCTCCAGTTCATTTTGCAGGTGGCGGACCTTCAGCAGGCTCCGCACGCGCGTCACCAGTTCCCAACGGTTGACCGGTTTGGAGAGAAAATCGTCCGTCCCCGCCTCGACCGCCCGCTCGATGTCGCCCACCTCCGTCAGGGCCGTCACCATGCAGATCGGGATCCCCGACGTCGCCGGGCTCGCCTTCAGTTTTCGGCAAATCTCGAACCCACTCATCTTAGGCATCATGATATCCAGAAGTATAAGGTCCGGCTTCTCCGCGGCCACCTGCTTCAGCGTCTCCTGGCCGTCCGCCGCCGACACCACCCGGCACCCCAGTTCCTCCAGGTACGCCTGCAAGAGTTCCACGTTCTGCGGGTTGTCGTCGGCGATGAGGACCGTCGAGTTTCGCAGTTCTTCCTCGAATTCGCCCGCCATCGCCCGACCCCCTGTTTCGTCTGCCGCAGATCCCCTGCGGATGCCGCCGGTCCCGGCTCCGCCCGGGCAAAGCCCGGCTTCGCCGAGGCGACGCCCGGCGCGCCGGGATCCGCCAGTGCCGCGCCTCGCAGGCTTGCGCCCTTTCTCCGCCACGCGCCTTACTCCGTTTGCCTCAGCCGTCCCAGCAGCGTCGCCGTCCGTTTCGGCAGCCCCTCGCTTCCCGCCACCCCGAGCGCCCTCAGGTGGCTCTCCAGCCGCTCCAAGCCCGCCGCGTCCTCCACGTCGTACCAGTGCGGCACCAGGCCCAGGATCAGGCCGAACGCCTCCGCACGATCCACCAGCGCGTCGAACACCCCTTCCCCGTCCCAGTCGAACCCGAGGAAAAGTTCCGGCCTCTCCAGGCTGAGGCCCACCAGATACACCCCGCCACCCACCGTCGGGCCGAGCACCACGTCGTCCACCAGCAGCCGGTCGAACGCCTCGACGACGAACGCATCCGGAACCGTCGGGCAATCCGTCACCAGCACCACCACCCGCTGATGCCCCGACCGGAAGGCGTATTCGCACAGGCTCGCCAGCACCTGGCCCCGCGTCGAACCTTGCTGCTGCATCAGCCGCCAGTGCCGCGACGCCAGCAACTCCACCGACTTCCGCGCGCCGCGGGGGGCATAGGCCAGCACCCGGCTCCGGACCGACAGGCCCGAGAACCGCTCGCACAAGTCCATCACGAAACTACGGTACAACTTCGCAGCCGCGGGCGCACCGAGAACCTCCGCCAGGCCGGGTTTCACCCGGCTCTGCCCGGGCGAAGCGCCGCTCCGCCGAGGCGAAGCCCGGTCGGCTTTCGGTTCCCTTACCAGGAATGCGAACAGGGTGGACATCCGCCCCGCCTTTCCCCGGACGGCCGCCAAGTCTGGTCCACGCCACCGCTCGGTCCAAGAGCATCCTCGCGCCGAACCCAGCCGCAATTGGCACTATACTCGCGGCCATTATAAGCCCTTCCGCCCAAAACTGTCCACCAAAAAAGCCCCCGCCGCGCCTCTCCGCCCCGCGCGCCTGAGCCCCCCGCACCGCCTGTCCTGAGTCCCGGCGCGCCGGTTATGATGTTTCATAAGGAAGTCCTGAAGGCCTGAGGCGGAGGTGACAGGCGCCCGGTGGCGCCCCTGGTCTTCAAATTTTTTTCACGCCTCGGCGCAAGTTCTTGCGAATACAGTAATTACAGCTGCCGTCATCACTTGCGGTTGAAAATCGAATACCGCTGGAGCCGCAGGAAGGCGCACAAACCGCCCCTCCGGTTGTCGCGACAACCGACTGGTGCCAGAGGTCTTTTGCGTCCCTGATCAAATCCGTGCCCTATCGAAGCACCGGGCACGATGGGCATGGCCCGGAAATACGCTGCTCATTCCCTTGGCCAAGAGGAGCCACACGACGGTTTCCGCCTGACCCAACAACGCAACACCCGCGCCGCCCGCAGCTACCGACGGCGAATCCTACGCCGATTGCACGAAAAAGGCGTGTTCTTGAACGGCGCGATCATCTGTCAACCAAGGCGCTTGTAGCGTAGTAGTACTAACCCCTTCCCCATCAACCACTTACGTCCCGGCCCCCATTCTAGCCCCCCATTTTAGCCCCCAGCATTGCTGGGGGATCTCTGGGGGACCCCCTCTTTTTCACTTGCTTTTGCCGAATTTTGTGGTATACTTCAGTGGGTTTAGGGGGGCTGGTTGCCGCTTGGTGCGGCAGCGGGCCCTTTGCATCAGGGACAAGTCCTGAACCGATTGCATAGGAGCCTGTGATGAAAACTCGTACAAGCCTCATTCTCCAAGTGCTTCGTAGCGGAGCGCTGCTTCGCGGAGTAGCATGCGCCTTGGCCGTCCTCGGCCTCGTCGCCGTCCAGCCCGCCCGCGCGGCCACGATCTACTGGGACGAGGGAGGCCCCAACAAGTCCTGGAACACTGCCACCAACTGGTCCAACGACGCGACCCCCACCAGCGGCAACGAGTACGTCCTGGACGACAGTCTGTTCACCATGACCGCGTCCTACGGTCTGGACGCCCCCTTCACCATCCAGGCGCTGACGCTCAATTCCGCCGCCATGACGAACCTGAACGCCGACACCTCCGGCACGACGGCAAGGACGTTGACGCTTAACGGGCTGTCGGGCAAGTTGATCACGGTCGGAACTTCCGCCAACGCCGCGGTCAACATCGGCGTCACCGGAAGCGTCGGGGCGCTGACCGTCTCCCTGGCCGGCAACGGCAACATCCAGGTGGCCAGCGGCAAAACGCTGACATTCGGCTCGAGCGCGACCATTAGCGGCGCCGGCACCGTGACCAAGACCGGCGCCGGCACGGTGTCCCTCGCCGGCGGCAACAACAACTATACCTTCACCGGGCAGTTGACCGTGGCGGAAGGCGTATGGAAAATCAACGGGTCCAACAACAACAACAACAACGGCCCGCTGGGCTATAGCACCCTCGCCGTGATCCTCGGGTCCAGCGGCCTTACCGGCACCCTGGAGTACGCCGCCGGCAACGCCACCATCAGCAAGCCATTCACCATGGCCGCCGGCGGCATCGGCGCGTTCCAGATCGATACGGCCGCAGTCGCCTTTGGCCTCAGCGGCGTGATCGGCGGCAGCGGCGGCCTGACCAAGACCGGCGCCGGCACGCTCACCCTCACCGGCGCGAACACCTACAGCGGCAATACCCTGATCAGCGTCGGCACGCTTTCCTTGGGGAACAACCTGGCCCTCCAGAACAGCACGCTCGACACCTCGGGCGCGGGCGTCGGCACCTTGACCGTCACCACACCGACCTTCGGCGGCCTCACCGGCAGCACGAACTTGGCGTCGGTGATCACCACAGGATACAGCAGCGTTACCGCGCTGACCCTGAATCCGGGGACCGGCGTCACCGACACCTATTCCGGTGTCATTGCCGATGGCGCCGCCGGCATGACCCTCACCAAGTCCGGCGCAGGCACGCAGGTCCTCTCCGGCGCCAACAACTACACCGGAGCAACGGTCGTCGGCGCGTCGAACGGCGCCAATGTCGGTGCGCTGCAGTTGAGCGGGTCCGGCAAAATCAGCACTGCGGCGACGACGGTCTACGGCGGCACGCTCGATCTGAATGGCACCACACAGTCCATCACCACCCTGACCTTGGGC
>Ga0315277_10006854_pt1 | contig 14825 bp, 9 predicted proteins | sample YL17G05_15_MG_FD_203695 | JGI IMG/M metagenome (GOLD analysis project Ga0315277, IMG submission 203695) | Sediment microbial communities from Yellowstone Lake, YNP, Wyoming, USA - YL17G05_15 | ecosystem: Environmental > Aquatic > Freshwater > Lake > Sediment | place: USA: Wyoming | collected... | reverse complement strand
TGGCGTATGTTCCTTTTGAAAGGCGAAGAAGTACGGGCGATCAACAGGATGGCCGGCACACGAGTGCCCGGATTTCACAATCCCGGGAATCCTGTTATCCTGTCGAAAATCCAAATCGAAATTCTTCGGACCTGTGCAGGAAGAAAACCATTGAACGATACGGGAATCAATTCCTGGGCTTTATCCAACCATCACCACGGGATTGAGGAATCGCAGCCTGTAGAGACAAATAGTTGATGGTCATACAGGCTGCCCCACTATGTAAGACCACCTTTCGCAACTTCTCTCTTTGGCCGAACAAATGCTTCAGGTTTTGCTTGATCTTTCCCGCGGCGGGAAATGGAATTCGGTGTTTTGAGCGCATCGGCGCAAGACAATTCAGGTTTTTGTCGCCACATCTTTTGCGAGGCGCTTGCAATCTCGACCAAAAGGGAGAACTAGCTTTGTCCGAACAAGAAAACCTGTCCCAAACGGACCCATCTGTCCAAACGGCCGATCAGGCGACGCCAGGCGTGGCCGGCGTTCCTTCTGAGGCCGGCGCCGAGACGGCTGCCGGCAAGACGGAAGAGAAAGAAGAACACGTTCGCTACGAGTTGGTCGAGGCGACTCAGCGCGCCGGCTCGATCGTGGACCTGAAATTCAAGGTCGCCTATGAAGAATATGACCGCAAGATGCAGCAGTTCTTCAAGGATTTGCGCCAGACGGTCATTATTGACGGCTTTCGGCGCGGCAAGGCGCCCCTCAGACTGATCCAAAACCGCTATCACAAAGAGGTGAAGCAGGACACGTTGGACTATCTTCTGGCCGACTGCCTCGGACAGATTACCGCCGAGAAGGGTTATACCGCCTTGCGCGAGTTTGATCGGGTGGATCCCGAGGTGGTCGAAGGCCAGGAAATGGCTTTCGCCATCTCGTTGGAAATCCGCCCGAAGATTGACCCCATCGGGTATGACCATTTCGACCTCACGCTGGATACACATGAGATCACCGAGGCGACGGTCGGGGACGAGATCGAGAAACTCCGGCGCCGCTACGCGACCTACCAGACCGCCGAGTTGTCGGCTTGGCAGCCGGGATTGGCCCTGACCGCCGATCTTCGCGTCGTGAACGACAAGAACATCGAGATCGAAGAACTGACGCGAAAGGACCTGTTTCTCCGCCGCCCCGATGTGGCACTGCCCGAACCGGTGGTCGAACAGTTGCGCGGCCGACATGCCGGCGATTTCGTTGTCGTCTCTGCGCCCAATGAGCGCAAATCCGAAGGCGGTGTGCTGGTCAGCCAGCATGACGTCTATCAAGTCAAGATTCTCGAGGTCAAGCGCGAGGTTCTGCCGGAGATCAACGACCAGTTTGCGCAAGACGTCGGCAGCTTCAAAACGGTCCAGGAACTGCACGACCGCGTTCGCAAGGATCTGCAAACCGGCGAAGAGAAACGAATCCGCGAGCAGGCGCTCGACAAAATCTACGGCCTGCTCTTTGAACGCAATCCGTTCGATGTTCCCAAGACATTGACGACCCAGATGGCCGATGATCTCGCGCGCGAGCATCAAGAGCGTCTCCACCGCATGGGCTATCGGCTCGAAGATTTGGGCGAGGACATGGAAGCGTATTCCGCTCGCACCGAAGCCACCGCCGAACGCATGATTCGGCTTGTGCTGCTCAAGAACGCCATCGCCGACAAAGAAAAGGTCGCCGCAACGGACGAGGCCGTCGAGCGCGCTATCGCCCGTAAGGCCGAGGAAGAAGGACGCAAACCGCTGGCGGTCCGCGCACGTCTCGAGGCCCAAAAGGCAATGGATCGCTTCCGCGAAGATCTTCGGTATGATCTCGTGGACGATTTCCTGTTGGCGCGAGCGAACATCAGCAAGCAGTTCGTCTCGGCCGAACCCAAGATCGCAACGCCCGGCAGTCCGTGATCTCTTGATTGCGGATTCAGTCTCCCTGATGGCTGACTGCTGAGGGCTGATTGCCAATTCACGAGGACCCTATGACCACACACGGCCAGTATATCATTCCCACGGTGATCGAACAAAGCGAACGGGGCGGTTACGCCTACGACATCTATTCCCGCTTGCTCGTGGACCGGATCGTTTTTCTGGGCACCGACATCAATTATGCCGTCGCCAACCTGGTCATTGCCCAGCTGCTGTTCTTGGAGTCCGAAGACCCGGACAAGGATATCAACCTCTATATCAACAGTCCGGGCGGCGCCGCCGCCGCGGGAATGGCGATCTACGACACCATCGAGTTCATCAAACCCGACGTGTGCACAACCTGCGTGGGACAAGCCGGCTCGATGGCGGCGATCCTTTTGGCCGCCGGCTCTCCCGGCAAGCGGTTCGCCTTGCCCCATTCGCGCGTGATCATCCATCAGCCGTTGGCCGGCGTCAGCGGACAGGCTTCTGACATTGATATTCAGACCCGCGAAGTGGTTCGCATCAAACAGGAGCTCAACGCCATATTGGCCAAACACACCGGACAGGACATCGCGCGGATCGAGCGCGACACCGATCGCGATTTCATCATGACCGCCCAGCAAGCGCTTGAATACGGCATCATTGACCGCGTCATCGCCGAGAAACGCGCCGACCTCGGCAAAGCCGGTTCCGACAAAACCAAAGGCAAAAAATAACCCGCCTCCTCGAATTTGGATTTCGGATTGCGGATTCTGGATTGCAGATTGCAGAGGAAGGCTTCACCGCGGTGTGATGTCAGACCGCAGCGGGAGCGACGGTCTCCGCTTTACTCACGGTGGTTGAATACGCCTTCATCTGCTCCGGCGAGCGGCCGGTCTCGATGCAATAATCTTCAAACGTCTGATAGTTCGGCTGCGTCCACAGGGGCCGACCGAACAATTCGTGCATCGCAATTTCCAGTCCATACTTCATGAAGTGGCGATGGTGGCGGCGCAGAATCGGATTGGGCGAAAACAGCATCCGCCAGATTTCCTTGGGATGCCAATAGAAGCGGCGCATCATGTCCTGGTGGGCCCGCGTGATTTTGGCCGGATCGGGCTCTTCGGCGGTCGGCATCACCGCCTGCAATTGGTCATAGGCTGACCAGTCGGTGACCTTGATGCGTCCCAGCCGTTTCATTTCGTCGTAGAACTTTGTTCCCGGATAGGGTGTGGCGACGTTGAGTCCGAAATGGTCCACGTAGGGGCGAACGAATTTCATCAAGGCCTCGCGATCCGCCGCCGTCTCGTCCCAGTGGCCGATGAGCAGCGTCGCCAGAAGCATGAGCTTGTGCTTCTTCACCAATTGCATCGCCCTGAGATTCTGCTCGACCGTGCAACGTTTGTTCAGACTGTCCAGCGTCGAGTCGCGGTGATATTCGATGCCGAGCATGATCTGATAGACGCCGACCGCGCGCAGGTCGTCGAGCAGATCGGCGTCGCGGACAATGATGTCGGCGCGCGATTGAATCCAATAGTGGCAATCCCGGCGATTGCGTTTCTGCAACTCGGCGATAAAGCCTTCGGTGCGTTCGCGCGTCATGTTGAAGATGTCGTCGCCGACGAAATAGGTGTCGCGATTATACTTGTCTTTGAGCAGCTCGATTTCATCCACGATTTTCTGCGGACTTCGCCCTCGCCAGCGCCCACGCCAGAGAATCGGCTCCGAACAAAACGTGCAGCGATAGGCGCATCCGCGCGAGAACGTCATGCACCACGCGCGCGCGCCTTCACTCGGCAAACCATTGTAAGGATGGTCCATATTGATCCGGTGATAGGCGGGCATCGGCAGCGAGTCGAGATCCTGAATCAATGGCCGCTCGCCGGTGAGAATGAACTGGCCATCGGGCGTGAAATAGGACAGGCCGAGAATCTTCGAAAAGTCTTCTTCGCCGCGCGCGAAGGCTTTGCAGAATTCGGTGAACGTGACCTCGCCTTCGCCCATGCAAATGTAATCGAATTGCGGACATTCGAGAAGCGTTTCGCGCGCGCTGCCCGACGGGTGCGCGCCGCCCACGATGACCTTGCAGTTGGGATGGATCGCCTTGATCAGCCGCGCCGCGTTCATCGCATCGGGCGCAAAGTAGGTGCAGTGCATCGAAAGGCCGATGAGGTCGGGCTTCATGCGCTTGACCAGCGCTTCGAGATCGTGCCAGGGCCGTTCGGCGCACGTGCCGTCGAAGAATTCGAAGTCCACGTTCTCCTTTTCGAGATAAGCCATCAGCGACAAAAACGCCGTGCTGGGAATCCAACCCTTAAAAACGCCCCAGACCAAATGGGGCGGGTCAATTAGTAGAAGTCTCATACGCTATTTCGCCTTCCTTGAAAAACTCAACTGCGCGCCGGGTGCCGCGAGCCTCCGAGCAACTGCCGGGTTGCATAGCCAAACTCCTGCAAAAACGCAAGCGCTAGATCAGGACGACTGAGTTGCGCAAGAGAAGGCCCGAAGGTCGCGCAGCGTTCGTACCTCCACATGGCGCACAAACGGGTCAAGAGCGGCGACTTTGCGCACAATCTCTGCCTGGAAGTTCTCCACAATGATCGCGTCAAGATATGGAACCGAGGCTGAAATCAGGATATCGAAAACGTCTTGTGGCTCAGGTGTTCTCCGATCAGGTTCATAAAGCCGGAAGAACACGGTGAATAGACTCATCTTCACGGATGGAAACGCGTCTGTTCTTGGAACGTGACCTTCTCCAAGGCGCCGACGAACCCACTCCCCCGCACGAAGTGCTATCTGTTCTATAGCTGCGTTTCGCACGAACCGAGCCGCGTCCTTTGTTGTGAACCTTTTCCCCTTCGGAGAGAAGTTGCTTTTGAGAGCAACGACAGAATCAAGAATCCCTTTCTTCAAGGCGGGCCATGCTAATTCCCGCTGGAGAATATCAGGACAGTTGAATGACCTGCTTAAAAGTGACTCCAAATCACATCCGCGTGACTTGTTGAATGCTGAGAAACCAAGGAGAACCGGAATCACTCCCGATGGGTCCGGGTAGGAAGCCAACTCGTCATTGAAGAGCTGTTCTTCGTTCTTTAGAACCATGCAAGGATATAAGGCAAAGAACTTAACGAACTTATCGAAGATCTCGCGGCGCGCGCGCAATTCAAAAAGCGAGTAGGGCGAAAAGCAAGGTATGGCCTGGTCAGGCGGGTATACGGTGATGAAACCGCGACCGTAGATTCGAGGTTCTTCTACGATTCTGGCCAGAGCGTTAGTATCGAGACAACACAGTTTATACTCATTCTTGCCTAGTTTAAACATGTGGCGGCTCGATCAGCTCCGCAGCGAATTTCTCTCAGGACAGGGCTTATATGTTTCCATGAAGATTGTGGCGCAGCGCCTCGTCTATGTCTTCAGGCTCAAGATAGGGATAGGCTCGGAGAATCGCCTCTTTTGTCTCCCCTGCGGCAAGTAATCCCAAGAGACGAGACACCGGAAAACGCAGTCCCCGAATGCACGGTTTACCGCCGAAGATATTTGGGTCCGTTGTGATGCGCTCAAATGACATTTTGCCCACCTCTCCTAGGATGGGATGCATCGTTCGTGTTGACCCATGCGACCATCCTGGGTGCTCCCTGTCAAGGCAACAAGAATTAGCTTCGGTTTCTCCTTCGCCTTCATGTTCTCGCGTCAAGTTTTCTGCTACCGGCGTGGCTTGGCGTTGCGGTCGCAAAGCGCCGGGCGTTGCTCGCTTTATGTGCCGTCGAAGAATTCGAAGTCCACGTTCTCCTGTTCGAGATAAGCCATCAGCGACAAAAACGCCGTGCTGGGAATCCAACCCTTGAAAACGCCCCAGACCAAATGGGGTGGGTCAATCAGTAGAAGCTTCATGTCCTCGTGCACCTCTCCGGAAGAGAATCTCGCCGCCTGTGCGATTCGCCAAGCAAGTCGCCAATCCCCTATCGAAACCAAAGGGACGATGCAAGAATTTAGATCAGTCCTGCGGTAGATTTAGATTGGAGGAGTGATGGGCATCCAATGATCTGAATGTTGAGTTCATCGGCCAGCGTGAGACCGGGCTTGACTTGGCCGAGGCGAAGGCGCAATCTAACTTTGTGTTTTGCCGCTTCCATAAAAACTCGAGAGAGGTACCGCTATGCAAAGAATTGTCAACGGAATGATCATCGCTGCAATGGCTGTCTTCCTGTCCGGGTGTGCTTATCTGAACCTCAAGACTCCGCAAATTCAATCGGTTCGTCCGCGAATCACCGGCATTGATCTCCAAGGGGTCAGCCTGGCCTTCGACGTCGGCGTGGACAATCTCTATCCGATCCCGTTGCGCACGCCGAATTTTCGCTATGGGATGGACATCCAAGGAAGGGAGTTCTTCAAATCGGGCGTGACCGCCAATATTGATCTTCCAGCCAAGTCAATCGGCACGGTGACTTTGCCGGTGCGCGTGACCTATCTGAGTTTATGGAAAACCTATCAGGCGTTGTCCGAGGCCGCCGAAATTCAATACACACTTCGCGGCGCACTGGTTCTTTCCGCTTACAACCAGTCCTATGAACTTCCTCTCTCCCACACGGGGACCTTTCCCGTTCTGCGCCTGCCCTCATTTTCCGACATCTCGGTCCGGGTTGCCGACGCCTCGCTGACCAAAGCGAAAATCGTCATCGAGGCAACGATCAAGAACCCAAACTGCTTTGGCATAGACGTGCGCAATCTGGGTTACGCGTTCAAGCTGGGCGACGTGGAGCTGGCGGGGCTTGCGGCAACGACCCAGGGAAAACTGGAGGCCGGCGGGCAAGGACGGCTGGCGCTGGCGGGCGAAGTCTCGGCGTTGAGCGCCCTCCCGAAGCTCCTTCTCAGCGGCTCGCCGCGAGCGGGGGAAGCCCGGATCGCTCCCACGGGTGCCATCCAGACCCCCTACGGCGCCGTGAAACTGCCGCGGTAAACCTGCCGGCGGAGGGAGACGTGGGCGAAAGGCCGAGATTGCATAAACATTATGAGCAGGATGCTTCAGGATTTTGATCCTGTGCATCCCGTGCACCCTTGTGAGGAAGAACTCGGGTTAATCAGGAGGCTTGGTTTTGTCGAACCGCAAGGAGGCTTTGGATGCGGCTTCGCGGACGCGGTTGTAGCGGTCGAGATCGAGGCCGGCAGCGCGCAATTTATCCAACACCGCGCCGGTCCAGTTGAAGAAATTCTCCGCTTCCTTTCCAAGCACCTCGTTCCAGCCGTTCGGCTCCGAAAGCGCCGTTTCGAGAACGCCAAGACCTTCGTGAACGCGCGAGGTGGCGACGTTGGCTTGACCGAAGGGAATATCCACATCCTGTGCCGTAATCGCCAAGAAATGTATATACAATCCCCGATGCTGTCGCTGGCCCTGCGCCAGTAGATCACGCCAAAGATGCAAACCTTCATTCGCCTCAGACAGCGCCTTCATGAGGTCTCGTTTGGCTCTTGCCATCGAACGGTTCAGAAGAGTTCTTGCGAGGTCATGCCGGAATTCAAGCCGCCCACTTTTCTCAAATAGGTTGCGATAGATCCCAATGGCACGATCGTAGTCGCGCAATGCTGACTCAACGTCACCTCGGCTTTGATACACGTCTGCCCTATTCTGAAAAATCATCGCCAGATCAGGGTAGAGCTCGCATCTCTCGTCCTTGTCTATTAGCTGTTCATAAAGTTCAATTGCTTTCGTAAAATCGCCCGAAGCAGATGTCCAGTCTTCAAGAGCCTCGTACGCAAGGGCCCGGTTCTGAAAGCTCTTCGCTAGGTAGTTTCCGATTTCCGTTTGTCCTTCCCTTTGTACCAGCTCAAGGCGAATGGAAATCGCGCGATTGAAGTCAGATATCGCAGCCTCAAAATCGCCAAACTCACCGTATGTGCAACCGCGGTTTTGAAAAGCTCCGGCCAAGTTGTTTCTAAGATCGCGACGCTTTTCGGTTTCCGTTAAATGAACATAGAAATTGATCGCCGCATCAAGATCATCGAGTGCGGCGCATAGGTTTCCGCGCCTTCGGTTAATCTCCCCGCGGTCGAGAAGAACCAGTGCTAGTTCGTCGGAAAGGTGGTGAAATTGTTCTTTCTCAAAAAGCATATGGTAGATTTCAATCGCTTCATCAGTGTCGATAAGTGCAGCGTCCAATCTCCCAAGAAAGCTCTCGCTTACTGCAATTGAGACGAGAAGCTCGGCTCGGGTTTTATGATTGGCCCGTTCAGCAACGCGCCGCTTTATATCTATTCCAAATTCTAAATGCCCCCAAGCGTTCAACCAATCACTAAGCGTATACCAATTATTCATCTTTCTGAAAAGCAAGTCGCAGCACCGGTCGACATCGCCCGCAGCAAGAGAATGTTTGATGGCCAGGATGCGCCCCCGTACGTCTTCGAGGCGCGATGCTTCTTTTGAAACGGGAACGGCTGAAAAGTAGTTAGAAAGCCGACGATGAATCGGCGCGGGCTCGGCGACGGTCGCCTCGAAATGGCGCTGGATCAGCGGATGGAGTCGAACGCACCCTTCGCCCGCGCCGTCGAAGTCCACAATGCCCCAGCGGTCGAGAGCGGCCAATCGAGCGCGAGTCTCGGTGTCGCGTGGCATCTGTTCTTCGCCCAAACCGGCCACAATCGCGGGCAGCGGCGCTTCGTCGTAACACAGCGAAGCGGTTTGAAGAATCGGCACGTCGTTGGGACGGCGTTCTTCGAGATCGCGCAACAGAACGGCGATCTTGTCTTCGATCTCCACGAGATGGCGAACATCGGGACGCCGCGCAATGTCGCCGCCATACTCCTCGGCGAGAAGCGAGCCGAGCGCCCTGACGGCCAGGGGATGGTTGCCGTATTCGTTGGCGGCGGCGCGAAGAACGTCGTCGCTTCCTGAGACGTTGAGCGAACGAAAAAGGGCGACGGCCGCCCCATCCTCCAGCCCTTCGAGCTGGCGGTCGCGCGCCGCGGTGGCCTCGGTGGAAATCCGAAACACGGCGCAATCCTTGAGCGCCTGGGGCAACGCCCGGGTGGTCAGAAGAAGTTGCGTCCCGTTGGTCAGACTCGCGGCTTCCTGGAGGAAGAGGTCGAGCCCGGCCGAGACCTCGGACGCTTGGAGGTCATCGTGGCGAATGGCAGCCATGGGATCATCGCTTTTTTCCCAGCCGCGAAGCCATCGCTCGATGCCATCAATGAGAAGAAGTATTGGCCGCACGGCCAGAAGGCGCGAAAGACAAGCGATCCGGTCGTCGGTGCGGGGAATCTCGCGCAGATCAACCTCGCCGCCGCCCAGATGGTAAAGCGCTTCTTCGAGAAAACGAAGGAAGCTGAAGCCGCCGCGATAAGCGGTCGAATAGAAAATCACCTCATGGGGGATGTCGGCCTGGCGCGTTGTCAGCCAGCGCCAGACAAGGGTGCTTTTTCCCTGGCCGCCGATGCCGACCACGGCGACCACTGCGTTCTGCCGCGCCTCCGTCAGCAGGGTCTGATCCAATTGTCTCAATTCTTCGATGCGACCGAAAAATTGCTCGGGCGGCGCGGGCGGGTGGAGGGCAATGGACAACTTTGGGAGCGGCGTCTGCGGCAGCGATTGTGGCGCGACCGATTCGCGAAGTTTTTCGAGCGAGGGCATCGGCGCCGCATCCACCTCAAGCCCCAGCGCTCCGAGCAACCGCTCCCAGTTTTGCTTCCGCGCATTCGTGTCGAACAGTAAAACCGGCGAGCTCGGGTACTGCATTTCCGGCGGAAGCAGGTGTCGCACATCTTCCAGGTAAACGAAGATGACGCGTTCCTGGCGATTGCCCGGGTCGGGATTGGCCACCAGCGTGAATTCCCAATAGACCCAATCGCTCCTGATGCTGTGTTGAGTGAGAAAGATGAGAAGTTTGGTTTTGGTCCCACACAGGGCGTCGGCGATGCGTTTTCGGAAATCGCCGCCTTTCGGAATCTCGACGGCGTCATAGAAAACCTTAAGGCCCTTTGCGCGCAGTTGGTCGGCGAACTCCCCGACCCACGGTTTATCGCGCGAGCTGTGGCTGAGGAAGACATCGTATTGATCGTGTGTGCTTCCGTTCATCGTTGGCGCGACCTGCTTATCCCGGCGGGTGCATCTTCGCTACTGCGTAAGGGAAACAAGCCGGTAAGACAAGTAGTTTTTCTTCGAGTGGGCTGGCGGGACGAAGATCGCGAGTTCAAACCGCCAAGACACCAAGAACGCCAAGGCTCAGTTCTTGATTTTCCTCCCGCCTCCAAGCTCCCGCCTCTCGCCCCTTGGTGAGCCATAATCGGCCTTGAATTGCTTGACACTATTCAAGGTTCGCGTTTGTAGTTGCGCGCCTGTCCGTTTGTTCCTCTCGGACGTGATGGCTTGCGAATGTCGCTAGATCAAGTGGATGGCGAGGAAGCAATGATCAGAAAGGTGCGCAAGATTCCGGCAGTCTTTGTGGTGATGCTGAGTTTGCTGGCTATTGGGAGGAGCGCAGGAGGCGCAGAGTACTGTTACATGGTCAAAGATATTGACGTTTCGCCGGCTGGCAGCATCCCGCGCGAACTGACGCACGTCGGCAATATTCTCTTCTTTGCGGCGATTGATCACGATCACGGCGATGAACTCTGGCGAAGCGACGGGACTGCCCAGGGGACGTTCATGGTCCGAGATATTGGTCCCGGCTTTGCCGGATCGTCGGGTCCCGGCAATTTAACGAATGTGTCGGGAACGCTCTTTTTCACCGTCGCCGGCGGCGGATTATGGAAGAGCGACGGGACGGCATCGGGCACGGTTATGGTGCGCGCCCTCGGTCTCGGTGTCGGCAAACCTGAGAATCTGACCAATGTGAACGGCACGCTGTTCTTTACCGGCGCCGATGCCTCGTACAATGTGGAGCTCTGGAAAAGCGACGGCACGGCGTCGGGCACCGTGATCGTCAGAGACATCCGGCCCGGCGCTACCGGCTCCGGCCCTTACTACCTCACGAACGTAAACGGGACGCTTTTCTTCATCGCCGACGACGGCGCGCACGGCCGCGAACTCTGGAAAAGCGATGGCACGGCCTCGGGCACCGTGATGGTCAGAGACCTCAATCCGTCGGGAAGCGCGTTCGGCTCCTATCCCGATCCGCTGTTAACGGCCTCGGGCGCGTATCTCTTCTTTGGCTGGACGACCAGCGCCAACGGAATGGAGCTCTGGAAGAGCGACGGGACGGCCTCAGGCACAGTGATGGTCAAGGACATCCGTCCCGGCTCCTCTTCGTCGAATCCTGCTTCTCTGACCGATGTCAACGGCACCTTGTTCTTCTCAATCGGCGACGGATACCACGAGGAGGAGCTCTGGAAGAGCGACGGATCGGCGGCGGGAACCGTCAGGGTCAGGGCCACACAACCCAGCGAGGGCTTTGGGATCGTTTCGCAGATGACGAATGTCAACGGGACCCTGTTCTTCGTCGGGGTGGACAATATGCACGGCCCCGAGCTGTGGCGAAGCAACGGCACGACCGCCGGAACCTTCATGATCAAAGATGTTGGCCAGAATAGCGCTCGTCCCAATTCCCCTCAGATGGTCACGGCCGTCAATAGTACGGTCTTCTTCATCCAGGATCTCGACCTCTGGAAGACTGACGGGACCGACGCGGGAACCATCAAGGTCATTGACATATATCCGGACCTTGGGATTGCGAACTACATCCCAATGAGCCACGTCGGCAACACGCTGTACTTCACAGGAAGTGACGATGTCCATGGAACGGAGCTTTGGAAAAGCGACGGCACGGCCGCCGGCACGGTCATGGTCAAAGACATCCAGTCCGGCTCGCACGGCTCGCATCCCATGGATCTGGCCGACGTAAATGGGACGGCCTTCTTTGGCGCCATTGATGTGTACAATGACCGCAAGCTTTGGAAGAGCGACGGGACGGCTGCCGGCACGGTAATGATCAAGAACATGTACCCGTATTCTCTCACAAACGTGGACGGCACGCTTTTCTTTGTCGCCGATGACGGCTTGCTCGGTGACGAACTGTGGAAAAGCGACGGTACTCCCTCGGGGACGATCCTGGTCCGGGATATTTGGCCGGGCGATGAGTATGACAATTCGTTTCCCCGCGATCTCACAGCCGTCGGCCGCGCGTTATTCTTCACGGCCGAGGACGGCGTCCATGGCCGCGAACTGTGGAAAAGCGACGGCACCGCCGGCGGCACAGTCCTGGTCAAAGACCTCCAGTTCGGTTCGGTTTCGTCCAATCCCCGCCACCTCGTAAACTGGAACGGGATTCTCTATTTCAGTTGCGACGACGGGGTCAACGACGGGGAGTTGTGGCGCAGCGATGGGACGACGTCGGGCACATGGATGGTCAAGGACATCCGTCCCCGCTGGGGATCCTCTCCCGCGAACCTGACTGTTTCGGGAAACGCGCTTTTCTTTGGGGCAACTGATACAACGTATGGAACCGAGCTCTGGAAAACCGACGGCACGGCCAGCGGAACGGTTCGGGTGAAAGACATCTGGCCCGGCATGATCGGCTCCGGCCCTTCCTATCTCACCGACGTGAACGGGACGCTTCTCTTCTTCGCCAGCGATAACTCCGGCGGGGCGTTGTGGAAAAGCAACGGAACGGACAGTGGAACCGTGCTCGTCAAGCGCCTTACCGACGCGATGACCTCGTTTCGAATTCAGGCGGCGAACAATGCCGCTGGAAGACTGTTCTTCATCTACGATGATGGGGTTCACGGCGTCGAGCTCGGGACGAGCGACGGAACGGAAGCGGGCACCCGCCTGGTCAAAGACATCCATCCGACAGGCGGCATCGTGGAATCTTCCTATGATATCCAACTGATCAGCCTTGGTCCGATCGTCTATTTCCGCGCCACCGACGGCGTCCATGGCGAAGAGGTCTGGAGGAGCGACGGGACGGAAGCCGGAACAGCGATGGTGCGCGATATCCGCGTCGGCCCAGAGACCTCTGATCCCAGGTATTTGACGGTTGTCGGAAACAAGGTCTTCTTCAGCGCCGACGAGGGGCTGACGAGTGCGGAGTTGTGGGTCATCTCCAACGACCCCGCACCGAGCGCGCTGCGACCTGTCTCCTGGAAGCAGTACCAGTAGGCTATCCGAGTTCGCTTTGCGTCCCCTCACGCCGTTTGCCCTCAAAGCGCGCGGGGGTCAGTCAGGCGGCCGGCGAGGGCGGTGGCGGCGGCGACCGATGAGCCGGCCAGGTAGATTTCCGAATCGCGGTTGCCCATACGCCCGCGAAAGTTGCGGTTGGCGGTCGAGAGGCAGCGTTCGCCCACCGCCAAGATTCCCTGGTGGGCGCCAAGGCAAGGCCCGCAGCCGGGATTGCAGATCACGGCTCCCGCCTCGGCCAATGTCGCCAAAATGCCCTCGTCAAGGGCGCGGCGCCACGTTTCCATCGAGGCCGGCACGACGACCATCCGCGTTGCAGAAGCGATCCGGCGGCCCTTGAGCAACCGCGCCGCTCGGCGCAAATCGTCAATCATTCCTCCGGCACAACTCCCCAAGAACACTTGGTCAATCGCAACACCCTCGACCTCGCCGACAGGTCGGACATTGGCGGGCGAATGGGGCATCGCCACCTGCGGCTCCAGGTTCGTCACGTCTATTCCGATTGTGCGTTCATAAACGGCATCCGGGTCGGGCAAATAAGTGCTGAGTGCTGAGTCCTGAGTCCTGAGTGCTGAGTCCTGAGTGCGGCGTTCAATCCACTGCCATGTCACATCGTCAGGTGGAACGAGTGCGGTTTTGGCTCCGGCTTCGGCCATGAAATTGCACAGGACCATGCGTTCCTCGATCGGCAGCCGCTCGATCAGATCGCCTGCAAACTCGACTGCGCGATAGTCGGCGCCGGCCGCGCCCAACATGGAAACCAACCGAAGGGCAATGTCGCGTGCGCTGAGAAATTCACCGAGATTGCCCGTCAAACAAACGCGGATTGTCGCCGGCACGCGCAGCCAGATTCGCCCCAGCGCCCAGACGGCGGCCATTTCGGTTCGGCCAATGCCCGCGGCAAACGCACCGAGAGCGCCTTGCGTCGGCGTGTGCGAATCGCCGCCGACGATGAGCAGGCCCGGCTGCGCGTGGGCGCGTTCGCACATGACAACGTGGCAAACACCCTGGCCGATGTCGTAGAAATGCTCGATGGTCTGTTCGCGGACGAATTGCCGAATCTGCCGATGATTTTCGGCATGTTCGGGCGACGGAGCCGGCACGGCGTGATCGAGAATGACGACGATGCGCTGCGGATTCCAAACACGCCCGGCGCCCATCGCCGCAAACGATTGGGCTATGGCCGCCGCGTTGTCGTGCGACATCGCCAGGTCGGGCTCGACCGTCACGATTTCGCCCGGCGCGACCACCGACCGCCCCGCCTTTCGGGCCAGAATTTTCTCTGCCAATGTCAGTCCCATACTTGCTCTCTCGAAAATCGGTTTGTGGTTCCCACTTTAGCGGGTCCACGGAGGGAAAAACCCACGGAAGTGGGAACTACGAACTCGTCGTCCTTCTCTGGGCGACGCCTCTGGCGTCATGGGCAAACTCCAACCAAAAGAAAGAGTGACCGTTCGTTTCCCGACTCCAGAATCCCACTGTTACGTTCCGTAATCTCTCGGCCGGAAGAATAGAAGGCAAAAGGGAAAAGGCAAAAGGAAAAAGTGACTGTGCGGGGAAAAGAAAGCGCATCCTGAAGATAAAACAAACCCACGGAGCATGGTGGTTCACGTCATCTTTTCGAGAGACTCGATGACGCTTTCAATTTCCGTCATCGAAGCCTTTCGAAGCTTGGCCTGCGACAGCCGCTCCTGAATGCGGGTGCGTTTCGGGTCTATCTGGAGGATTTTTTCACAGAGCCGAATCACCGGCTTGTAGTCGCAGATTTCAAACAATTGGACGCTCGCCTGGTCCCATTCCTTGAGCGCTTCCTGGGTTTCGCCGAG
>Ga0315277_10006851_pt1 | contig 14827 bp, 11 predicted proteins | sample YL17G05_15_MG_FD_203695 | JGI IMG/M metagenome (GOLD analysis project Ga0315277, IMG submission 203695) | Sediment microbial communities from Yellowstone Lake, YNP, Wyoming, USA - YL17G05_15 | ecosystem: Environmental > Aquatic > Freshwater > Lake > Sediment | place: USA: Wyoming | collected... | reverse complement strand
CTCGTTCACTCATCCTCGATCCTGAATTCATCGTAGCTGATGAACCTGTCTCTATGATCGATGTCTCACTCAGAACGACCATAATCGACCTCATGCTTGATCTTAGAAGAGACCTAGACCTCACGTATCTCTTCATCACACATGACCTGGCCATCGCCAAATACATCTCCGACAGAATAGCGATCATGTACCTTGGAAAAATCGTCGAAATGGGAGAAAAACAAGAAGTCTTCTCGAATCCACTTCACCCCTACACGCAAGCTTTGATGTCCGCCATTCCCGTACCGAACCCCGAGAGAAAGAGGACGATGATCGAACTCAAAGGCGAAGTGCCCTCAGCGATAGACATCCCACGTGGTTGCCGCTTCAACCCCAGATGCCCTTACGCGGAAGACAGATGCAAAGTTGAACCTGAATTGACGGCCGTCAAACCTGGCCACCTTGTCGCGTGTTATAGGACAGAGAACTAGGAAGACCTTCCAAGGCTCGTCTCTATTCAAAGCTCTCTCTTGGGAAAGAAGATCCAAATGAGACCGCCCAGCATTATCAGACCTGGCGCAGACCACGACAGGGCAATCAGAGTCTGAGCGAATCCGTATATCACGGTCTCAGACGTTTTCGGTAAACGCTATCTATGTCCTGAAACATCAAGAAGCAGAATTGCGCTTCCTGAAATGAGCAAAATGCAGTCATAGATTGAAACGTGATATATGTTCAAGAAGGCAGCAAGTGTTTTAATAGAGTTTGACAATAACTTAATCTTGACCTGAAGAGGAGAAAGGGAGAAGGCGATCATCAACTCAACGAGTGGGTTGATGATCGTTAACAAATTCTTCAAATGAGTTTTGACGACAATGGCGTGGTTGTAGGGCTTTTCGGACTAGAACCTCAGCTTTCTGAAAGCGCTTTTTGAACCATTTTTTGACGGAGGTTTGGGTTTGTCTGAATAAGACAAAACTTCGCAGAATTCTAGGATGGCACCACAATGCTTGCACTGGGCATAGCTTTTCTCGCGGTTGGCCGCAAGCCAGAATCCCTCGTTTGAACCACATTTGGGGCATGTTCTCAAGGAATTGGCAAATGCCTCAATCTCTTCCAAGCTCAATTCTTTTTCCCAAATCCAGTAAACGTTTGTGCTTGATTTATGCGTTATGTACCACTCTTTCAGATAGACGGAAGTAGCATATTGTTTCTCGCGACATATTTCATTTCTGAAACACGCCTTTTGTACTGAAGATGACCACTGGATGAATGAGAGCAACGCATCTATGGATACGACTAGAATAGTATTCCATAACAGTCTAAATAGGACGCTATCTCAAACCTTCCATGAGAGCAAGGAGAAGCTCATCTAGACATCATACGATAGCGTCCGAGCTTCAAACATCCGATGCAAAGACGCTCTGGCACGAAGGAAAAGACAATGTGGAGGAGAACGGAGAAGGCACACTACGCAGTTTTCCTAGGCTTGATTCTCGCCATTTTTCTGATTTTCTCGCTTTTCCCAAGCACGCGATGGGTATCAGTAACCGCCCAAACAGGCGTGGCAATCGATCTCTATACGAATCAGGCGCCATTCGACGGTAAAGGAGCAAACCAGTCAGCCGATGCCTATGAACCTCAAGAATTAGCAGTGCTCTTCGCACTTGCAACGTACAACGATGCTCCTGTGGCTGGCAAACTAGTCGCCTTCCAGATCAACGGGCCGACGAACCAATTCCAGAATATTACGGTGGTAGGCTCGGGAACAACAGATGAAAACGGAATAGCGGAGTTTTCCTTTAGGCTTCCTTGGCCTTCTCAGACTCCCGAGAAAGCGATCTTTGGACAATGGATTGCCTTGGCAACAGTCGAGATTGCTGAGCGGGTTGTTATTGACACGTTGATTTTTCGGGTTGGATGGATCCTGAGTATCATAGACATTGTCACCCTAAACCCTGAGCTCAGTCCGCAGTCGATTTTCGCACGACAGGATCCGATAGTGTTCAATCTTACCGTGCAGAACACTGCTAGGACAGAAAAATCGGCGATAATAAGAGTTGAAGTCAAGGATTCAGATCAGCATCCAATCATATACATTCAAATGGAAAGCAGGGTGTTCCAACCGGGAAACAGTAACGTGAAGGCGACTTCGCAGATACCTCCCTCGGCAGAGACTGGCCTCGCGAACGTGTCTGCTGCACCCTTTACGGCACCGCCCGATCTAGGAGGCAAACTCTACAGCCCGGCAATCTACACGACTTTCACAATTTCTGGTGGGGGAATAGACATTGCCATAACAAGCGTCGCACTTTCAAGCAACCAGGTTCTTTCTGGCGAGATAGTTAACATAGGCGTAACCGTACTAAACGAAGGTAATCAATCTGAAACTTTTGACGTCAGCGTCTACTACAACAGTACGTGGATTGCTACTAGCCAAGTTATTCAACTTACACCTTCGACGCAGAAGACAATAGCATTCATTTGGAACACGAGTTCGGTGAGCAATGGGATCTATCAGATAAGCGCCTCAGCACCGCTTGCAGGAGACCAAACCCCTTCAGACAACACTTTCCTTGATGGATTTGTTGAAGTCGTATCCGAGAAACCTCCGCCAAGTGATCATGATATTTCGGTTACGAATGTCGCTCCATCGCCCACAGTAGTGAAAGCAGGGCAGATTGTCACTATCAACGTTACCGTGAGAAACAATGGAAGGGATAACGAGTCTTTCTACGTGAAAGTCTACTATGGCCGTGTACTGATCGACAGAAAACTGGTTCAAAACCTGGCACCGTCAACGGAGGCTCTCGTGGTCTTCAAATGGAACACCAGCGGCGTGTTTCCATTGAAATACGTAATCACGGCCGTGGCCGAAACAGTCGAAGGTGAAACACATGTGGCAGACAACACTTTTGTTGATGGAACAGTCACTATCCTGCCCTATCCGCCATTCTTCCCAACTTTAGACTGGTTGATTTTGTGGATAATAATAATCGTCGCCGCAGTTATGGGCATAGTCTTGCTGTTTCTCGTTCTGAGTCTCGACAGAATTCGTAGAAGAAAACGGTCCCGTGTAACCTACACGGTAATTGCGCACCCACACATATAGAAACACGTCTGATTTGCAGGCCCAGTCAAAAAACATTTGCCTAGTTAAGACAGTGATCTCTGCAAAAAACTTCGTTCAGAAAATCCACTCGTGGCAAACATGCAACAGTACGCAGTCTAAGAACAAAGCTTTCACTCCAAGATGGACAGCGGTCCAGAAACATCCTTGACAGAAGGCAGGAAGACTGCATTTTTGTCATAGATGGAAAGCGTAGTCTTTTCCACCTACCTTTATGTAGTCTCCGATCTGGAAACAACGTGCCAAAGGACCAGCAGCAAGTAGACCGGAATGGTGATTATCAAGATCAGACCGAAGAACAACGCGATCAACCACTGCCAAGGTGCACCGAATACGCTTCCGAATTCTTCAAAGGCTGGGAAACCCATCGCCAGTGTGACTATGAGAGCGATAACAATAGCAACAAGCGTCCATATGATAGCAATAGCCTGCTTTCCATTGATTGAAATCTCCACACGCTCACCTCCTTGTCTGAAGCCTACCTTTTCGTCTCCCTCTCCACATGGTTATCAGTCCCCTCTCTAAATAAATACTTATGGAAAAATCTTCTAGAGCCAAACTACTTGGCATACGCACGCGCCAAGCGATTCGTTAGTGACTTCATCATTCAGAGAAAATGGTGTGGCGGGCCCGCCGGGATTTGAACCCGGGACCCCCGGATCCCTCCGCAACCTCGTTGCTTAAAAGTCCGGTGCTCTATCCTTACTGAGCTACGGGCCCATCGCTACCCAATCTTTCGTTCTTAGAGAATCTGAAGGTGTTTTTTAGTGTTTCGATAGTTATGCGACAGTTGTCCTTTTCAAAGCGAAGATCGTTCCTCGAATCAGAGTTTTTTGACTTCAATTTGTCTTTAAAATGTCAGTATAGGCCATGCTAAACACTTAGCGATATATCCACATGTTAACAAACGTTATTTGCAACTTCTGACGATGAGATTCGCACGGTGCACAAATTGATCTCATGGAAGCATTCCTTTAGGAGATTAAACGAAGAATTCGACGTAGCGAGGAAAAAGAAACAAGCTTTGGATAATTTGCTGAATAACGGCAGAATCTCGCAGTCCACGCATGACATATTCAACAAGGAAATCAGCGATGCTATGGCAGATATCGAGAAGCAGCAGAAAGGTCTGTTGGAAAAGATGGCCGCCAAAGTTGTTGAGCTTGAGGGACAAGTCAAAGCATTGGAGATTCTTCTTGCAAACTATGAGATTCGACACGTGACCGGTGAGATAGACAACAAGTCCTACCAAAGAGACAGCGCTCTTCTTTCTCTAGGACTTGAGACTGCAAAACAGGAACTGGACGAAGTCAAGGACGCGGCAGACCATCTTGCAGTTGGCGAATTCTCACTGGACGAGGATGTCGAATTGCAGCCCGAAGTAAGCGAAGCTGACAAGTCCGAAGTCAAATTTTTCACCGAGACCCCAGCCGCGGAGCAAAAAGAAACTGAAGAAACTGTCGTCGAAGCGGTAACGGTCGCAGAGGCTACGCCAGAAGAAACTGAAAACAAAGTGGAAGAAAAACAGGAAACATAGGATTCTTCCACCACCAATTTTCTTTTTCTATTCCTACACGCAACTCAACACAGAATCTTATATCAGTGTCACACAAATTCAATACCGGCGAACAGCCAGTTGCCCGATCTGACAACCATAAGTTTTCACGACAAATTCAAATTGTACGATCTCGGTCAAGACCATCCCTTCAGAGGTGAACGTTTCTCAAGTGCGATGGAATACTTCCAAGAACATGGCCTACTGTCCGACCCACGTGTGAGACTAATTCAACCGCAACCAGCATCCAAGAAGAATTTGCTGAAAGTACACGACGAGAAATACGTTGACCTGATTTTTGATCTTGCAGAAGCCCACAAACCGTACGACATAGAGACACCTATCACACCCAAAATTCTCGAGGCTGCACTCCTCATCTGCGGAAGCGCAATGGTATGCGGAAAAGCAGTTATGCAGAAAACATCACCTAGAGCAATATCGGTTGGAGGAGGATACCATCATGCCGGAAAAAACTATGGCGGAGGATTCTGCCTCTTCAACGATGTCGCCGTCTTGACGGAATACCTGAGAGCAGAGTTCAGAGTCAAACGGTTCCTGATCCTCGACTACGACGTCCATTTCGGAAACGGCACGAGCGATATCTACTATCGAGATCCAACCGTTCTGTACATAAGTCTGCACCAAGATCCAAGAACACTTTACCCTGGCACAGGGTTCACGTCTCAGATTGGAGAGGCGGAAGGGACAGGCTACAACATCAATGTGCCTTTGCCGCCTGGCACAGGAGACGCGACATATCTCTATGCTCTGAACGAAATTTTCGTGCCACTGGCGGAGGAGTTCTCCCCAGACATTATCATAGCCAATGGTGGAAGCGACTCACATTTTGCAGACATGCTCGGAGGATTGGCACTAACGACGAATGGCTTTTTCGAGGTATCGAAAGTGATCAGACAGACAGCTGACAGAGTATGCGAAGGGAGACTTGTCCTGTTGCCGGGAAGCGGATACAACCCGAGAGTGTTACCTCAATGCTGGTATGCGCTTCTGGCAGGTGTAATTGGTCTCGAAAAGATCAACGTAAAAGAACCTTATGCCCCCCCGCAAGAACCTTCTGATCTCCGAAGAACAGTCGAGGGCACTGTGGACGAATTGAAAAGACTTCTCCGAAAGCATTGGACGTGCTTAGACGGTTTCGCGATCTCGGGTGTCAACTAGAAGCGATATAAACCCCAAGACCCAATAGTTAAACAGCCATCATCCGTTTCATCGAACTAGACTCTGGTGCAATCTCCATGGACCCCGTCGAACAAATCAGAGAACAATTTCCTGTGACGAAAAACAAGGTCTATTTGAACCACGCTGCCCACTCTCCGCTTCCAAAACCTGTGGCGGATGTCATACGTCAATTCGCGGACGATTATTTAAGGCTCGGGGCCACTTCTCTAGAATGTGACCGCAACGGGAAACCATATTTCGCGAGACTTATCGGAGCTCGACCTGAAGAAATAGCTTTGATCGAAAACACATCAATGGGGATCAGTCTTGCAGCAAACATGTTACGTTGTCCCAAGGGTTCAAAAATCGTCACAACAGACTTGGAATACGCTTCTGTCGTGTACCCTTGGCTCCGCAAGGACCTCGGAGTGAAAGTTCATTACGTAAAGAGTGATGGAAAGAAAGTGTCTCTGGATGACATTGAAAGAGCTGTGGATGATAAAACGGTCGCCGTCGCGATAAGTCATGTTTCGTATTTCAACGGCTTCCGTCACAACCTGAAGGTTCTCAGCGAGATAGTCCATGAACACGGGGCATACCTCGTAGTTGACGCCATACAGTCTGTCGGAACGATGCCGATAGACGTGGCAAGAGATGGCGTGGATTTCCTATCGTGCGCGTGTTACAAGTGGCTACTAAGCCCAGAGGGTGCGGCCTATTTCTACGTCAAAGATGAGCTAATTGAGAAATTTCAACCACCGATGCTTGGATGGGCAAGCGTAGACCAGAAAGTCTTCGAAACAGTTGACTTCTGGGACATATGGGACCTCAAACTCTCAAAGACAGCGAGCCGCTTTGAAGCAGGCTCACCCGCCACAATAAGCTTCATAGCTGCAACTGAAGCAATGAAAATGCTCCTACACTACGGAATCGAGAACGTAAGAAACAGAATCATGAAACTCACAGATCATCTCATCGATTGCATCGAACATCTAGGATACGAACTTCAAACGCCGAAGGACAAACAATGCCGCTCAGGGATAGTGAACTTCAAGATCAAAAACCCACAAAAGACAGTTGAGAGACTAAAGAAAAAAGAAATAATTGTCTCAGCCAGAGCCAACGGCATACGAGTTTCCCCACACTTCTACAACACAGAGAAAGAGATCGACAGCTTCATAGCCGAAGTCAAAAAGACAAAAAGCTGAGACACACACTGAAAACTGCTCAGCCGATGATCTAATGACAACAGTCGAGAAGATCACCCAAGAAGACCGAGAACGCGTTGTTGAATACCTGAGAACTGACGTAGTCAAGAACGTTTTTGCCTTCTATGACATTCAACACGAATTTGATCACACAACGATGTACATCGCATCCAAAAACAAAGAGATTGTCGGATACATTTTGATTTACACAGCCACTGACGTCCCAAGCGTCGTTCTAAAATGCGAAAAGGACACCGCTGGGAACCTCATCGCCTATGCCCCCAAAGGCAACTTCATAGTGCACACATCACCCGAGCACCTCCAAACCGTTGTGGAGAGATACCGCAATGCAAAAACCTACGTTGAAAACTGGATGTTGATCAGAAGAAACGAACACAAGACATTCAAGTCAAAGATGGTCAGAAAGCTTCGAACCAGAGAAGACGCCGACATGCTTGCCAAGCTTCTTCTTGGCAGGAAGGATCGTCCAAGACGACACATGAAAAGATACGCGGAATGGATAGCGAAAATGCCCCTCTACGGCGTTTTCGAAAATGGCGAACTAATTTCGTATGCAGGCTCATTCATTCAGTTGCCTCAAGTATGGATGATAGGAGGAGTCTATACGGCTCCAGAAAAAAGGAACAGAGGCTTCGCGCGGCTAGCCACGTCAGCTGTTACTCATGAAGCTTTGAAACGGGCCGACGCCGCAGCTCTCTTCGTGAGATCTGACAACTACCCCGCGATTAGAGTCTACGAGAAAATCGGTTATAGAAAAATCGGCGAGGAAATCTGGGTGGATGTAGGAACCGGAATGATGCCCTAGACTACTTTTCCAGCAGTTCTTTGATGAGATTTATTGCGGACCAAGCTGCAAGCGCGCTCGTTCCGGGATTTTCTGGATGAGGATCGTTTTCAAATCTGAAAATCATATTGCCATGTTTCCAGAGGAGTCTGATTTCGTGAACGTTTCGAGTGGTTTTTGGATCAGAGATCACTCTGACTTTCACTTCATGAGGTTTTACCGTCAACGCCAAGGTTGCTGCTACATTCATTTCTCTTGGGAAAAGCTTCACAGCTTCCTTTGCAAATCCCTCATACGCAGTTTTCTCCGATACGTTGTTCAAATTAAGAGTCTTGGGATTCTTCCTAGTAGTCAGAGTAATCTCTTGAATTCCTGCCAGAGCAGCTGTAGAAATCGCGTCCAGACCTCCGATGGCACCAGACGGAATGTGAACCCTCTTACTCTTCACATCCATGTCTAGAAGTGCGCCTACGCTCATCACCACCATTTCAATGTTGAATGACAAGATCTTCTGAAGGTAGTCTCTGACTGCTTGTTGTGACGCGGCTTCAACGATGATGATGGGCTTTGCGCGGATCATTTCGTCAACGCTGCTCATAGGCGTGATTGGGACTTTCAATGAGTCTCTGAGTCTTCGAGCTTTCTCAACGTCCTTGTCGTGAAGGAGTAGTTCGTCACATTGAATCAGCCTTTCTGCAAACGATTGTGCGATGAGGGTGCCTATTACGCCGCATCCTATGACTCCGAGTTTCTTCACTCTAACTCACTTCGATTCCATTAAAACTCGGAAATGAAGCTAATTCCGTATGGCTCGATTTTTCTGCCAACACCTTCTTGTGAGAGTATCTGCATTTCTGTAACTTTACAAGTTCCTTCGATGTCCTCTCTGCCCTGGTTTATTGCTTCCGCCGTGTCTTTTCCTTCGGCGTATACTGTCAATTTCTTGACTTGCGTGTTCAACGGTAGATGCTTTTCAGCCTTTTCTTTTCGAAGTTCAGTGATGATCGCCATTATCAGGTCACCCTGCTTTTCCACTGCTTCATTGATAATCGCTTTGTCAACTTTTGGCCAAGCGAGACGATGGATACTTGTTTGTCTGTCCTCTGTGTAGAGCGCGCTGTACAGTTCCTCGGTCACGTGTGGTACTATGGGAGCAAGAAGCAGGACGATTCTTTCCAATACTCTGTGCAACGTGTACTGTGCTGCTTTCTTCTTTTCTTCACTGTATCTCTCGGGTCTGTAGAGTCGATCCTTGACCGCTTCCAAGTAGCAGTCACAGAAGGTGTGCCAAGTGAAGCTGCGCGTTTCCTCGAGAGCTACGTTGAACTGGCATTTTTCCAGAGCGTCTGTCACTTTTTCGGTGAGCCGTTCAGTTTTGCTCAGAATCCATTTGTCCAGTGGCTGGAGGTTCGGCCCGTTGTCTTCGACTGACGCATAATCTTTCAGCAGATTGCTGACGAAACTTGACGCATTCCAGAGCTTGATCAAGAAACGCCAGCCATATTCAGCATCAGGCCATCTGAAAGCTATGTCGGAACCCGTGGCCCCACCGCCTGCCGCCCATTGCCTTACAGCGTCAGCACCGTACTTTGAAAGAACTTCTAGTGACGAAACGTAGTTTCCTAGAGACTTGTGCATCTCTCGTCCATCAGTACCAAGTACCATGCCATTTATGAGACAACTCTTGTAGGGTTTTTCATCGAACAGGGCCAAATGTCTAACCATAAGATAGTAGGCCCATGTGCGTATGATGTCGACTCCTGAAGTATGCATGTCTGCTGGGAAAAGTCTTTTCCAATCTTTTTTATCGGGCCATCCGGCGTGCACGGCGCAGGTTATTGAAGAGTCGAACCATGTGTCCAATACATCCTTTTCAGGTTTGAAATCTTTGCCGCCGCATTTTGGGCACTTCTCGATTCTCGGTCCCTCAATTCGCGGGTCTATTGGAACCCAGTCGGCTTCCGCTAGAACTATCTCTCCGCATTTCTTGCAGTACCATATGGGTATGGGAGTCGCGAAGACTCGTTGTCTGGATATTACCCAATCCCAGTCTAGAGATCTGGCCCAGTCGATCAAACGGTGTTTCATGTAGTCCGGATACCACGTAATTTCGAGAGCGTTTTTCTCCACTCTGTCAGTCAAGATGCGAGTTTTCATGAACCACTGTTCTCTTTCAAGGATTTCTATCGGAGTTCTGCATCTCCAGCAGATGCTCACTTCCTGTTCCATGCTTTCGGTTTTGTCAATTAGTCCTTGTGCCTTCAGGTCTTCCAGAACAGCCTTTTTAGCATCTCCAGTCTGCATGCCAACGTATTTTCCCGCGTTCTTTGTCATTCTGCCTCTCTCGTCTATGCACGTTATTGCGGGCAAGTGATGTTTCATGACGGTTTTTACGTCAGCTTTGTCACCGTAAGTACAGATCATCACTACGCCGGTTCCGAACTTGGGATCGACCATCTCATCGGCTAGGACATCAACAGTGCGATCAGTTGATGGAACTTTGATTCGTCTTCCAACGTACTTCTTGTAGCGCTCATCTTCAGGATGAACCGCTACAGTTACGCAGGCAGGTATGAGTTCGGGCCTTGTCGTAGCTATTTTGAGGAAACTGCCGTCTTCGAGCTCAAACTTGACTTGATAAAGACTTGCGTTTCTATGATCATACTGCACTTCAGCGTCGGCTATTGCGGTTTCGCATCTGGGACACCAGTTGACGGGGTGCGTTCCCTTGTAGATAAAACCCTTGTTGTAAAGCAATATGAATGAAAGCTGAGTCCGTCTCCAATAGTCCGGGTCCATCGTCTTGTATTCTGTCGTCCAGTCCATTGAAAGACCGAGACGAATCATGGCATCCTTCATGCCCGCTATGTTCCCGTTCACCAGTTGTTCGCAAAGCTTGCGGAACTCGTCTGGAGGGATGTCGGTCTTCCTGATTTTGTGCCGCTTTTCCACTTCAACTTCAACTGGCAAACCGTGACAGTCCCATCCTTGCGGAAAATGCACGTTGAACCCGCGCATCCGCTTGTATCTGGCGACGATATCGATGTAGGTCCAGTTCAGGACCGTTCCCACGTGGAACTCGCCTGAAGGATAAGGGGGTGGCGTGTCGATACTGAAGGTGGGGCGTTTGTGGTCCTTCCAGTCAAAATGGTACGTACCACTCGTTTCCCATTCCGTCTGCCACTTCTTTTCAATCACTGGAATATCGAGTTTTGGCAGTGTTTTCATGGTCATCAACAACTCTGCGAAGCAATATAAAACTATGACTAGGAAAAGTAAATATGCAGATAGATAACAATTGTCCTAATAGGTTTAAGGGGAGCTGGGCACGTAACCTGGCTGAGAGGACGGCTGAACACCGTCGACCCATACAACCTGATCCAGGTAATGCTGGCGGAGGGAAATGAACCACGAAAAAAGATTCTATTGAGAATGCGGCAGAAACAAGAATTCTCGCCGAGATGATACTGTTCATCGCTTTGGCAAATGCCCTTTACCTTGTTAGCAAGTTTTACCTTCCGTTCCTTCACCTACCCCAGGGAGGCACGATAACTATTGGAAGCATGGTTCCAATTGTCTGGTTTTCCTTGAGACGAGGCCTTCGGTGGGGGGTAGAAGCAGGGATCATCTATGGACTGGTACATATGATCATCTCAGGGGATATCTACTATCCAACCCAGATCATACTTGATTATCCGTTGGCATTCGGAGCATTGGGCCTTGCTGGCGCGTTCAGAAATCGGCCGGTGATAGGAGTGAGCGTGGGAATCCTAGGCAGGTTTGCATGCCACTTCGTATCAGGCGTCGTTTTCTTCGGGCAGTATGCATGGGCAGGCTGGAATGTGTATGCTTACTCCGCAGCGTACAATGCGACGTATCTTGTTCCGGAGTTCATAATCAGTGGTGCGGTCATCTTCCTACTCTTGAAGAGAAACTTGCTCAACGTATACATGTGAACGTTTTTTCATATGATACGCTTTTCATGTTAGAAGAACTACAATCCGATTCTTCCTGGAACGGTGTAGACGTTCATTCGTTTCCCTCGAACGAATCCGACTAAGGTTAGGTTAACTTTGCGGGCAAGAGCGATTCCCGAATCTACAGCCGCTGCCAATGAGGCCACTAATGGTAGATTCACTGTCGCCGATTTCAGGACGATGTCTCCTGTCAACCTTCCGGTCAACGTAAGAAAGCACTGTTCCAAGTTAATCTTGCGGGCTGTCGACATGCCAATCACCTTGTCTACAGCATTGTGACGACCCACATCCTCAGCAATCGCCACGAGGTTCCCGTCACCCGTCCAAGATGCAGCCGCATGCACTCCGCCCGTCTTCCTGTAGGTCAGTGCAAGAGAGTTAAGGCGACTTGTAGAGTTCAAAAGGGTTTCAGCCCTGACTACCAAGTCGGACTTGATCCTTGGAAACTTTACGAAGGGTTTGTGAGACTGTTCTCCGCCGCATTCTGAAAGAATAACGCGTGTAGAATGTTTAGAAATTCCTAACCTCTTTTTGACATCAACATCCAGTCTCAATCTGACTTTGCAGGTCTGCTCTATCAAGTCGATTTCCTCGATCTCTTCGACGGATGTGACGAAGCCTTCAGTAAGTAGGTGCCCGATTACGAGTTCTTTCTGGTCAAAGGGGGAACAGAAAATCGTCGCGTAGAAGGTTCTGTTCAGAAAAATGTGAAGCGGACTTTCTTGGGCCACACAATCTTTGATGTGATCTGCCTTTTTTTCAGCAACGTTCAATCTCAGAATTTCAACTTCTAGCATGGTTTCACTTCTGGATTTCCGAGAGCACAAAGTCTATGATTTCATCGGCGATTTTCACTTTCGTCACCGATTGAAGACCTCGCCATCCGGGTTGACTGTTGACCTCGACCACGATCGGTCCTGATGGACTCTCCAGTATGTCCACGCCCGCTATCTTGCAGTCTATGGATTTTGCTGATTTGATCGCTAGATCCTCGAGGGTTTTGTCAATCCTTATCCGGGATGGTTTGGCTCCTTGACTGTAGTTGGTCTTCCAATTGCGAGCCACCCGCCTCATCGATGCAACGACACGATCGCCAACTATGAAAGCGCGAATGTCCGAGAGACCATGTTCCACGAACTCCTGAATGTAAACAACACCATGATAGAACAATATCGACCTGAAAACTGTGGAAGCCACCTCTACATCGTTGACTCTTGTGGCCCCAACTCCTCTTGAACCAAAAAGAGGCTTAATTACCACGTCGTTTCCCAGTTCTTTGAACGCTTCCAATGCTTCACTCAGGTTTTCTGTCGTTGCAGTGCGCGGCACTGGTACGTCATTTTCCTCCAGGATGGCGAGAATATCGTACTTATCGACACAGTGTTCAATCGCCTCAGGCGGATTGACGATGTACAGTCCTGCTCGTTGAAGAGTGTACAAGACATCCATCCTGAAAACCAGTTCCTCAAGCGAACCGCGCCCAATCGGTCGGATAATCAGCGCGTTCAATTCTTTGAGGTCGAGTCCAGCAACTCTAGCCACGGGTTTGTACCCGACGTGAGCGACCAGTCTGGGGAAGGTCAAACAGACATGCCCCAGCTTGCGTTTCCGCAGAGCTTCTCGCAATTGAGAGGAACTGTAGGACTCTTCATTGCGCGTGACGATGCCGATTCTCAAAAAAAGTGAGTCTCCTGTGTTTTGAATCTATTGAAAATGCGTTTCGCCGCGTTCTTAAAGCTTCTGCACTTTCCTGAGACTCAGAATTTGTGGATGTGCAGAACTAGTTGTTCTGCGTTTAGGATTCTTTCAGACAGTTTTAGGTCCAAGTAAGCGCCATGCATATTGAAATACGGAGGGCCCTTTCTCGAAAACAGCGTCAGTACTTTGCCATCGTGGTCAATCTTAAAGCCCTCGCTACAGGATTCGTGGCTTCTAATGAGGGCGTGAACTTTGAACGCGTTTAAGACCTTTAAAGTGACATCTTTCCCGAAAAGTTTCCCAGCGCCTCTGGGAGATGGGGACGTTCCCTCAATGGAGTCGGAAGGGTCGCTCCATAGAATATCTTGAAGACCCTCAGTTCTAGGATGGTTCTTGTGGGCGTAAGCTAGGTCGTCAATTGTAAGCGCTTGCTCTGATGGGCCGCCATGAACCATTAGACATCGATCTTCCACGAGTACCGAAGTGTAAAGATGTTGAAACATTTCAAAGATCTTGTCATACGCTTCCGTCCACTTGCGACCGAACTTGTTCTGGAGCTGTACAGGTAGGTCGTGGGGATAGGCGAGAAGATCTTTTGGGCCTTCATGGTTTCCTCTCATCAAAACGACTTGGGCTGGAAAGTGAAGCTTCAGTTTCAGAACGGTGCATATTACTTCTGGGGAAAGACTTCCTCGGTCGCCATAGTCTCCCAGAAAGATCAAGTAAGTGGATTCCGACCTTTCCATTCTTTGGAATATGTTGCTTTCTTGAAGAATGTGAACCAAACTCTCAAGGTCTCCATGCAAATCACCAATTAGGAGGGCATCGCCCACCGGTTTCATTTCGATGAGTCGTCCTATGACCTTGAGGCTTCCAACTTTGCCGTTCTCGTTTCGAAGCAACTGAACCGCGTCTTTCACGATCCGGTCATAAGCAGCCAGACGGACTTCCATTGCCTCTTTTACTATCCTGGAGAGACTAGCCTTCAAACGATGCGCCTCGGATTAGGCGACGACGATTTTCTTGGATGTGAAACTCAGAACATTCTTTTCTATTTCGCTCTTGTGGTTTCGTATTTTCTCTATCGTCTCTGCGCGATTTCTGTTGATTGTGAATTCCTCTGCTTCGAAAACTCCCTTGTTCCTTTTCAACAGTTCCAAGTGTTCATCGAGTTTTCTAAGGTCTTTTTGTGCTGCAACCACTTCTTCCGACGTGGAAAGCTTCGTTTTCCTTGTCATGGCATCCTTACACTTTTGATGCAGGCTAACGAGCGAGTTGTTCTTGATGTTGTTTATG
>Ga0315277_10006850_pt1 | contig 14828 bp, 14 predicted proteins | sample YL17G05_15_MG_FD_203695 | JGI IMG/M metagenome (GOLD analysis project Ga0315277, IMG submission 203695) | Sediment microbial communities from Yellowstone Lake, YNP, Wyoming, USA - YL17G05_15 | ecosystem: Environmental > Aquatic > Freshwater > Lake > Sediment | place: USA: Wyoming | collected... | reverse complement strand
CCGGGTTCGACGCTTTCCTGGCCGCCGCGCGGGTGGGCCCGACGGGGCGGGTGATCGGGGTGGACCTCACCCCGGAGATGGTGGCGCGGGCGACCGCCAACGCGAAGAATGCAGGCATCACCAATGTCGAGTTCCGGGTCGGCGACATCGAAGCTCTGCCCCTTGAGAGCGCCTCCGTAGACCTGGTGATCAGCAACTGCGTCATCAACCTGACGCCGGACAAGCCCGCGGTGTTCCGCGAGATTGCCCGTGTGCTGAAGCCGGGCGGCCGGGTGGCCATCTCCGACCTCGTCCTGGACAAGCCGCTGCCCGAAGCGCTGAGAAACAGCCCCCGCATCTACACCTCCTGCATCGGCGGAGCGATCAGCCGCGCCGACTACCTGAAGGCGATGGACCAGGCCGGGCTGGCCGGCGTGGAGGTGGTCTCCGAGGCAGATGCGTCGGCGCTGGTGTCGGGCGAGTGCGGGGCGGGAGCGCCCGATCTGCGTGGCGTCATCACCAGCATCTCGGTCACCGCTCGCAGGCCCTTTGACTGCTGCTGAGGCAGGACGGGAGCGGGGCCTGCCGAAGGCCTGCGGCGAGGCCCAGCGATGCCAGAGCTCCCCGAGGCGGAAACCATTCGCTGCCAGCTCGAGCCGGAGGTCGCCGGGGCGACCATCCGCAAGGTCCGCGTGCTCATCCCCCGCGCCGCGAGGGAGCACAAGTCCCCGCGGGAGCTGGCGAGGTTGGTGGAGGGCCGGCGGATCGTGCGGGTGGGGCGGCGGGGGAAGGCGGTGGTTCTGTTCCTCCGCTCCGGTTGCTTCGGCAGCGCGCTACCGAAGCAACGGGCAGCCTCCCGCGGCGGAGAGGCAACCCTCATCATCCGCCTGGGGATGACGGGGTTGATCCGGGTGGTTCCGGCGAAGGAGCCCGTCACCAAGCACACCGCGGCGGTGCTGGAGTTGGAGGACGGCCGGCATCTCCGGTTCCTCGATCAGCGCCAGTTCGGGCTGATCTCGGCGCGGCCCGGGCACGACCCGGATGCCACGCCGGAGTTCGAGGGCTATGGTCCCGAGCCGTTTTCCGATGAGTTCTCCCCCGAGTATCTGAAGCAAGCCTTCGCGCGTCGGGGCGCGCAGCTCGAAGTGGTGCTGATGGACCAGAAGGTGATCGCGGGCATCGGTAAGATCTACGCGGACGAGATCTGCTTCTGCGCCGGCCTGCGGCCCACCCGCCGCGCCAACGGCCTCACCGGGCCGATGCGGGAGCGGCTGTGGAAGGCCACCCGCGAGGTGCTGGCGGAGGCAGTCCAGTGCCGCGGCTCGTCGGCCGCGGACGAAACCTATCGGGACCTATATGGAATGCCGGGCGAGTTCCAGAAGAGAATGTATGTCTACCAGCGCACCGGCGAGCCGTGCCGGGCCTGCGGCACGCCCATCAAGCGCACCCCCATGCCCGGCGGCCGGGCCATGCACTGGTGCCCAACGTGTCAGAAATGAGGCGGCCATGATCTACGTCGGCACCTCCGGATTCAAGTTTCCCGACTGGAAGGGGCACTTCTATCCGGCCGAGGTCAAGGAGAAGGACTGGCTCCAGTACTATGGCGAGCGCTTCAACTGCCTGGAAGTAAACGCCAGCTTCTACCGGCTGATGGGCTCGGCGACGTTTCTCTCCATGGCGAGCAGAGTGCCTGATGGCTTCTTGTTCACGGTCAAGGTCTACCGCTCGTTGACCCACGAAGTGGGTTCGGACAACGCCGCCGACGTGACGACCTTCACCGAGTCCCTGAAGCCCCTCCAGGAGGCGGGGAAGTTCGGCTGCCTGCTCGCCCAGTTCCCGAACGGGTTCCACAACACCCCGGGCACCCGGCAGTACCTGGGGGAGTTCGCGGACTGGTTCGCGGCGTACCCGCTGGTGGTCGAGTTCCGCAACCGGGAGTGGCTGAAAGATGAGGTGTTCGCCTTCCTGCGGGAGCATGGAATCGGCTGGTGCTGTGTAGACGAGCCGCAGTTCCGCACCCTAATGCCGCCGGTCGCGATGGCTACCTCTCGCATCGGGTATGTGCGCTTCCACGGGCGCAACTACCAGAACTGGTGGAAGTCAGGCGAGGGCAAGGACCGCTACGACTACCTCTACACCAAAGACGAGCTGATGGAATGGGTCCCGAAGATCCAGGGCCTCGCCGACCAGACCGACACCGTCTACGTGTTCATGAACAACTGCTTCGAGGGCAAGGCGGCGTACAATGCGGTGGAGTTGAGGGAGATGTTGGAGGGGTATCGGGACGCAGCAGTAAGGGACTAGGCCAAGCCATTCGCGCCGCTCGCCGCCACGTTGCGCACAGGAACCGACCCCCGCGGCGGAAGGATCCATCCGCGAGGGCCGGCTTGAACGGTGACCGCCTTCGCGGTCACATGCTGGTGGGCTACGACAATAGGGCATCGGATATCTCCTTTCTGCGGCTTGCCGCCGCTCGTAGCCGTGACTTGCATCCTACCGTGGTATCGCGTACACTGCCAGTTGCGACAGTTCTGCTAACTGTCGCAACTGGCGGGGGTGCCGCGGGATGGCGACCAGAGAAGAGAGGATACAGCAGGGATACCGAGACCTATTCGACCGCGTCTGGTCGGCGGTTGACGACGAGGTCACCCGCACCTTCGGCTTCCCATGGACCACATCGCCAGCCGCTCGCGCACTGGCAGAGCAGTCCTTCGCTCTCCGCATACAGGACAGTTCGCTTGACCCTACGGACCCCGCCGACCGCGCCCTGCTGGAGGCGCACTTCACGAAGCACGCCCGCGAGCACGCTCAAGCGGCGCTGGGCGCTGCCCTCGCCAACCTCCCGGTCCTCAAGAAGGTCCGCATCAGGAAGCCAAAGGTGACGGGTGAGCCATTCAAACGGCCAGGCGTCCTCGCCCGCAACCTCGAACTCGCCTGGTTCGTGGTCGAGCGGGTCATCCCGTTCGACCAGCTCCTCCACGGCCGAGTCAAGCTAGGTCACCGCAACAGAGACGGTATCCCGTGGGATGCTCTTGCCAACGAGTGGAACGCGCTGTCCGCCGACCCGCGTCGGCACCTCAGGTCAGGCAGGACGCTAAGTCGCGAGTACTACCGGGCCGTCGCCAACTCCCACCTCGTCCGCAACCTCCTCGACGACCTCCAACGGGGCCTTGACGATGCCCGAAAAGAGGTCGCCTTCGGGCTACACATTCTGCGAGTTCGTACCGCCCTTCCACCCGCGTCACACGCGCGTGCGGTTCTCGCGGAATCCCAACACGAGGGGCCTCGGAAGGCCCCCCGCTTCCGGCGGCTCTTTCGCAAACTCGAGAGAGGAGCTGAAAGCACCAGGGCTGTGTTGGCGGAAGGCCTCGGCATAGACTGGGACCACTTGGAACGGAGACAGCTAGCGCACCCAGGGGACCTGGACTGCCCCCGTTGGATGCTGTTTATTGAGCGCGTCATGCGGGTCCTGGTCTTTGAGGACAAGGACAACAGCCCCCTGCGGCATTCCTGGCTTCCCGCCAACCGCGCCGGCGACCGGCACGCCGTCCCCCCGACTCCGCCGCCCACCTCGCCACGCGCGAAGCCAGGCCGGAAGGCGAGCCTCCCACGCGTCGGCCGCAAGGCACGCGCGAAGTCCCCCAGCACCAGCAGGACCTCCCTCCCCTCCCGCTGAACCACCGCTCGCAGCACCCAAATCCTATCCGCCCGCACAGACTCCAGGGGGAGGTGAGCATGGTGGACTTGCGCGCAACCGTCGTTGCAGCCTGTGTAGCTGTATGTTGCCTGCTGCTCCCCCTCTCTGCTCATGCCGCGCCGCTGGACCAGCCCTCCGTCGCGCCCGAACTCGGCGTGCTTGCGCCCGTGCAAGTGGAATGCCGGATCATCGGGCGACAGAGCGGGGTATGGTGGCCGCCGGCTTCCTCCTTCGTCTGTGCGGAGACCCTTCAAGTAACCGATGAGAGGGGGACGGCGTTCGAGCCGGTTGCCGGCGACCCCCAGCGCGGGCAGTTCGCCTGGCGGGTGGAGGGCGCTATCAGGTTCTCGCCTGAAGACGCGGGGCGGCGGATCATCGTCCGCTACCAGTTCCGGCCCCGGCGGGTGGCGATCCTGGCCGGTGTCCCGGACGACGACTACCGGGACGCGCTGCCCATGTTCGGCGAGGCCCTCTCTGAGAAACTCGGGAAACGGGGCTTCGTGGTCGTGCCCACTGAGAAGGTGGCAGAGGCCGCGGGGGTCGAAGGCATAGGGGCGATATGGCTGCTAGACCCGCCGTCAGCGGAGAAGCTGGCGGCCCTGGCAAAGCGACTGAATGCCGCCTACCTGCTCATGCCATACGTGGACGTCACGCCCTACGGGGAGCCAGGCACTATCCAGATTCCGGTGGCGGCGCCCACCGATCGGCCGGGCGATGTGCATCCCCGCGCGGGACCGCTTCGCGGTGATGAGGAGTCCATCCCGGTGCCAGTCACGCGACACGGTCTGCAAGCAGGCGTCCGCGTGTCCGTGGTGGAGGGCGCCACCGGCAAGGCGGTCTGGGACGTGGTGAGGTATGCCACCCGAGAGGTCCACCTGAGGCAGTTCGCGGCCGCCCGGCGGGAGCTAATGCGGGAGCTGGCCGGGCAGGTGCTGGTTATCTGGCGGGAGCCCGCCTTGAGGTGAGTGGGCGACAGCGCCGCGGCGGGGCGCCTATGTCGGAGCGGCCGCGAATTCGCGGATATGCACCTGCGCGCCGGAGGCGGCCACCTCTTCCGCCTCTTGCAGAAGCCTTTGGGTAGTTCCCTGGTCAACATAGGCCTCCCCGCAATTGCTGCACACTTCCGCGGGAACGCCCTTGAAGATCAACACCGTGCCCGCGCGCTCCAAGGTCACGGTGGTTGCGCCAGGATGGGTCTGCCCGATTCTGCAAACTACACACGTCATTGTTCCCTCCTCCTCCTCGCCATCGCCCGCTCTTGTTCCCGGCGCGCTTCCCGTTCGGCGATGGCGCGGCGCTTGTCGTACTGCCGCCGCCCGCGCCCCAGGCCCAGCTCCACCTTGGCGTATCCTCGTTCGAGGTAGAGCTTCAGCGGGATGATGGTGAGGCCCTTTTCCAGGCTCTTGCCCAGCAGGCGATCTATCTCCCGCCGATGGAGGAGCAGCTTGCGGCGGCGGCGTGTGCCGGGGCTGTCGCGGAGGCCTTTCTCGTAGGGGGCGATGTGCATGTTGTGGAGCCACGCCTCTCCCCGTTCCACCTGGCCGTAGGCGTCCCGCAAGTCCGCCCGGTGGGCGCGCACGGACTTGATCTCGGTGCCAGTGAGCACCAGACCTGCGTCATAGGTCTCCGTGATGTCGTAGTCGTGCCGCGCCCGGCGGTTCACGGCTACGGTTTCCCTCTCCTCCATCCCAACGGCCTCCGGTGGCCGATTATAGGTATGGCTCTACGCCTGGTCAAGCCCGCCCGGCCCTGTCTCACTTTGGAGTTACAAGAATGGCCTATCTTGGGAGTTACGTCACAGGCCAGGGCTTGCAGGAGTTAGGCTGTGCTCCGAGAAGCAAGCGCCAGAGCCATGACCGCTCACGCCAGGCAGCGCCTCGTGCTGGGCCTCTTGGGCCTCACCGTGTGGAGCCTCGTGCTGGGAGGGGCAGGGCGTTCGCAGCCGGACCGTGCCGTGCTTACCCAGTCCCGGGCAGCCCCGGACGCTGAGGAACAGGCGTGGTTTCGCGCCTCCCAGGCGCTCCTTGACCCGGTGCTGCTCTCGGCCCTCGCCCCGCCCGATGACCCAGCCTACTCGGCCAGCAGTGGCGATTACTTCCTCCAGTGGCCCCTTCACGCGCTGAACGCGGTCAGCGCTTGGGCGCTGTATCCGGGCGCATACTTCGATGCCGACACGAGACCCACCGACGCTCCCATCATCGCGCTCATTGACACCGGCGTTGACCCCAGCCATCCCGACTTCATGAACCCCGGCGCCACCAGCGCGGAGGTGGCGGATGGCGGACAGCTCTTGCTGTCGGCCTCTCGCACGTTCCTGTCATGGGAAGGTGAGCCGCAGGAGGGAGCGACGGATGAGCACGGCCACGGCACACACCTCGCCGGCCTCATCGCCGCGGCCACCAACAACGGCGAGACGGCGGGGAGTGGCATCGCAGGAATGGCCTATCCCATACGGTTGCTGCCGATCAAGGTGACGGACGAGTCAGGCGTCGCCACTCACACCGATTTGGCCAGCGCCATCACCTACGCGGCCGATCAAGGCGCGTCGGTGATCGCCATCGGCGTCGCCGGTCCGACCTGGTCGCAGACCTTGCAGGATGCCGTGGACTACGCCTGGGATCGCGGCTGCTTCATCATCGCCCCGGCCGGCGACACGGCGGCGGAGCAGCCGATGTTCCCGGCTGCCTGCCCACATGTGTTCGGCGTAGCGCCGACCACGGCGGCGGGGGCGCTTGCCTGGTATGCTACCTCCGGCGACCATGTGGCGCTGGCCGCCCCCGGCGGAGACGAAACGGTCCCCATCTACTCAACCCTGCCTACCTATGCCTGCACTCTCAGATCCAATCTCGGCGAACCCCCGTACGGTTCTCTCTTTGGCTCTGCGCAGGCCGCCGCCCATGTCGCCGCCGCGGCCGGGCTGTGGGTCGGGCTCAACGGAGCGGCCGCCGACACCGGTGACGACAACCGTCTCCTTTGGCAGGCCTTGCAGCGAAGCGCCGCCCCGCTGCCCGGCGCCGACCAGGAACGGTGGGACTCAAACGGGGGCTACGGTTTGGTCGCGCTTTATGCGGTGCTCTCCGGGGAGAAAGAGAGTCCGCCTCAGGCGGGCTGCGGCAGCGTTGTAGGCAGGGTGGTGGCGGACGGCAGCCCGGTGCTCGGCGCCCAGGTGGCCGCAGTTCCGGCGATGGGTGAAACGGCGAACACGCAGACCCTATGGCCTGCAGGCGCTTACCGCCTCGCCAACCTTCCCGAGGGAGTCTACACGGTCTCGGTTTCGGCGGACGGGCAGTCGGGTGTATGGGAAGGCACAGTGGTAGAGGCGGGCTGTGACACGCCCGGCGTTGACTTCCACCTGGGCAGCCCGGCCGCGGATGCCGATCTGGTAAGCGCGCTCCTGCCCGCGGCCGCGGTGTGCGGGCGGGAGACGCCCATCTCCATCACCTTCCGCAACAGCGGCGCCGGTGCGTGGGAACGCCGACAGGGATACTGCCTGCGCTACGTCGGCGATGCTGGGGCGGTGACCGCGGAAGAGTCGCAGTGGGACCTGCCCGCCGCCGCGGATGTGGCAACCGGTCAGTCGCACGAGTTCCCGATCACCTGGCGCGCTCCCACACAGTACGGCTTCTACGAGCTCGCCTTCCAGATGTGCCAGCAGGGGGGTGTCGGGCGGTTCGGCGAGGTGGCCGGCGCCAGCGTGAGTGTGAGTTCCTTCCTGGATGTGGCCCCGGACCACTGGGCGATAGCCGCGGTGGAGGCGGCGAAGGCGGCCGGGATCGTGGGCGGCTACGCGGGTGACCTATATCACCCGTATGAACCTGTCACCCGCGCCGCGATGGCCGTCTACATCGCCCGCGCCATGGCCGGCGGCGACGGCGCCGTGCCCACCGGCCCGGCCACGGCCACCTTCCCGGATGTGCCCACCGATCAGTGGGCGTTCAAGTACGTGGAGTACTGCTGCGACCAGGACGTAGTGGGAGGCTACTCGGACGGCTATCACCCCGATGAGCGGGTGACCCGCGGCCAGATGGCGGTGTTCGTCGCCCGCGCCATGGTGACGCCGCACGGTGACGAAGGGCTGGCCGGCTACATCCCACCGACCACGCCGACCTTCCCCGATGTGCCTACAGACTACTGGTCCTACAAGTACGTCGAGTACATCGCCAGCCAGGCGGTTACTGGGGGCTACGAGGATCATACCTACCGGCCGAGCGTGATCGTCAACCGAGACGCGATGGCCGTGTATGTGAGCCGGGCGTTCGGGTTGGGCGTGTAGCGAGTCCCCGGCCGGGCAGGCGGGCTTGTCCTACCCGTCCGTGTCCATGGCGCGGCGGATCAGCTCAGCGCGCAGGCGTTGGGCTTCACCTTCGTCTCCGCGCGCGGCGGCCTGGTCCAACTGCTCCTCCAGGGAGACGGGCAGGCTCTCTTCCCGCCTGAGCGCTTCGGCCAGGGCCGCGATGTGCTGTTCCATGGCGCCACAGATGGACTGGCTGTCCCCCTCTTCCTGCACGTACTGGTCGGCGTAGCGGCGGCCGTACTGCGAGATGCTGCGGCAGGCGCGGTAGAGTTCGGTGGCGGCTTGCTCCGGCTCTCCGTCACGGAGGTCCAGGAGCGCCTGGGCGACCGCCCGGTCGCGCTCGATCCAGGGCCACCACTTGAGGTAGCTCCACTTCGCCTCCTCGGGGGCTTCGCTCTGCTCCACCAGGTTCCAGATGCCCAGGTTATGCTCCGCGTCATCTCGCGCCAGGGCGTAGTCTCCGAGCTGGATCGCGAAGTTGCGTCTCACGTAGTACTGCCAGGATTCCTCTCGCAGGGCGACGATGTCGTCCTCGTCGAGATGCAAGGACCCCTCGGCTTCCAGAGACAGGTAGTGGTCGAGCAGTGACTCGTGTCCATAGGGGCGCTCGCCATCCGGGCGGCCGCGGCGCAGATACTCCCGATTGAGGAGCAGTTGCCCCTCCATGTCTCCGGCCGCCGAGAACACCGTGCACGACTCTATAAAGGCGATCCGCTCCTTGCCGTACCGGTCCACCGTGCCGATCATCAGGTAGCGGGGGTCGCGGTAGAGGCGCATCAGCAGCGTCTTCACCGGAGCAGCCATGCCCTGGTCATCGCCTGCCTCTGGTTCGGACATCAAGCCCTTCTCCTTCCCCCATCGCCTTCGGCGGCGCCTTGCGGCTTCCTGGCGACCGCCATCAGCGATACCCCCACGGGGAGGTTACCGCGCAACAGCCACTTGCCTTCCAGCCGCAGCAGCCAGATGAGGGCGGTGTTCATGAAGGTGGGCGGCTCGATCAAAGCGGTCTGGGGTTCGCTGCCGCGTCTCCGGCGCAGCCGCTGAAGCAGTCGCAGGGCGGCAATGGGGAGCAGCAGGGTGGCGATCAAGGGGGAGAGGCGCTCTATCCGCAGCCCCGATTCCTGCAGTATCCGCCTGAGGCGAGCGGCCCGATAGCGCCGCAGGTGATCCAGCGCCTCGTCGTGCTCGCTCCACAGGAAAGGGTAAGCAGGCACAGTGACCAGGAGCACGCCTCCTGGGCGCAGCACCCGCGCGAAGTCCCGCACCGCCGCCGCGTCATCCTGGATATGCTCGAGCAGATCGAGGGCGGTGATCACCTCCACCGAGCCATCCGCGACAGGCAGCGCTTCCCCCAACCCCACCGCCAGCCGATAGGGCGCGCGCCGGCGGCAGAACTGAAGCGCCTGCCGCGATCGGTCCATGCCCACCACCTCCCCAAACTCCGCCAGGGCCTTCAGGTTGGCCCCCGTGCCGCAGCCCACGTCGAGCAGGCGCGGCCTTCTCTCCAGGTCGCCTAGAAAGCGGTATCTCGCCAGCAGATCGCGCAGGATCGCCCTTCTGGCAACAAACCACCAGTAGGTGTCCTCCAGCTGGTACATTCTTGCTAGCTCGGTCGCGCGCACAGTTCGTCCCGTTGCCGGCGGGATGGTCTCCGCCTACACGATCAGCATGGCATCCCCAAAGCTGAGGAATCGGTATCCCTGCTCCACTGCCTCGCGGTAGGCCCGCAGCACCGTGTCCCGTCCGGCAAGAGCGCACACCAGCAGCAGCAGCGTGGAGCGCGGCATGTGGAAGTTCGTGAGCAGGGCGCCCACCACCTGGAAACGGTAGCCGGGCACGATGAATAGATCGGTTGCGCGTGCTCCAGGCTGGACCTTTCCGCCTTCGGCGGACGCCTCCAGCGCGCGTGCGGTGCTGGTGCCGATCACCACCACCCGGCGCCCTTGCTCGATCCCCGCGTTCACCAGCCGAGCCGTCTCCTGGGAAACCGCGTACCTCTCCACGTACATGACGTGGTCTTCGACTCTCTCCACGTGCACCGGCCGGAAGGTGCCTACCCCGACGTGCAGTGTCACCGAGATCATCGCCGCGGCGCGCTCTCTCACCGCCTCCGCCATCTCCGGAGTGAAGTGCAGCCCGGCGGTGGGCGCGGCGCTGGCCCCCGGAAACCTGGCGAACACGGTCTGATAGTCGGATTCCTGATCCAGGGGGCGATGCACATACGGCGGGAGCGGCACCTCTCCCATCTGCTCGATGGCCTCCCTCACATCTATCTCGCTGGTGAATCTTACCAGCCGACCCCCTGCCTCCGTCCGTTCCAGGATCTGCGCGCGCAGCCCGCCATCGCCGAACACGATCTCCCGGCCGGGCGGCAGACGCCTGCCCGGAGTCACCAGCGCCTCCCACACCCCTCCCCCGCAGTCCGCCAGGAGCAGCACCTCCGCCTTCCCGCCGCCGGGCAGGCGCCGGCCCCGAAGGCGTGCCCGGATGACTCGGGTGTCGTTGAACACGACCACATCGTCCTGGCGGAGGTACTCGAGCAGGTCGCGGAACAGCCGGTGCTCGATCTCACCGGTCTCTCGTCTTAGCACCAGCAGTCGCGAGGAATCACGGGGGCGAGCCGGCTCCTGGGCAATGAGCGCCTCAGGAAGATGGTAGTCGAACTCGGAAATGTCCATGCCCTGGCCCAGGTGTGCTTCTGCGGGCCTCGCCCCCGCTCCTCCTCCAGTGATCTCTTCTCTACTGTTCACCTTTGGAGTTACAATTTCGTCCAGTCTTGAGAGTTACGGCACAGACCTGCCACAAGAGGATAGCCGGCCCCCAGCTCGAAACCGGATGGGGGGCGAGTTCCTGTCGTGCTTCCGGCGGTGTTGAGGTAAGTAGTAGGGGGCATCTGGAGCGCCGCAGACGGCTGTCGGTGGTCGAGGCGGTTTTGCCCCGCCCAACACAGGGAACACTTTCTTGGCGCGCAAGGAGGGTTGACGAGAGGTGTCCATCGTGGACCTTGATCAGTACATGATGGTGTTCACCGCGGTCATCTACTGGACGCTGGTGATCTGTTGGCTGTTCATCGTCACTTTCTACGGCCGCCAGTACCTGCGCTTCAAGCGCATCTACCCACTCGTCGCCACCCTCCTCATCGTCCTCTTCATTGATGGGGTTCGCACGCTGGTCGAGAGCGTCTACTTCGGCGCCCGCGAGACCGCCCGCGCCGGCCTCATCCCTGAACCCATCTACGGCATCCTCAATCAGCCCCACTACGTCGCCATTCCCAAGGTGCTCAACCTGATCGCGGCCCTGGTGATCATCGCCGTCTTGGTGCGCAACTGGTTCAGCGATCTGGAGCGAGAGCAGGAGCAGCGCCGGAGGGTCGAGCAGTTCCGCTCCGAGCTTATCTCCCTTGCCTCACACGAACTCCGGTCGCCACTCACCACCATTCACGGCTACGCCCATACTCTGCTGAGAGAGTTCGGCAACCTGAGCGAGGCCACCGAGAAGGAGTTCCTGGAGGGCATCGCCTCGGAAGCCGATCGTCTCAGCCGCCTCGTCTCCGCTCTTCTGGACATGACGCAGATTGACGAAGGCCGGTTGCGGCTCCAGCGCCGCGCGGTCGCTCCTCTACAGCTTTGCCAATCCGCGGTTCGCAGTGCCACACACCCGGAGCTTGTCCGCGCTCTGCGCCTCGCGGTCGCCCGCGATCTCCCGGAAGTGCTCGCCGATCCCGATCGGGTGCACCAAGTGCTCACCAATCTCATCAGCAACGCGGTGCAGTTCTCGCCAGAGGGCAGCGAGGTAGTGGTCGGGGCCCACCCCACCGATGACAGCGTCGAGTTCTACATCACCGATCACGGGGTCGGCATCCCTCGCGAGGAGCAGAGCAGCGTCTTCACGCGCTTCCACCGGGCGGCCAACGCTCACGGCCCGGCGACTCCTGGCGCCGGCCTGGGGCTCTACATCAGCAAAGGGATCGTGGAGGCTCACGGGGGAAGCATCGGCTTCCACAGCGAGCTGGGCAAGGGAAGCACCTTCCTCTTCACCCTCCCCACCCTCGCCGGTCAGCAGAAGGCGGAAGAGCAGCGGCAGCCGCGGCCGAGCTGAGAGTTGGCGGGAGCGTGTGAGAATCGGACTCACCAGAGACCATGCTATGGCCTCCTACCGGGTTTGAAGCCCGGCCAGGCCCACCAGGGCCCCTCCGCTCCCGCGCAGACAGCGACGCAGCCTCCCGCCCATTATAGCATGATGCGCCCGCACGCGGCCCTGGGGACCTGTCGGGGAAGGACCTGCGCCCCCTGCCTGCGAACCAAGGAAGTGACCGGGCCATTCACCTTGGCGGAGGCTACATCGAGAGGAGGTTTTCGGTGGCGAAAGCTCACGTGGGACCAATGGATTACTTGCCGGAGTTTGTCGGCAACATGGCTGACACCGGACTGCTGGTGGTGTCGCTGGATGGTCGGGGCCGGCCCAATGTGATGACCGCGAGTTGGGGAGCCTTCGGCATCTTCTGGAGCAAGCCCATGTTCATCGCTCCCATCCGCAAGTCCCGTTACACCTGGGGCTGCATCAAGAAGACCGGAGACTTCACCCTCAACGTGCTCCCGCGTAAGCTCGCCGAACTCGCCACCTTCTGCGGCACTGTCTCGGGGCGTGATCACGATAAGTTCGCGGAGGCGAAGCTGACGACGATTCCCAGCCTGAAGGTGAAGTCGCCAATCATCGAGGAGTGCGTGCTCCACTATGAGTGCCGGGTGGTGCACGCCAACGCCGTCGTCCCCGAAGCGTTGATCAAGGACATCGCCAACACCCACTACCGCGATCACGACTACCACACCTACTTCTTCGGCGAGATCGTCGCCGTCCGCGCCGAGGACGGATTGCGGCGGCGCCTGTAGGCCGTTTGTAGGGCAGGCATTTGGCTAGGCCCGCAGGGCCGCCATCCCGGCTCGAAGAGCCCAGGGACCCATGCCCGCCGAGACTGGAAATGGCCGGCCGGCACCCCCAACCCTCCCGCCTCCGCATCCTCCTCCGCGGCCACGTCCAGATGGTCGGCTTTCGCGCCTTCGCGGAGACGCGCGCACAGACGCGCGGGGTCACGGGGTATGTGCGCAACCTGCCGACAGGAGAGGTGGAGGTCGTCGCTGAGGGCGATCAGGACTTGCTCGACAGCTTCCTCGCCGACCTCCGTCGCGGCCCCCGCGGCGCGGTGGTGACGGATGTCCTGGTGAGTTGGGAGCAGCCGCGGAACGAGTTCGGCGACTTCGGCGTCCGGTACCATTGATGGATTGTATGGCGGGCGTTTCCATGCCCGCCGCAGCGTGAGAGGACACGAACATGGAGATCGTCGCCATCATGGCCAGCCCCCGCGGCGGGGGCAACACCGCCACCCTGGTGGAGGCCTTGCTGGAGGGCGCACGGGGGGCGGGAGCGATCGCGGTTCGCTTCGACCCGGCGAAGACGGACATCTCGGACTGCGACGCCGACCGCGCCTGCCTGGAGAGCGCGGAGGCGCCGTGCATCCTCAACGACGACATGCAGGCGATCTACGCCGCTCTCCGCGGCGCCGACGCCTGGGTGTTCGCCACCCCCATCTACTTCTGGCATGTCACCGCGCCCATGAAGCGCCTCATTGACCGGCTCTACGCCTTCTACACAGAAGAGGGCGGCTGGCGGCTCGGCTTGCAGGGCAAGCGCAAGGGCGCGGTGATCGTCGTCCAGGCGGACCCGGGCTCCGAGACCCCGGAGCGAGTGGCCGGCTACCTCACCCAGGTCCTGCGCGACCTGAACGTGGAGACCGTCGGCGCCATCGCCGAAGGATCCCTCGGCGGTCCGGAGGATGCGGCAAAGAGGCCGGACCTGCTGGAGAGGGCGAGGGAGCTGGGGAGGAGGCTGGGGGAGGGGTAGGTCGTAGGGGCGACTCGCCGAGTCGCCCCTACTGAGCAGGACCCTCCCTCTCCCTGCCGAACACAGGCGCGGTGACAGGGAACCAGCCCATGCCAGCCCCGCCTGCACAACATTCACCCAGCAACTCTCGAAGGGCGCGCCGCCGCCCCTTCCTCCAAGCTCTCCCTTTCCTGCTCCCCAACCTGGCGGGGTTCCTCATCTTCACTCTGCTGCCGGTGCTGGCGTGCTTCGCGCTCAGCCTGACCGACTACCAGTTGGCGCCGATCCAGAGCCTGCGCGACCTCTCCGAACGCGTCCCGTTCGTGGGCTTGGGCAACTTCGCCAAGCTCCTGGGGTGGCATCAGGAGGCGGGGCGGATGGTGGCGAACGACACGGAGTTCTGGCGCTACCTCGGCAACACGCTCTTCCTCATGCTCGGCCTCCCCATCACCATTGCCGGTTCGCTGCTGCTGGCCCTGCTCCTCAACCAGCGGCTGCGCGGGATGGTGATCTTCCGCACCATCTACTTCCTCCCCACCGTCTCCTCCGCGGTGGCGGTGTGCATCGTGTGGAAGTGGATCTTCCACCAGCAGCCGAGTGAGGTCGGGCTGCTCAACAGCGTGCTGATGAGCCTGGGCGTATCATCGCCGCCCCACTGGCTCGGCGACCCGGCGTGGGCGAAGCCGGCGTTCATCATTATGGCGCTGTGGGTGGGAGTGGGCGGCTACAACTGCGTGCTCTACCTCGCCGGCCTGCAGGGCATCCCCGAGGAGTACTATGAGGCGGCGGCTCTCGATGGGGCCGGCAACTGGGCTCGCTTCCGCCACATCACCTGGCCTCTGCTCTCTCCCACCACCTTCTTCGTGGTCACCATGAGCATCATCGCCGGCTTCCAGGGGAGCTTCCTCTTCACCGCCGCCTACCTGATGACCGGCGGCGGCCCCGGCGGCGCCACCACCACCCTCATGCTCTACATCTACA
>Ga0315277_10006848_pt1 | contig 14829 bp, 17 predicted proteins | sample YL17G05_15_MG_FD_203695 | JGI IMG/M metagenome (GOLD analysis project Ga0315277, IMG submission 203695) | Sediment microbial communities from Yellowstone Lake, YNP, Wyoming, USA - YL17G05_15 | ecosystem: Environmental > Aquatic > Freshwater > Lake > Sediment | place: USA: Wyoming | collected... | reverse complement strand
TTGGGCGGATTGTCAACACTGATAGTCAGGGACAACTATGATTATTCTGTAGATCCTGTAGCTGAAGTCGCTATATGTACTCTTGCCAAAGAATGGAATATTTATAACGAAAATGATCCAATGAACAACTACAATGACTTTGACAGGTTGCGCTCATCTGGTAAATTAGAAACGCAGTATCCAGATGGAATTATCATACCATTATATAATATCTATGATCCAAGTCTAATTCAGAAATATTTGCCACAAGGACGTAGCGCAGGTACATTTGGCTCACATTTGACTGAAAAAGCCAGAAGTATGCGTACAGACAAATCGCAGGAGAAATGGTATGAAAAGTATGTACCTGTAGGATTAGCCGTATCTGTATCATTAATTATGCTTATTTTAAGTTATATGTATGCTTCAGGAGGAATGTAAGATATGGCTGAACCTTTATTGTTTAATGGTGCTTTTAATACAATGATTTTAGGAATACCCGGTTGGGTATGGACTTTATTGATGTTAGCACTTATACTGGTATTTAGTAATGCTTATTGGATATTAATGTTCTGGAACCCATTAAAACCACTTCATGGTCTATGGCGTGCCAATTGGGATAAAACAGATGCGGCATTGTTAGCAGATATAGATATTAACCTAAAACTTGTATCAGAAGCCAGAGCGAAGGTAATATTCAATGAAAGCATTGAAGACGCTAAAGCAGGTGAAAAAGAATGGAAAAATATCACTTCTGGGCAACTGGGCACAACAGGCACTGATATTATCCTTGATTTGGGTAAATGGACAAATATTGGAACAACAGAACGATATGCCATAGAAGAAGCTACTGATAACTGGAATTTGAATAATCCAGAAGACCAGATACATTCATTCTATAAATTCCAGAAGTATTGTATGGAAAACAAGATAGAAGTTGACATTCCTACGTTAATGGCTATAGATTGGATCCGTATAGAGAGCGCATTTCCAAAGAAGCGGAATAAGGCAGCTTATAGTGGATATATACGGCAACTCGCAGAAAAATTGGATAAAGAAGAGAAGTCTAAGTTAGATGGTATGGCTCTCTGGATTATTGTCGGATCCGTTATTGTCTCTGGTTTATTTGTATTAGGAAAGTTTTTAATGCACAAACCTTAATTATTCTTTTTCTGCTTGGCAAGTTCATCATTAAGCAAAGTCTCTACTTCTGGATCTAATTTCCAGTTTCTCTTTTTTGCAGTATATGTTTTACCTTTAACAAACCAATTAGAACAATTCAGACGACGCAGATCACTATTTGATATCTCAGGGAGATTAGTTTTAACTTTCTCCCAACTCCATTCTCCCATTCCATAAATATCATATATTTTCCTTAGTATTCCTAACCAATATGGGCGAGAACAACCCATTAGAATTCCTCTGTATCCTGCCATACTATATATATTTGTAGTTGATACTATATAAATAATGCCATCATATATCAAAATCTTTAAATAATTAACGAATACTTATATGTTGAGGATGGTGAATTTGAAAATGTTTAACAAAGAGAACGAATCAGGTGCCGTAACCGGTGGGATCCATGGTAGTATGAGTTTAAATACACGCAAGCTTATTTATCAGTCCAATCATGTGGATGGGCGCAGCGATCATGCTCGTAGTCATGCTTCCTGTCTTATCTTCAGTCCTTGCCGCAACGCCTCTGATTACCAGCGGTCCCCTCAACACTACTCAGGTAACTGTCACGACCATGGTCGCATCGTCTTATGGCCTCATAATTGTGGTCTTAATTATCCTTGCAGCCGTAATTATATTGGGCGTAATAGGCTATCTTCAGGGAGGCAACCAGTGAGCTCTAAATCGAGTTTGCTCAATGAATTGAAGTCCGAATAATATGGGGGATTAAATATATAATCCCCCATATAAAATTAAAAAGGGAGTGAAAATATGGAATTTAATAAAGTAGTAAGTACTGCTCAAGCACTATTCGGGGCTTTGATAACTTGCCTCGCCGTATATACGTTTATGAATATTAATAACTATTCTGAATTTCCTGTGCAGACGCAACTATATATGATTTGGACATTAGTATCACTATGTCTTTTAATGTATGGTGTAATCCAGCTTTCTCACGGAATTATAGAAATGTTTAAGGAGGAATAACTATGGAAGAAAGTAGGATGTACACACAAAAAGAAATGGAAGAGCTTGCTGTCGCACTTAAAGAACGACAGGAAACACTTGAAGCACTTGAGTGCGCTCGTATCGTTATGACTGAAACAAGACAATATCCAAGGTTCATTACACGAATAGATCACCTGATTAGATCTATTGAAGGTGCACCTGCGCCTGAAACAAAAGAAGAAGTTAAGGAACCAATCAAGGAACCTATCAAACCAACACTGGTTGAACCAAAACAAAAAGCAAAATAACTCTTTTTTATATCGCATTGCGTGGTTTATAAGTGGGCTTGAGGTGAGTTGAACACCTGATCTCTCGGTTATGAGCCGAGCGCTTTAACCAGACTAAGCTACAAGCATATAGTATTAGACTGAAAAGTATTTAATTATATTGATTATAAAATGGTAAATTAAAAATTATTAATTCATTTCCACCATACTTTGTATGTAATGGATAATAATGACTTTTATCCCAATCCAAACTTATTCCATTATTAAGATCCCACAATGCTTCACATTCATAAGCGGCTTCCATAGTTGTTATATTATATTCATCTACAATATCCTTAAACGGTTTAATATGATGTGCAGTTAAAAGTTTACTTTTTAGTCCTGTAAATACATCCTTGAAACCATCACGTTTGAATACATCATATATCCATTGTCCCATTCTATCACAATTGCGAAGTTTATTATAAAATTCAGTTATCCCACCATTATAGTTAATATTATCGGCACCACTTTTAAATCCAGATCCGCTTTCCTTAAAAGAAGTTAATTGACTATTTCTATAATCTTCATTCTTCCATAATTCTATCATAGTATCTTTAATTTTATCGCCCCAAGTTATTTCTCTTCCTTTAAGAGATATACTAATATTTTCACATCTATCTTCAGTAAATACTATTCCCTTATGACTATCACTCTTTCTTTTAATTGTAATCTCATTATCTTTTAATCCATCCCTGCTCCAGTCTTCACCAGTAAATCTTCCCTTTAAAGATTTACTTCGCTTTCCTCTCGTTTCATCAGATTGTTTTAAACCAGTTAGTGCTATTGATATATCATTTTTCTGCTCCTCTGAACAAGGAACCCCTTTATTATGAGCTACCTGTCCAAGATGTGAAGCACGCTGTCTCTCTAACCATAATTCACGTTTAACTGGATCCTTAGGTGGTGGCATTATTATACCTTACCTTTAGCCCAATCATTTTTATATTTATTTCTTGCTGCTCTATTCTCAGCTTCCCATATCTTTTGCTGCTCACGTTTTCTATCAGCATTATTTTCAGACCATTCTTTTTGTTGAGCACTTAATTTTACTCTATTTTGAATACGATATTCTACATCATATTCTTTTTTCTTTTCACTTGTATTATTTGTTTCTATCTTTCTACACGCTTTACATTTACCTTGTAAACCATCTTTCTTTGTTTTATCTTTTTGAAATTCGCCTTCGGATTTAATAATTCCACACTTACTACACTTCTTCATAACTTACCACGTTTCTCCTTGTCTATATATTAGAACTAATACTATTTAACCTCACCGATCAAAAAAAGTTTTAAAATTGATTAGGCTTGGTTATTACCTTGTAGATAACCCACGACCCCTAACAAAATTACTGCCGCAAATACGATTAATACAACGACGATCAATCCATATGAGGATCCAACCATAGTGCCCACCGAAACTTGTGTTGCGTTGAAAGGTCCACTCTCAATCAGTGGCGTTGCGCTTAGGATCGCAGCCAAAACTGGAAGAAGAACGACTAACATTATCGCAGCCGCCATCCAAGAAAGTATCCCCGCTGTTACCGCTCCATTTTCTTTATCTTTAAACATATTGAGTTCACCATCCTCAATACAGAATAACAATCTACTTATTTAAATTTTCTGCTTTCAAAATCTTTAAATAATTAACCCCGTTATGTAATATACATATGACACAACTTAGGCATCGGGCAATTATAGACGACGACTTGATTGCCGAACTTGTCAACAAGAATATCATCAAAATGAACCGTGATGGAAGAACGGACATGATATCGTTTGTTGCGAATACGGCGATTAAAGATATGTTGCGAAAAAAGAAAGGAGCGTCAATATGGTAAATAAGTTTTTAGTTATAAGCATTCTGGTGTTATGCTTATTGGTAAGTTGTGTCGGAGCTGCTGACTTATCAGTGTCAAAGGTTAATATCCAGTCTGCTGGATTGGCAGCAACCGAAAAATCAATAGTTAATATAACTTCTGGTGATATGACACTTTATGATAGAGAGACAATGTTATCTGTTAAAACAGAAACGAATATTAATGATGTGGCATTTAAACCAAAAGTGAGTACTATAGATAATGGGAATATTACTTTTACAACTGAAGACAAAGAGCAGATTGCTACATTCAAATACATATATTATTCTAACCAGATAAAAGAGATTATAACAATAAAAGAAGATATGAAACTTTCTTTTCCAATAACAATACCAAACGGACAGAAATTAATCAGGTGGGGATTTGAAGGTTGGAAGATAGTATCTGCTACAAGTAATGATACAATGACTGGTATTGAAGCCGAAGTACCTTTTGGAATAGATGCTGCTGGAAGGCGCATTGAAATGAATTATACTTGGGATAGTAAATCATCCATATTAACTTTAAATTATAATAGAACTATACCTGTATTTAATTACGATAAAAAAATCTTTGATTATTATGAAATAACATATCCACTTGTAATTGATCCAACTTGGACACTCGTTGGAAATTATTATACTACAACTGATGGACTTTATACTATTCGTAAATATAATAGTACAGGTACTACCTCGTTTACAGTTCCCGCATCTGTAACAAATCTTGCTTATATAGTTGTAGGTGGAGGTGGTCATGGTAGTCGTGGAAATACTTATGGTGGTGGCGGCGGAGGCGCTGGTGGAATGAAATATAATCTTGGAACTGGTGTTACCCCCGGAGATGTTTATGAAGTGATTGTCGGTGGAAGTGGTGCTACTGGATGTGGTGGAGGTGGACCATCTGCTTTAGGATCAGTTACTGTAAGTGGTGGAAGTTGTGGAGGAACTGATGGAGCAGTTGACTATCCATATACTGCTGGTTCTGGTGGCGGAGGTGCTGGTGGTGTAGGATCTCTTGGAGGATCGGCTGGTATCTCTGGTGAGGGAAGTGCTGGAGGCAATGGATATACTGCTGGTCCCGGTGCAGGTGGTGGAGGAGGAGGTAAAGGTGGCGTAGGTAGCACAGGGTCTTCTTCTACTGGTGGTAATGGTGGTGCTGGATATGCAAGTTCCATAACAGGAGAAAGCCTTTATTATGCAGGAGGCGGTGGTGGTCAAGGGTATGGAACCGCTGGAGGTTCTGGTGGATCAGGTGTTGGTGGTCATGGTGGTAAATCGGGTGGAGATAATACAGGAGCTACCGCAACTACACCAAGGACTGGTTCTGGCGGCGGCTCCTGTTCTAATGTTTATCAGGGAGCAGCAGGTGTAGTTATTGTAAGATATCTTACACCATATGCACCAATAGCAAATTTTACTGCAAATCATACTTCTATTTATTCTGGTCAACCGATATTGTTTACTGATACATCAACCGCTGCGCCACCCTCTGCTTGGAATTGGTCATTCGGGGATGGAAATTACAGTGCATCTCAAAACCCAGTTTTCACTTATACATTCGCTGGAACATTTAGTGTTACATTGAATGCTTCAAATTCAAATGAAACTAGTACTAATACAAAAGCAAGTTATGTTACTGTAACAAAATCTGTTGCTAATTTTACTGCAAATGTAACAACCCCATCATCCGGGCAGGCAGTTAAATTTACTGATACAAGTACGGGATCCCCATCTGTATGGGACTGGACGTTCGGAGATACTGGAGTGAGTACATTACAAAGTCCAACTCATACTTATACATCATTCGGTGTTTATACTGTTTCGTTGAAAAGTACCTATGTTGGTGCAACAAATACTACAACTAAAATAGGATATATTATAGTTGGAAATACTACACCATACGCAGAGTTTTCATCTAATGTTACTACTGGTGTATCTCCACTTCCAATTCAGTTTTATGATAATACCAATGCATCTGCAACGTCGTGGAATTGGACATTCGGAGCAGCTAATTTCTCTAATGCACAAAACCCAGTATATACTTTTACTGGAGCAAGCAGATATACTGTTTCATTAAATGCAAGTGGTCCCGGTGGTCTTTTTAATGTAACCACTAAAACAAATTATATTAATGTAACAGCGGCATTAACTAATCCAACTTCATTGATTAATATCACTCCATACAATAAACAAATTGTCGTAGCGCAGAACGATACATTACAACTTAATGTAAAAAATATTACTGCTAAATTTATTTATGCAAATATATCTTATAATGCATCTTTTGTTAATGTAATAAGTGCAACAAACAATTTTAGTGTTTATCCAAATCTTGTAATTGATAGTGTATTTGATAATAGCGCTGGATTTTTATATATGAATATATCAGACGTATCTGGGGGAACTCTATCGATTGGATCAACAATAACTTCAATCGCTGATATGCGTTTCAGGACAATAAGTTTTGCTAATGCAACCGCTCCAATTAATTTTATATCTGCGAGTGGATATTTAACTACAGGTGATATTGAAGGAATTGTTACTAAACAAAACGGTTTGATCAATACTACAAATGGAAATTTTACATTTAATGTTGTTATTAATAATATAGCTACAGGTACAAAGATTTTAACTCAGGTTACTCTTGAAGCTAGTGGTTCGAATGTTACGCCAGCATTCCAACAGACCGATATAGGTATAGCACCATTTTTTGCTAATTATGGTAACGTCAGGTTCAATGTAACGTGCGACGGATACTATCCATTATCACGACAGGTATTAATTGAAGGAAACAGTGATGTTACTATCTCGCTTACTTCAATTGGTGGTCCGGGGCAGAATACTTGGTATTCACCTCATCAGGTAAGACTTACTACTGTTGATGATTACTACGGATTAAGATTAGTAGGAACAACTCTTGAGATTACCCCGTTGACAAATACATTCCCCGCTGGTGCAACTTCAGACTGGTTGATATCAGTTTATGGTGTGAATAGTGCAGCAGCAAATGATATGATGAATGGCACTTTGATTATGTCTGGCATTACTGGAACAGATGGCGCTGCAACGTTCACTATGCTATCTTCTATCGGTTATAATGTCCACATCACTAATGTATCCGCAGGTATAGATAGCAACGCTCAAATCTATCCTATATCCTCTGATTACAATCTGCGTGTAAATACTCAGGCACCAGCCGACACAACTGCATTGGATCTTCAGAATACCAAGTTAACTTATCTGGCACCGAATGCTACATTTGGTACTTTCGGTCTTACCTTCCAAGATACTTCTGCGAGAACGAGCAATGTTAATTTTACTGTGATATGTCTTGATAACTTTACAGTGATGTACTCAACTGACCTCGCTGGTATGGGAGCGAATAAAGTATATGCGAATTATACAATTCCTTCTGTGACTGGAGAAAGGTATGCTTGGAAGTACGCAGCAACGAGGGTGATCTAAAATGAAAACGTTTAATATTATATTCTTACTCCTGATAGCGGTATTACTTTTAGTACCTGCTGTCTCTGCCGTAGATCAGTTTATTTACGGAGAGAGAAGCGTTACTATGAAACAGATGTTTCTTGTATCACTCGGAATAGAGAAGTTGCCCGGAATGGTACTGGCGAAAGCTATATTCTATTATAACTGGATCTCTATGGGTTTCTTATTCCTGCTTGGTGCAATGTCCTCTAAACGGATGACGAGATTTTTTGCTTTGCTCGTTCCTATATTCGCAGCTATACTTGTATTCCTTGGATGGTTGCAATCACCAAATCCAATAGCTACATATTCAATTATAATTATGTGCGGAATTCTTGGAGCTGCTTCTTATATGAAAGGATCATTGAGAGAGAACTTTGGAGGTGGTGGTCCCGGTTCACTACTTATCAACATTGTGTTTTACCTCCTGATATTACAGGCATGTGTAGGACTTGTTAACGCTACTGGTGTCTGGGTACACTCTGGTGGCGGAATTACAAATTCTTCTATCAACGCAGTATCAGAAACAGGACTTCCAAACTCGGAGATGTATATTACAAATTCTAATCTCACATCTTCAGTACCAAGTGTTACCCACGGAGGTGGTTGGTTGCAAAGTGCGGTGGATCTGATAACAGTTACTGGACAATTAGCATTGAGTACATTAGTCTTATTTGTTAATGTGGTTTTGAGTATAGTAGCCTTCTCATTAACAATCAATGCCATCTTCCCATGGATTTGCGCACCAGATGGTGGCGGTGCTCTTGGTGTTGCATTAGTTACAGCATTCCAGTTCGGGATATGGTTCCTGTATATGCTTACCTTCGTAAACATCTTTGCGAAACCATTCCCAGATTCAACAGCATTTTAGGAGGAAAAAAATGACAAACTTTTTAAATAAACTAAAATTAAATGAGGAAGCAAGTTCAGGTGGTCTCGCAGGCTTAGCTTTAAGTTTCGTGTTCTTTTCCTTCATGTGTGTTATCCTCGGTAAACTCGTGGATAAATATGTGCAGGTTAATAATAGTTTTATCGGAGTGTTTCCAATGTCGCAAGACGCTATAAACACAATGACAACTATCAGTACTATATTTAATGTATTGCCTTTTATATTCCTGCTATTCTTAATCGTCAATCATATTGTCATATCTAATCGTGACAGTGCAGGTGAGGCATAATGGCATCTACGATGGAATTACTATCAGCAGGTATCTTCTTACTTGTTAATACAATGGTTATCGGGGCGTGTGCATTAATTGGTGGACCTTTGTTTGGTATCTTATCTGCATTCGTGAGTAATTATGAATACGCAGCTAATAATCCTTTACCACCTTCGCTTGTGCAGTGGATCCCCGGCTTCTTCTTCACGATGTTGCTTATCATTGAGATTGTTTTGATTATACGACTTGCATATGTAGTAGTTAGTAAAACTGATTATCAAGGGAGCCAAGAATGGTAAATAAATATTTAGTTCTAATATTACTGGTCATATGTTTAGTTACACCTGTGTTTGCAGTACCTACTACAAGTGCAGCAACATTAGTAGGAGAGAATACTGCTTTCTTAGAAATGACTGGTGGAACCAATCCAATGTTTTTTGAGTATGGTCAGAAAAACGGATCTCTAACTTGGGTAACACCGAATTCCTCTGCGCCTAATTATACTGTGTACGGATCTCCATTACTTGGAGGTACAACGTTTTACTTCAGGGCGTGTGATATGACTGGTTGTGGAAACCAGTTATCATTCACAACCGATCCATTGACACCACAACCGCAGACAACCTTCGGCGCAGGTATAGATAATATTACCAGATCCCAGTTTGATATCATGGTACTTGCGAAAGAAAGTATTGGCGGATACTTCTGGGTAGCACCGGGCAACCTGTCAGTGGTTATCTGGGGATTGTTATTCTTTGCAATATATATTGGATTGTGGATACGAGAGAGAGATGTCCTCGTTCCAACTATACTTGGATTAATTTCTGGGACATTTATTATGTGGGGCGATACAGGTCTCGGACTTGGAATAGCACCAGAGTTTGTATCAATCGCTCAAGGTATAGCTTATGCAAGTTTAGCAGGAATTATATTAGGATTTATTAAGAGGAGTTAATTATGGCAGCAGACAACGACGGATCACCATTAGGAAAGGCAGCGACAATCGGGTGGAGTGATATAACTTCTATCAAGGAAGACGCTGCTAAAGTATCGATTAAGAATGCATACGCAGAGAGTACTGGATATTCAGAGGAGAAGGATCTTCCTGAACCACCACCTGTTAAAAAGAAGAAAGGTCATACAGACAACTCGCCAAGTCGAATGAAGTCTATCCAGAATTTTAAAACGAAGTTTGGGTTTCCAACTACGAAGCCGAAGAAACTTACTGTCTATGATAAGATACAGAGTGATAAAAGATTTGAACCACCGACGTATGTAAACCAGTACACACCAAGAACTCCTTTTAACCAAGTGGCTCCAAAGCTCGTATATAAAGATGCGTTCGGCGGAATTGGAAAGACTGGAGTTCCGCCGCTTGATGCATTCGGCGGGATACAACCAAAATCGTTAAAAAGCAATAACACTAAAAGTAAGAAAAAGAATGGAGGAATATTCTAATGACAGACGAAAGTAAAATAAAACAGGTTGCGAATAAGTATTTAAAGATAGCTGGTAAATTTGTATACGACAGGGCGAAAGAAGCTCCAGCGTATATTAGTAAGCTTAGCAAAAATGTCTCTCACAATCTTGATACTCCGTCGGTAAGTCAGGTTAAGATAACTCCAGATAAAGCGAAGTATGTTGATGTGTTTGATAAAATGCTTGCGAATGAAAAGAAAGGGGGATTGTTTTAAATGGCTGACGAAGAAGAGACTAAAGAAGAAGTAAAGCAAAGTACTTATGAAAGATTAAAACAGAGAGCTGGAGAAGCTGCTACACAGGCTAAAGAATATGCCTCAGAGAAAGCTAAGCAGGCTGGAGATTATGTTGCCGATAAAGCTGAGAGGTCTGATGAATATGCTACAAAGAAATCCGAACAGGCTGAAAAATATGTATCTAATAAATTAGATCAGGCTGAGGAATATGCTACAAAGAAAGCTGAGCAAGCAAAAAAATATGCTTCAGAGAATTTAACAAAGGAAAGAATAATAGAAGAAGCAAAAAAAATACCTGACAAAACATATAAGGGTATGCAAAGAGCTGAAGGTGTTCTTGATAGAAATATTGCATTTGACAGACTGGGTGAAGATACAAAATATCTTTGGGAACAAGCAAAGTCCTCTGGAAGAAATATAGGTCTGTCTGAAAAACAATCCGCAAGAAAATATGGTGACGTACAGTTTCCTACATTGTTCGGTGGCAGTGGTGGAATGTTTGATACACCAGAACGAGAGAGGAAAATAAGACAGCCTATTACAAAAAAATACGATCCACAAACTGGCAAACTACTTAAAAGAGAATTTGCATATGTCGGGTGGCAGCAAGAGGAAGTAGCAAAAAATAAAAGGCTGGTAGATTTATTTGAAAGCGAAAGATTTATGACTGATTACGAAAAGAAAGAAGTTGAAGCATCCAGAGCAAAATTAAATAGATTAAATGAAAGAAAGAATGAACAGGCTGGAGAAAAATTAAAAAAAGGATATGGTAAAATAATATCTAAAAGTAAAGATGAGTTAAAAAAGATTACGGGTGATATAGTAGTTGTTGAAACAGATATTACAAAAACAGAGAAAGATATCAATGACTATACTAATATAATAAATGATAAAATATCTACTCAAACTTATAAAGATGAAGTTAAAATAAAAAGAGCAACAGCTCAAAGAAAATTATCTGGATATAAAACTATCAAATCAACCCTTGAACAAAAACTGGCACAGGATACGCCAATAATAGCAAAACAAATTTTAGCGTTTGAAGAATTAATATCAGATGTACCATTCGTTGTAAATGAAGCAAACATAAAATCCAAAATAGTTGTAAAAGGTCACGATCCCCTCTCCCTCTTCTCTAAACCAAAAGGCTCAACATCAGTAAGCGAAGAAATGAAACGGCTTCGTGGATTACAGAGTAGAAAACCAAAGGTCAAGAAGGCTGACTATTTCTTTAGCGTCAAGACCAGAGATACATTCGATCTTATCGGCTCACCGAAACAGCGAAGAGAAATTCCATACGCTACCAGACCAATGAATGTTAGCAATCCAGTATCCATGATCCGAGAACCACGAAATCAACTTAGCAATCTAACCTCGCAGAAGATTATGGATCCATTCGGCGGTATCAGTGTAAAGAAATCAAAACCAACCAAGGCAAAGAAGCCTATCGTTATAAATGCATTCGGTACATTAACTGCTTCCAAGCGAAAGAAAGAACCGCCACTTAAAAAGTTATTCGGTGGCGGATTTGATCTTGCACCTATTAAAATGAAAAAAGCAAAACCATTAAAAGCCAAGAAAAAGAAACAGAATGTTAATGATGCATTTAATCTTTTTGGTAAGCCAAAGAAAGGAGGATTATTTTAATGTCAGATGAAGTCGGAGAATTAATTGGTCTGGGGATCGGTCTCGCAGCCATAGGTGTCGGTACAGGAATTTTAATGAAGTCCATCGGAGACGCCACTGATGAAAAGAAGGTTGTTAAAAAGAAGAAGAAATGCAATGATGCTTTCAAGGGGTTGTTCTAAATGATCCACGGCGCACAAGCCAGTGATAGCTATTACTCTTCTTCAGGTGGTAGCGGAGACACTGGATCATATTCTCAACCGTCTATACCAGTAAGTGCTCCAGCACCAGCAAGTGCGCCAACGCCAGTAGTTTCTGCCGTAGCAGAAGTTGTTGGTGGCGGGGTTGGTTATTCAAGTAGCGGTGCAGCTTATACACCAGTGTTGGTTACTAATACTCCAACTGGTCCAACTTACCAAACTATATATCCAACATCACCTGCACCTTCTTCATATAGTGCACCGCCCGTAGCAGGATACCAAGGCGGAACTTATAATCCAGCTACAGGCGAAACTATTGGCGGATCTCCATCTGAAGCACAGATGGCAGCAGATAGAGCTGCGGCAGGTATCACACCGAGTGGACCAAACTATGCTCAGGCGTTAGCAATGAATATTCCTGTAAATGCGTATGCACCTTATGTACCTGTAGGTGTACCTTATACACCAATAATGCCACAAGACCTTTCACTTCAAAGACCTGATTATAGAAATCCCTTATCACTCGGAGATAGTTATACACAACAGCTTGTAAATAAAGGATCAACTCTGGAGCAGGCATTATATGCACAACAGCAGGCGGCTCAATCTCCAAGAGAGAAAGCATATTATGAAATGGAATTAAGAAGCGCACTCGTCGGTAATCTCGCACTGGCTTCAGAGTATCATTACCAAGCTAAAGCAAGTGGACTTCCGACAGCACTTAATCCATTCGAATATACTTCAGACTTATCTTACTCTGCACTTGGTAAAGGAAGCTTTAAACAATATGGTTCGTTTGACTTAGCAGCTATAGATGCGGTTGCACAGGCGAAAGCAACTGGAGATGTCGGTCCGTACAATACAAATAATCTGTATTCATATTCAAGTACGTATGGAAAACTCTCTGTGCTTGAACAACAGGACATTGCCAAAAAGGTAGCATCAACGAGACCAGACTTTGCAATAGATGAAAGCCGACTTACAAAACTTCCTGCGGCAAAGGACTTTGGATATGGTGGAAAAGTATTTATGCCATCGTCTGAAGTACAAGGATTTGCTAACCAGTTAGAGTATGCTGAGCAGTTAGCAAAAAATCCGAAGTCACAGAATGTTTTAGTCACTGATAAATTTATGTCATCCGCACCAGACGTTGTTAAGAATTCTCCTGAGCTTACATTTAGTATTGCTGGAGACGCTGCGAAGTATGCGGTTGAGGGCGGAGTGTTTAAAGGTTCGCCTGCTCTGGTTGCAATGGAAAAATCATTGGGAACTCAGTCGTCTGCAATTGATGTTATGCTTAAAGGACGTTTGAACGAGAAGAATGAATTCACTGGAACGGCGGCAGAGTTTGCTGCTCTAACTAAAATGTCATCTGAATATGAAATCAATAGAAAATCTTATAATGATCTCTATGGAAAAGAATATGCAACCTCACAGGTTGAAACTAACATTCTATTAACTCCTATGAGTAGAGAAAGTATATTCGGCAAACCCGAAGCAAAGAAATCACTCTGGGAAGAAGTTGTAGCATCATCTGATAGACTGTATGATCAGGCTGGCGGATTTATAAGAAGCGTTGGCAGTATGACAAAAACTGCGTGGACGCCAAACATTGTTGATCTGGCTGTTGATATTCCGTTTATGAAATATGTAAGTCCAGCGGTAACACTTGCAGCAAGACCGGGGGCGCAGGAGAAAGCGAGCGGTACTACATTTGCTTCCAAGGGAGAAGTTATGCCTTACGGCGCTTACTCAGAATTGTCTGCTGATATATCTTCACAATACATTCAACCAGTTGTAGGATCACCTGCGAAGTATGAAGGATATACAAAGATGTGGGAAGCGGAATATAACAAGCCCAATGCAACCAGCGATCAGAAAATAATTGCAGGTCTGAATATGATTGGAAGTTCTGCTAACGCATACTTTATAAAAAATCCGGGGGAAGTTCCTACGATTATGGCGCAGGCTGGTGTGATCGAAGTTTCTGGTATTTTCGGTGCTCTCGGAAAAGGATCTGAATATGTTCTTGGTAAGGGTGCATCGCTTATTGGTAAAGCTGAAAGTCCACTTGTCCAGAAAGGAATATCCGCAGTTGGGAAATATGGTGTCGACGCAGCGTTTGGAACAATGATTGTCGGGTCTGCAACCTCTAATGAAAAGGGCGAATGGTTTAAAACCACAGAGCCAACCGCTGTCTATAAAAATATTGGTCCACTTGGAGTTCAGCTCGTAGCCTTCACCGCAGGAACATATGGGGCAGGTTACGCCAGAGACAGAGCGACTGACACTCGCAATCCAATGGAAAGAGCAATGGATGAACGAGGATATGTTGAAGATGCTAAGT
>Ga0315277_10006847_pt1 | contig 14831 bp, 15 predicted proteins | sample YL17G05_15_MG_FD_203695 | JGI IMG/M metagenome (GOLD analysis project Ga0315277, IMG submission 203695) | Sediment microbial communities from Yellowstone Lake, YNP, Wyoming, USA - YL17G05_15 | ecosystem: Environmental > Aquatic > Freshwater > Lake > Sediment | place: USA: Wyoming | collected... | reverse complement strand
TCCATCTCGCTTGCGCCGAGTACTTGGTATGGGTCGCTGGGGTTGCCTTGAAAATCCACGGGCATGCCCGCATTACTCGCTGCAGATCTTGGCTTCGACGCGAACGCGTGTCGCACTATTCCAGGGAGGTGGTCAGGCCGACTGCTTCCTCCCGCCGCGTGAACGTCTACGACCTTTACGAGTCGGCCCATTTGAAAAAGGACAAATCCTTTTTCGGGAAGCGGACGGTGAGCGAAATTAGCAAGATGCCGCAACAATTGTTCGGACAGTGGCCGGCTCGGATATACCCAGCGGACATCCTTGCACTCAGCCGAAACGGCACGCGCCCACGGCCGAAAGGGCGCATCCACGTCGAGGACCAAACCGGTCTGCGGGATCGCCTTCTCGACGAAAGCGTACAGCTCGTCAATCGTGTTGAGGTCGGTTGCATCCAGGGGCATCGGCAAAAACAAAAAACCCTGGCCCGAAGCCAGGAGTCATCAGCCCTCCCTAGGAGTGGCGTTTGCGGCGGATTCCATCGCCGGCACTCACCATAGCATAGCTCGTTCGCAGCTTCAACCACGTACCCGGCCACGTACCCGGCAAAGGGGACGGAATCGAAGACGCGAGTGTAAAGGATCTAAACTAACCAGATCGGCTCCGAGTTCCTTTTTCGCCGCGTTGGCTTCACTTGGGAAGGCGTCGAAGACGTTACGGAACCTGTCATGTAATCCAAGTCCGTCGAGGAGACCTTGATGAAATACGCCATTCGTTGCGCCGCTACCTTCGGATTGTCGATCCTTTGCGGTATTTCGCTGCTTGCAGCATCACAAGGTGGGAAGCATAGTACCGAAAACGTAATCTTCGTGATGACCGACGGCCTCCGCTGGCAAGAGGTCTTCCGTGGTGCCGACGTCTCCCTCATGAATAAGGAGAACGGCGGCGTTGCCGACGTCCCTTCGTTACAGAAGGCATACTGGCGCGAGACAGAGGAAGCTCGCCGCTCGGCTCTCATGCCTTTCCTATGGGGAGTGGTTGCGCGGCGGGGCCAGATCTACGGTAACCGAGGCAAAGGTTCCGAGGTCTACGTTACGAACGGCCTGAACTTTTCTTATCCAGGTTACAGCGAGACTCTATGCGGGTTCGCTGACCCACGCATTCACAGCAACGAGAAAGTTCCGAACCCCAACGTTACGGTCCTTGAATGGTTGAACGAAAGGCGGCCGTATAGGGGCAGAGTGGCCGCGTTCGCCGCTTGGGATGTATTCCCTTCTATCCTCAACGCTGCTCGAGCTGGCTTTCCCGTCAATTCAGGCTATGATCCACTGAGCTCTGTTCCTGCGACTCCACGGCTCGAGCTTCTTAACCGTCTGAAAGCGGACGGGCCGCACGTCTGGAACGGTGAGCCCTTTGACGCGATTCAGTTTTATACCGCCCTCGAATACATGAAGGCTAGGAAGCCGCGGATTCTCTTTCTTTCGCTGGGAGAAACAGACGAGTGGGCCCACCAGGGCAATTACGCCGAGTACCTCAATGCCGCGCACCGAGTGGATGCCTATGTTGAAAGCCTGTGGGAGACAGCGCAGTCGATGCACCAATATCGAGGGAAAACGACGCTGATATTTTCTCCGGATCATGGTCGCGGAGACGGACCCTTAGAGTGGAAAGATCATGGCGAGAAAATACCTAGCTCAAAATACATCTGGATTGCATTCCTCGGCCCCGACACGCCTGCGCGCGGTGAACGCTCGGGTATTCCCGCAATCGAACAGGATCAAATCGCGGCGACATTGGCAGCGCTTCTTGGTGAGGATTACGTTTCGGACGTTCCAAAAGCCGGAAAGGCGATTGCTGATGCGATACATTCCAATCCAAAGACCGGTGCCGCAAGCTACTGAATCGCAGGATGAGGTCCAAGGAAAAGTCGGAGCGTTGGACAATCTGCAACCACGGTCACGTCCACTGGGGCGCGGATGGTGCCGAAGGGTTTCTGTTCCGCTACGTTCCGCTGGATGGGGAACCGCTCTATTTGCTACAGCAACGAACCCGCTGGGTGGATCACGGCGGGACAGGGGGAATGCCTGGAGGTGCAGTCAAGGATAGAGAATCCCCCGAAATGACAGCGCGGCGGGAAGTGCAGGAGAAGATCCTCTCTTTGCCTACCTACCGCGTGACGGGAGTGGAGGTCCAGGACTGTGGCGGTGGATGGAAGTCCCATATCGTGACCGCCGATGTTGATCGGACCTTAGACGCATACTGCGGGCAGGAAACCGATGCCACTGGATGGTTTACGAGGGAAGGGATGCGCTATCTCTCCTTAGACCCCGGGATACAGAAATGGCTCAGTCGCGGTGAAGAGGAATAATCATGGGTCAAAAGACCTGTTGCGGTCCGGTCTCTCTTGGAATATACTATATACGGTGATGGAGTTCGCCTAAGGAAACCGCCCGCACAAGCGGGTTGATAACTCCTGTCACGACTTCGGGTCGAGGCAGGAGTTTTTTGTTTTATGGCCGCCGACCTGTAACTTGCGAGGTTCAGGTGAATTTTTGGCTGGATGCTTCTCTCTGGGTGGCCTTGGCGCTCATCGCCAGCATGATTTCTATTCGGTTGGGAATGTCCGTTGCCCTGGTGGAAATCGGGGTAGGAGTCCTGGCCGGCAATTTACTCCATCTGACGGCCAATGACTGGGTGACTTTCCTGGCAGGAGTGGGCAGCGTTTTGCTCACTTTCCTCGCGGGGGCGGAGATCGATCCCGATGCCCTGCGTGCCAACTTGAAGGAAAGCCTGCTGATTGGCTTCTTCTCTTTTCTCGCTCCCGCCGTTGGCGCCTTCGCCGTCGCTTTCTGGCTTTTCAAGTGGAATCTCCACGGCGCGGAGATTGCCGGCATCGCTCTTTCGACAACCTCCGTAGCGGTTGTCTACGCTGTGATGATAGAGTCCGGCCTAAACGAGACCGAACTCGGCAAGGTCATCCTGGCGGCTTGCTTCGTCACGGACCTGGGCACGGTGGTGGCGCTGGGGCTGATCTTTGCCAACTACAACCGCTGGCTGCTTATTTTCACGGGGGTCACCGCGGCGCTCCTTTGGGTGCTTCCCAAGTTTACCGGTTGGTATTTCCGCAAAGTGGGCAATCGGGTAAGCGAACCGGAGATCAAGTTCATCCTGTTCATCCTTTTCGTGCTGGGTGGGATGGCGACGATGGCGGGAAGCGAAGCCGTCCTGCCCGCATATCTAATTGGAATTGTTCTCGCCCGTCAATTCCTCCATAACAAGGTCCTGATGCACCGGATGCGAGCCATCGCATTCTCCATCCTTACACCCTTCTATTTCCTCAAGGCAGGGTCGTATGTGTCATTTAAAGCGGTTGTCGCTGGCATCGTCTTCATCAGTGCTCTCTTCCTCGTGAAGATGCTCACAAAGGTGGGGGGCGTATTACCATTCACGACGATTTTCGGATTTGGACGGCGCCGCGGCATCTACACCACGTTACTCATGGCTACCGGCTTGACCTTCGGAACGATCTCGGCTTTGTTCGGATTGACGCACGGATATATCGACCAATCGCAGTACACGGTTTTGGTCACTGTGGTCATCCTCAGCGCTGTTGTGCCGACAGTGATCGCTGAGCGGTTCTTCCGACCTGAAAGGCGCAAGAAACCCCGAGTCCCAACCGCGCCGGGCCCTGTGCCGGCGACCCAAGATATCAAAACCGAGGCATAACCCATGTTTGAAAAGATTCTCGTTGCCATCGATGGATCAGAAGGAAGCAAGAAAGCCCTGGCAGCCGCGTTCCGGGTCGCGAAGAAATTCGGAGCGGAGCTCCAGTCCATTTCGGTTAAAGAGCGACCAAGTCACTACTCCGCGACCGTAGGGGAGGTCATGGAGGACCAGGAAGAGGTGGATAAGTTCTTTACTCACGTCACGGAAGAGGCTCTCGATTGGGCTGAGAGGGAAGGGGTGGTACTACAGTGCGAGGTCCGGCCCGGTCACGAAGTCCAGGCCATCGTCGAGTTCGCCCGTCAAGGCCATTTCGACTTATTGGTGGTTGGATTCATGGGTCACAGCCGCGTGTTCGACCGGTTTTGGGGCGGCACTTCGCAAAATCTAACCAGGATAGCGCCGTGTTCTGTCTTAGTTGTTAAGTAGCCTTTTCTTGACTTTATGGCGGAGGGAGCCATGCGTGAAGCTGCAAGGTTAAAGTCTGAAATCACGACCGACCAGCGTCGCTTGATTGCTGCCCATCTGCGTACTCTGGAAGAGTCCTGCCTACGCCTTCTTGAGCTGCTCCGCCCCTTCGATGCGAGCCTCGTGCGCCGCCAGCCTTTGCCACAAGACAAGGCAGAGCCAATGCAGCGCATGATTGCTCACCTGCGCACAGGGATTTCTCAAGCCGCCTGGGATCTTGGCCTGCCGAAGGCGAACCGAAACCCCTGCCTGGAAGCAGCAACTCTAGTCGCGACGCTGGACGAAGGCATACGCGAACTGCTGCACTTCCAGGACCGCGACGGAGTCCCGGAGGACCTAGCCGGATACCTCGAAAAGCTGACCCAGGAGTTTCAGCGCATCGTAACCGACATCGACCGTGTCGTCGGCCACGCGGTCTCAGTGCCGGGCACGTGAATGTTGTGAGGGCCTTGAGCAATACTTGGGACTACAGGTTCGCGTTCCCCGTGGAGCGACGAGACGACGTTCCCGCCGAGTTTCGTCGTTCGTATGATCGGCTGCTTGAAACATGTGGCCCGCCGATGTTCGGCCTGTTCTCCCCGGCGATGGAAGATCCAGGGTTCATTTTCTCCCACTGGCTTCCACCCAATCTCATCTTGGTCTTCTCAGAATCCTTGGCTCTTCTTTCGCTCGAAACGCGGTCGGATCAGGTTCAGACCTTCGAGTTGAGCCGCCTGGACTTCCTGGGCTACTCGCTTGGAGAGTTTCTGCTGAAATGTTGGTTCACCCTGTATCCCGGACCTGCCGCGGGTGGCGGTGTACAGATCCGGTTTCCATCCAGGGCCTCCCAACAATTTGTTGAACTCGCCCGTATTCTCCGGAACTGGTCTGACTGGGAAGGTGGAACCCTCCGGAACCCACTTCAATTTTCACGGCCGATCCCCGGACTGCCACCGAAATTCTCAAGTTTCTTCGAGGGTCACACCGAAATCGGGCCAGTTTCGGAATTCTTCTTCCAGCCGGCCACGGAGCTTCGGAAGAAGCGTGAAGAAACGTGGGCCAATGTTCTTCTCCTCGTCACCCGGGACAGCATCGTGGCCCTGACGGATCAACACCTCAGGGAATGCTCGCAATACGGGATCGAGACGACGTACCTTCCGCTTAGGTGCCTAAGCTCTGTCGACTGGGCAGATCCACATGATGGCTGCCAGTCGGCGATTAGGGTGTGTCTCAAAGGCGCAAAAAGCGAGTTGCGCCTCTCGTGGCCGGTATATTCCGGCCTTGAGCCTTATGCGATTCGTTGGGTGGAAGCAGTCGAGTCATCGGTCAAGACCTCTGGCAGAGAGTCCGGCCACCGGGAAAAGCTGATTCACCAACGTGATCAATGCACTACCCAGTCCACTTCGGGAGCCGGCGACCATGGCAACTCAAGAAGCGACTAGGTCGCTCATCGAACAACTCGGCGACCCCAGTCGGAGCAGCCAGGCATTGCTGGCACTGCTCATGAAGGGCGAAGAGGGTGTGTGCGCACTGGCGGAATTCCTTCGTACTTCAAAGCCATCGAGCCTGCCGGAGGCAAGGTTGCTGGCGGTCGAGGGTCTGGCCATCCTAAAAGGACCTGAGGCGCTTAGCGCTTTGATCGATCTCGCCAGCCAGCAGCTGGCCGATATTCCCGATCCGGTCGTCCGTCTGGGAGAAGAGGCTGTTGCCAGCCGCGCCGCTCGTGCCTTGGCGGACTTTCCCAAGCTTCGCGCCCGAGAAGCCCTCCTCAAGCTTCTGGAAGGTAGGCCGCTCATCGGAGTTGCAGAGGCATTTGAGAAGTCATGGGATCTACGCTCCATCCCTTACTTAGTCTCCTGGCTGGAAGATGACTTCGTCGCTGAACCTGCCAGCCGCGCCATTCGCGCCTGCGGCCATTGGGCATTCTCAGCCCTAGTTAAATCTCTGGGCGAAAAGAATCTTCAGCATGGCCGCGAAACCGGGATGAGCCAGCGGCGGCGGGCTCGCATTCTCGAAATACTTGCCGACTTATTGCGCAGCGAGGAGATCAGCCTTATTGAAGACCTGCTCGATGACCCTGTTGAGGCAGTGCGCCTAAATGCGGCTCGAGCTGTTCTTCCCCAGGGGAACCGTAGCCAACGAGAGCGTGCCTTTGGGGTTGCGCTGCGGTCGCTGGATTCCTTGGATAGAGGGGTCCGGACAAATTCTGAGGAGATTCTGCTGGCGCATTTTGGTGTGGGAGCCCACCTCGTTGAAGAAGCGATCCGGCAACGGCAGCTCGCGGGAGAATCCGAGCGGCAGTTCTTCCCCCGGGAGAGCACCCTCGCTATCCTCCTCCGAGTCAGTAAGAAAGGTACACAGTCGAAGGAGGCGCAGAATTGAATGAGAGCCTACAAGTAGCTAAACAACCTTCAGTCCAGTCAAAACCCGCCTGGCTCAACCGCAATGTCGTGGGCATGGGGCTCACCAGTCTCCTTTCCGACGCCGGGCATGAGATGGCAACGGCAGTCTTGCCGGGCTTCCTTGCTGTGCTGGGAGTCTCGGCGGCAGCCCTGGGGACCATCGAGGGCATCGCCGACGCAACCTCGAGTTTCGTCAAATTGGGAGCGGGCTGGGTTTCAGACAGGTTAGGTCACCGCAAACCGATCACGGTGGGTGGTTACCTTCTGACGGGCGTGTCCACAGGAATCTTCGCCTTCGCCTTCGGCTGGCCACTGGTGTTAGTGGGTCGCGTCCTCGGCTGGTTCGGCCGGGGCATACGCGGCCCCCTCCGCGACGCCATGCTGGCCAGTTCTGTCCCGCCCGAGGCGCGCGGGAAGGCGTTTGGATTTCATCGAGCCGGAGACACGCTGGGCGCCATCATCGGCCCGCTTTTGGGTGTCGCGCTTTTGTCCTATCTCCCGCGAGACGCCGACCCCTCCGCCCCGTTCCGGACGGTTTTCTTGCTCACGCTAATTCCCGGCTTGGGCTCCGCGGTCGCTTTTGCGCTCATGGTTCGTGAGAAGCGAGCGGCGCCTTCTGCCAGGAAGTTTTGGACGTCTCTTAGCGCACTTCCCAAACCGTTTCGCCTCTTCCTCTGGGGTGTGGGGATCTTCGGAATGGGAGACTTCGCCCGTACCCTCTTGATTCTCGCCGCCGCGCAATTGCTGACGCCGCGCTACGGTGTGGGTCGCGCGGCGCAATTGGCGGCCCTCTTCTATGTCGTGCACAATGCGTTCTACGCCGCATATTCGTACCCGATTGGAGCACTCTCTGACCGTTTCGGCAGGCAAGGCTTATTGTGTCTCGGCTACTTGGCGGGGGCTCTTACGTCGGCTGGCTTCCTCGCCGCCTTCCTGTGGCAAGTGGACGTTATCGTTTATCTGATGGGACTCTTCGCCATGGCCGGATTCTCTATTGCCGTGGAAGATGCACTCGAAGGCGTGGTCACCGCTGATTTGGTCGCCGACGATGGACTGCGAGGCACGGCGTACGGTGTCCTCGGAACGGTCAACGGCGTCGGCGACCTGGTGGCCAGCGTGCTCGTCGGAACTCTATGGACGGCGATCTCGCCAGCCTGGGGCTTCGGCAGCGCCGCGGTTCTGATGGGAATCGGCACATTGGTGACCTACCGGTTGCGGTGGGAAGCGCGATAGCGGCCGAACATGACCTACTTTTGCCCCGCCTGCTGGAAGGAAATCGCGAAGGCGGACGTCTGTCCATACTGCCAGGCGGATCTCCGAGAGTTTTCGGGTGAGACTTTTGAGCAAAAGCTGATTCGTGCCCTGCATCATCCTGAACCTTCAACGCCTATCCGCGCTGCAACAATTCTCGGGAAACGTCGCTCAAAAGCTGCCGTCGAGCCGCTGATTGATTTGGGCCTATCAACCTCTGATCCGTACGTTCAGGAGGCCGTCGTCACGGCCCTCGGCCAGATCGGAGATCCCCGCGCCCACGCTTGCCTGGAGCACCTCAGCCACGAAGGCACTCTCCGCGTTAGAATCGCGGCTGAGCGAGCGGCGAGGGACTTGGAGAATGACCTCAGTGCAAACCAAGGCTGACTTCCAAAGGGACGGGGTTGGAGTTTCCGGAAGCCCCCTGCCAGTTTTTTTCAACCGAGAAAGAGAAGCGCGCCGCCTCGAAGAGGCCATCCTCAAGCGGGAGAGTTTGGTGATCTGCGGCCCTGCCGGAATCGGCAAGACCTCCCTGGTGTCAAAGGTCATCCGTGATCTCCCCGCCGAATTGAGAACACGCTGCCTCCACCTGAAAGGCATGAAGGATTTGCAGGACATGCTACGCCAATTGATTCGAGGGCTTTATGAGGTCAAGGACCCGAATCTGCGCCAGCAACTTCACATCGAGGGCGTCTCGGTATTGACCTTCGAGGCTTGGGTCAAGACGCTATCGACCAGCCGCTTGAGGGGAACTTTATACCGCACCGTGGAACGAGGCGATTACCGCATCTTCCTTGACCACGTTCCATCGCTGACGCGCACCGTCGCAAAGGTAATCAAGGAACTGTTTTGGATGCGGAAAACTCCGGTTTACTTGCTTGTCCGCGATGCCATGGAGTCCCGAATCAGTGAGTTTAGCCGCTCTTTCTACTGGGGTGACCGTGAGCAGTTATTCCTACTACCCCTTCCGGCGGAGTCAGCCACGAAACTCTTGGAAAGCTGCATCGGACAGTTTGGTCTCTCTCAGTTCGACCTTGTCGACTTTAGGGAAGAGATCATTGAGTTGAGCAAGCAAGTCCCAGGTGCGATCGTCCAGATGTGCGCGCTCGCTGCCGATCCCCGATACCGATACGGATCACGCATCAAGACCAAGTCGGTGTACATCGATTACCTGATGAGCGGGCAGAATTTAACTCTTTCGGATACAAAGCGGAGCAGTGCCTGAGCCTTGTGCGATATCTCAAAAGGTTGAGTGAGTCTCTTCGGACAGGCTGGGCAAGCAGCCTCGTTTCTTCGGAACGGCATTGAAAGCCAGACCGAAAGTGCCTATCGTTGTCTGTCTACGGCAGGGCTCTTGTAGATTAAACGACTGATTTCGTGGACCGAGCGCGGAGGTGTTGCGAAAGCCCATGGAGTGGCCAAGAACGGCGGTCTATATCGCCTTAGGTTCGGTCATCGGCGCCAACCTCCGCTACTTTGTGAGTGACTGGCTGGCGCGTCACCAGACGGCATCGTTCCCGTATGGGACTCTCGTCGTGAACACGACGGGCAGCTTGTTGCTGGGTTTCTTTCTGATTTGGACAACGGACCGTGTGCTGGTTTCGCCTCAATTGCGTGTGCTCGTTGCGGTCGGCTTCTGCAGTTCGTACACGACCTTCTCAAGCTACAGCTTTGAAACTTTTCGTATGGTGGAGCAGGGTCGATTCTGGGATGCGGGGACGAATTTCCTCATGAATAATGTTTTTTGCTTTCTCTTCGTGCTTCTTGGAGCAGTGGCGGCGCGCGCAATCCGATGACGACAGACAAATTCCAACTCGTGACTATTTACCTCAACGAGGCAGACCAGTGGGAGCACCGGCCCCTGCACCTTGAGATTCTCCGCTACTTGGATCGTTCCGGATGTTCAGGAGGTACCGTCGTGCGAGCGTTGGCCGGGTTTACAGCGGGGCGGGGGATTGTCACTACGTCCTTGGTCGATGTGGGGAGCAAGCTCCCAGTCCTAGTGCAGCTTGTAGAGAGGGCAGAAAAGGTTGCTGAGGTGATGCCAACGTTGCGACGAATGGCTGGCAACCGGCTAATCATCCTGCAGGAAGTCCAGATCGTCCCTGCAGACCCACAGATCTGACGGATTCTTGCCTTCTGCACTCTCTCCGCGGTGTTTTCCATCGGGATGCTGTCCGTAATGCCTGACGGATGACCCTAGCGTCGCATGCTGCGAGTTCCCCAAACCCTCTCAGATCTGCCCTCGGGCCCACCAGGAATTCGATCGCGCGCTCGGGCGAAGACCACTCCGAACCGCGCGGCTCATGCTTATGCTTGTAGTCATGTTTGCGTTGAACCTCTCGAAGCTCAGCACGGAACTGGTGAAGGATGTGCTGTGTCCTGATTTTGACAAGCTCCAGCCCGCCCAGCAACTGCCACCGTCCGGCGGCTGCTTGCAGGTGTCGAAGACAAAGTCCGGGTGAATGGCTGTAACGGTCGGCAAAATCAGGCTCCTCCGGTAGATCCTCCAGAGCCAACTGCGTGTAACTATCACGCCTTCGGCGCTGCGGAGTGGAATCAGATACGGCTTGGCGGCGCCGGGATCGAAATGAAAACAAGTAAACGGGGAATTCCAGTCTTAGGGTCGTGGTGGTGATGTGAGGTGGGTCCGCGACTCTGACACGGGCACGTCGGAGCTCTCGGCGGTTAGCAACTTGCCGACGGGATCGTAGTGCGCTCCGCTATGTCCGAGCAGGCGCAACAAGTAGACAAGAAAGGCGGCCTCGGCGTCGCTTCCCTCCAGGCGGTACGTGCCGGGGAATCTGACGTCGCTGCGATTGAGATACTCCCGAATCTCACCGGCGGTTCGCAGGCGCCCGTCGATGACCGTGCGTTCCCAGTCGAAGGCGCCGGCGGACGGCTGCGGCAATCCGGCCTTGAGGCGGAGTGCGGGGTGGTCCCGCCCCTGCGGGCCCGGCGCAACTTCCGCCGTCTCTGCGGCAGCGTACGTGCCGGGGGTCAAGGGCGTAATCTCCGTTGTGACTTGGTTCTCCTCTTCAACCCACCGCCGGAATCCTCCGTCGAGAATGGCCACGTTATTCTGTCCCGCGCGAACGAGATCCCACCATAATAGGGCCGATGCCGGTGTCAGGGTATCGTCGTAGATAACGATAGCCATTTCGGGCCGGACAGCCAGCCAACCGAGCTTCTGTGCCACGCCGTCGTCTGCGCAAGCTCGGCACTCGCCGTGTCCCTCGAGGTTCGGCCAGCGCGTGGCGTTCGGAACGTGTCCTTTGGAGTAGGCCGTCCCGTCCCGGATATCGATCACGCGGTAGTGATCCAGGAGGCCCCACTTCTTGCTCAGCAACCTAGGTAGACACAGGAGGCCCGGGTCATCGATTCCCTTCTCGCCCTTCAGGCTGAGTAGAAAGCCAGTCAGATCGCGCGCGTCCGCACCCTGATAGGCCACGCCTCTGACGAAATAGGACGGCGACATGACCGCTCCCACCAGGTCGACACGCGGCCGCCGGCCCAGGCCGGCCAGGGGCGTCATGTCTCCCGAACAAGTGATATCGTCGCCGTCGGGGCCGTGGCAACGCAGGCAGTGCAGCGCGTACAGCTTTCTGCCGTGTTCGAGATTGGCGTCGCCGTGCTTGGTCGGCACCGCCTCCTGGGCCAGCAGGGCAAGCGTGAGTACGGTCCCGGCCACGACGCTCGCCATTGCCAGGTTGCCGTCAGCAAAGCGGGGGGCGCTCATGGTTCCCGCCTAATCTGGGCTCATCTTCCGAAATACTACTCTCCTGGCAGCCAGCTACGCAACCATATCGCGGGCTGGCGCAGACTGTCGTTCTGAACACGAATGGTCAGAACGCAGGAGTTGGTGCTCTACCCCAGGCGGTCTCCACAGGCAGAGTTTTCAAATCGAGGACATTGAGGCCGTGTACATCCAAATCGACCATAAAATCAGGCGTCCGCACGGCATTCACCGCAAACACGTCGGCTGGCTCAGCAACAACGATATTAGCCCAGCCTTTCAGGAACTCCTCACGGACAATGCCCGACATCATGCCTTCGTAGAGAAAGCTGAAGAGATACCGGCGGACAGATGTTCTCAGCGCGTGGCAGAAGGGACATCCACCCCTGGCGAGAGCCCCTTTCAGGCCCGTCGTTGAAAACCAGCCGGGCGGCCCTTTGCGGCGTGCGTCCGGAGCCAAATTCTGCTTCATCTGGCGACACTTCCCATACAACGGGCTAGTTGGACCAGTGCGGGAGGCTGGAATTCACGCATCGCTCTGGTACGTCCAGAGGGGTCATAATAGCGAGTTCTGCTTTGCATGCGCCAATTCTCGCGGTTTTCGAGTCGAGTGTCTTTCATCAGAGGCTTCGATTCTGTGCGAGGCGGTTTGCGTGACGCTGTTATCGGCATAAGGCGATGGAGAGCACAGCCCCAATGAGAACGATCCAGAGGACGTTCGCTTTCAGACGCAAGGCGACAAATGCGCCAACAGCCAGCACCAGATGCAGCCAGTCCCAGGTAACACCTTGGGCAAAACGAGCGCTGACCGTCAGTAACAGCCCGACAAAAGAACACAAGACCCCGCTGATGATCTTGTTGAACCGTGGCGACGTCCGCAGTCGATCGAAGTGAGGCGCAGTGGCCACCAGTATAAGAAACGAGGGTAGGAACACGCTCACGGTGGCCGTCACGCCCCCCGCCAGCCCCGCCAAGAGATATCCAATGAACGTGGCAGTGATCACGATCGGGCCAGGTGTGACTTGGCCGAGCACAATGCCATTCAGAAGCGTTGGGCCATCCAACCATCGGCGCACTTCGACGGTTTCGTGGAACATCAGCGGCACGGACGAGAAGCCGCCGCCGAAAGCGAACAGGTCGATCCGGAACATGAGTGCTGCCAGGTCAAACATCCGCCCTTGGACCATCCAGGGCGTCAAAAAGGCGAGTGCTGTTGCCGCTAGGATGATCATCACAGCCTTCGTAGTGTGGGGCATACTTGGACGAGTCGGTGCGAAGCCCGGTTCGGATAGCGAAGCGGGGATAACCAGCACGGCCAGCAGCCCCGCCAGCACGATTACGAGAAACGGACTTCCCCGCCAGGCAAACAGCACTGCCGCCGCTGCGGCAATGAGTACGTGTGGCCAACGTTTCAGCGATGTCTTGCCGAAGGACACGGTCGCGTTGGCAACCAGCGCCACAATGATCGCCCGTAGGCCGCCGAATGCCGAAACAATCACTGGCACGTCGTGGGTCCGCGCATACAGCGCCGAAAGCGCCAGCATCAGCCCAAACGCCGGCAGCCCGAACCCCACAAAACTGGCTGCCGCACCGGCCACGCCGCGCACTCGCAGGCCGACATACGCCGCGGTCTGCATCGTTGTGGCACCGGGGATCGCCTGGCATAGCGCCACTCCGCCATCAAACGCGTCGGCGTCGAGCCACCGTCTTTTGTCTACTGCCATTTGCCGAATGTAGGCCACCATTGCTGGACCGCCGAAGGCCGTCACCCCCAACCGCAAGAACGAACTGAACAAGTCAAGCAACGGCGGCGGAGTGGTTGGATTCTGAACTCCCGCCGCTTCCACGCCCATGTTGATGTCCCTTGCCTTCAACTAGTTGCTGCCACCAGTCGCAGGGACAGGCTGCCCCTCGTGAAAGCGTGAAAGTGCGTCGAGGTCACGCCGGATCGCTCCTGTCTCCTCAGGCCCGGCTTTTCCCCCGCCGCCCAAGCGTTCGAGTTGGGCGCGATAGCCGTCGGCGTGTGCGTCGAACTGCCGGTGAAGTTCCTTCAGCGTCCTCCGGCTCCAGGATTCCAACATTCTGCCGTACCGTTGAAACGCCTCATCAACAGCGGGGCCGATTCGCTCTCGCAGCTTCTTCTCGATCTGCCGTCTGGCAAATGCTTTCCCCAATATGGCGAAGAAGCCCCGCTCAAGAACGACCTCAATGGGTCCAGGGTCAAGCCTCGGCATCTCCTTGACGAAAGACCTAAAATCTTCGTCCCGCGGCGCGTCCTTCACTTCCAGGGCGCCTGCGGCACTAGTCAAGGCGCGTGAGAGATCACGGGCAAGGTTGTGGATTTTGTTGAAGACCTGATTCGCCCCTTCGGCCGCGGTCTCAGTGAGGTTCCGCATGACGATGTCCCTGGCGTCGGTCTCTTTCGCACCTTTATTGAACCATTGTTCAGCGACGTCAACCGCTGACCGGGAAAGAGCAATCCATCCCAAGTTCCGAATCTCATCCGATGCTCGAAGGCAGAACGAATTCGCTTCCTCGAACTTTCCGGTCGCTTTGCGCAACTGGGTCTCCGCCACCCCCAGGTGTTTCTTTTCTCCCTTTGGACCCTTCTCGGAGAGTTCTAGCCTGACCTTCAGGGCCGCCTCGACAGCCTCGCGCAACGCGCCGATTTTCCGGCGGACGGATTGCTGCGCCAGCTCCTGATGGCGCTCGCAAAGCGGTTGGATCTCGTGCGCAAACCACTCGTCCAGGAGCCTCGCGTGCTCCCCTTTCGTACTGACCGGGTGCACCGAAAGCTTCAGACCTAGCTGCGAACTCAACTGGTCAGATATGTATCGGACTGAGCGATCACGATCTTCAGGGGTGAGCAAGTCAGCCTTGCTCAGAAGAACGGACGCTGGGGTCGCGGCTTCGTAAAGGCTTTGCAGAGTCGAAAGATCTTCCTGACTCAATGTTGAGCCGGCATCAATCAGCACCGCACCCAGGTCGCATCGCGGGAGGTAAGCGAGCGTCTCAGCCGCACCAGCGGTGGCCAGAGAACCCAGCCCTGGCGTATCGACAAATAACACTCCGTCTTGTAAACGCTTCGAGGGCAGCTCGACAATGATCCGCGTTACGTGCTTCATGTTCCCCGGATTAAACGGCTCGCTGACGAACTCTGGCAGCCGAGTGATTTCCATCCTTTCCGTCTTCTTGTCCAGAAAGGCGACCGTCAGCCTCGGTTCAGGACCGTGTACGATCCTCGTCGGCACCGCTGTGATCGGATTGACCCCCACAGGTAGAACGTCCGTTTCGAG
>Ga0315277_10006846_pt1 | contig 14831 bp, 10 predicted proteins | sample YL17G05_15_MG_FD_203695 | JGI IMG/M metagenome (GOLD analysis project Ga0315277, IMG submission 203695) | Sediment microbial communities from Yellowstone Lake, YNP, Wyoming, USA - YL17G05_15 | ecosystem: Environmental > Aquatic > Freshwater > Lake > Sediment | place: USA: Wyoming | collected... | reverse complement strand
GCTGCTAATGGGATTAGTGTTGTTACTCGATGCGAACCTGGTATTGGCCGATCCGGTAAATGACGATGCCACGGCCAGCGTAACGGTAACTGTCGCTGACATTATGGAGTGGTCGGGCAACTTCAGCACTATCGCACTGCTAGACATCACGACCCTGACCAGCGCCCCTACCGGTAGCGGAACGGCCACACTCTACACAAACGGTAATGTTGACATCACCGCCGACATCGTTGGTACAGAGGCTCAACTGGCGTTGGGAACCGACCCGAATCAGACACTTGTAACGTCGTACATGCTCACAGATGACGGTGGGAGCGATGATGGTGGCGGTACCGGGGGTACTGATCAGACCTCATATACAGTGTACAGTTCATTCCTTAGCCCTGCCTACGTCATAACCCACGTGGCAGGGGACGGAGCAGTTCTGATCACATTGTACGCCAAGGCTGAGAACCCCAGCGGTGAAGTCGCAGATGCAGGTTCTTACAGTGCTATTCAAACCCTTACGGCTGCCTGGGGAACTCAGTAGTCGGGTTTATCTCCTATAGGAGTATAAAGTGGGTAGTGGGGTCCGGCTGGCCGGGCGCCCTAAAACCCGCCCCCGAATGTCGCTGTCGGGGGCAACTTCCGTTGAAAAGGTGAATATGAAACGGAATTCAAATATAATTGGCTGGATTACCGCGGGATTTCTCGCAACTGTCTTTCTGGCATTGCCTGGCGATTGCTTCGCTGGAATGGCAGTCAGTCCACTAAAACAGTGGGTCGAAGTCAAGCCCGGCACAGAAGCCTTTTTCTCTGTGACTGTAACAAATGCAAACAGAGGCCCCGAAACAGGGCCCTGCACCGTTTATGCGGACGTTGTGGATTTCACGGTCTCTCCTGAAGGACAGCTTTCTTTCGGCCAAGAGTATAAACACGGTCGGTCAGCCGTCCCCTGGATCAGTCTCGACGCCGGCAAATTTGTCCTCGAGCCGGGTGAATCTAAAGAGCTAAGGGGAAAGGTATCAGCTCCTGCCAGTGCCGACGGAGATTACTGGGCCGCAATTATGTTCACGCTGGGAAATTCAAAAAGCCAGGAAAAAGGCATACAGGTTGTATTGAGAACGGCATCCGGCGTGTTTGTGCGGGCAGCGAGAAGAAGCTATATTGAACAGACAAGTATTACTGACGTGAATGTATCTTTGCCTCGATTCGCAACGGAAAAGGGCGTTCCTGATGAATCGACCCCGCACCAAGCCTCCGAAGAAGGTCAGACGGAGTGCGTGCTCAAAATAGATGCCCAGTTGAAAAATGACGGACTGGCGGCAACAGAACCAAACGGAAAAGCCTTCCTTTATGCTGGAAACTCGCGCCGCATCGGTTACATCCCTCTATATGCAAGTCGCAGACAGATACTGCCCGGTCATACCCGCTGGTTCACCGGCGTGATGGCGCAACCGTTAGCGGCGGGCCGGTATAGTGTGCGAGTGTTCTTTGACGCCGGCTCAAAGTATGGACGTACGAGAACCAGAGACATGGAGTTTTCGGTAAGCCAGGAGCTGGCCGCCCAGTGGGCCCAGAACTTCACAGGTGAGGACAGAGAGATACTTGAGCTAAACCCACAGAAGATTGACCTGGCGCTGAACCCCGGGCGGTTCACAGTGACAAAACTCCTCATTGCCAACACCGGCTCAGGCACCATTTCCGTTCGCTGTCGGGTGCAAAACGACCAAGTCCAGGAAGGCTGGATGAAACTGGATTGCTCTGAGTTTTCGCTCGCGCCGAACACCCGGCGGAACGTAGTTTGCGCAGTCAGGATACCGGCAGATGCGCAACCGCAGGATTACAACGCAGCTATCCAGATAGAAGTGGAACGTTCCGGCCTGACCGGTCAAACCGAAAATAATATTATGCTGCACGAAATCCCGGTTCATATACTGGTCAGCAAGCATATCGGGATAGCAAGTGAGGGCGGCTAATGACTCCATCGACGACCAGAGAGCAGCTTTATTTGTGGAAAACGGTTACACTGGCGTCTCTTGTGCTGTCGTTTGGGCTGGCTAATTGTGTTACTTACGCGGTCATACTTACCACTGGTGCGGCAGATGCCAACGAAGTGATAATGGTCAAGAATGTTTGGGCTGACGTGCCGCTTGCGCAGGTTCTCCGGGACATATCAATGGAAACAGGTGTCGCTATTGTAACCTGCCCGCACGTTCCCGACCCGCTCGTTTCGCTCGACACCGGTCCAGGCAAACCGTTTGGAGACTGTATGGAGGAGCTCCTGTTGGGCCGGGGTCTTTTTGTTCGCAAAAAGAGTGAAAAGTTTTACCTTGTTAGCTGCGGCTCTCCAACGTGTCCGAGTTCTCTTGAGATTGCAGAATATAAACGGCTGTGCCTGAAATACATAAGCGCAAAGCATCTAAAATCTTCTCTTCCAAAATCTGTCGAGCAGTATGTCTCCACGGGGGAAAGGGAAAATGAAGTGCTGGTTTATGCCGCCCCTGAAATTGCCAAACATATCACGGAAATCGTTGCCGAGCTCGACGTTCCCCGTCAGCAGGTGGTGCTGGAGGTCCTTGTTGTGGAACTTTGGGAAGAAGCCAGCAAGAAATTCGGCCTTGATTGGGAGTATTCCGACTACCACAACTTTCTTAGTATGGAAGAGGGTCTCGGATCTTTCACGGGCACTGCACAGTACACAAGCGTGCCAGAGAGTCGGTTGACAAGTCTGCTGTTTACTTTACGGGCGCTGGTTAGTGAAAACAAGGCCGCCATACGGTCCCGGCCCCGGGTAGCCACCCAAAACGGAGAAAAAGCCGTCATAGACATATCCCTTGAGGAATACTTCACCATTGTCACAGATCTCTACGATGCGCCAGGCCGGTTTCGGACGGATCTTAAGGTAATCAAAACCGGCGTGACTATGGAGATAAAGCCAAATATAGGTGATGACGGGGACATTACTGTTGACGTTGCCACGGAAGTCAGCGACGTCGCTTCTCGCCAGAATCAAATAGAGGGCAACGCTTCGGGAGACCTGCCATTGGTTAGACGCCGCAAAGTTGACACGTGCGTACGCGTAAAGGAAGGCGATGCAATAGTATTAGGGGGCTTGGTCGAAACCCAGGAACGAACCAAGCATAAACGTGTGCCCGTGCTCAGCTCAATTCCGCTTATAGGCGGTTTGTTCAAGGCTAAAGAATCCAGCACGGTAGATAAGGAAGTCGTAATATTCATTACACCAAGACTGATTCACGAAGACCGGGATCCATTTCTCAATCGCCACAGCAAGATAAGTGTCGAGAAAGAGCTTAAGGATATGGAGGGGATCTCCTCAATCCCTCCTGAAAATCCGCCTGACCAGAACTCGGTCGAAACCAATGTAGAACGTAAGTCTTCGGATGCACACCGACCTTGACAAAATGAAGTTAAAGCTCTCTTCTATCCTTATAGTTCTCATACTGATTTCCCTCTGGACAGAGTTACTTGTCGGTAGCTTTATGGACTGGGATTCCAGTTTCGGCCCTATATCTTTACCGAATATCGCAAGCAGAGAGCAGATAAGCGAGGGTAGCTCATCCGCCAATCTTTCAATCAACGGAGATGTAGAAATCTCCGCTGACAATTCCGCCGCAGCTCAACTGTCTTCTGCCGGGGACACACTCGTTACGGAATACAAGCTGACGTTCGATGGTACTGGTTCCGGCACGACCGGAGGCGCCGGCACAGACTATGAAACTTATGACACCTTCCTGACAACTGCTGCGCCTGTGACACATGTAATAGGCGATGATGACGTAGAGGTAACTCTTCATGTTAAAGCAAGCAATTACGTAAATGACCCTGCTGATGCCGGCACATACACGGCCGCGCAGACCTTGACAGTCCATTGGGTCGGCCCCTAAAAACATCTCCCTTTTGCGATTAGGCTCAAAACCTTCTCTGCGGTGACGACTATTTCGCTTCGAGGAGGAGAGAAGAAGGGGAAGAGGCGCATAAAAAGGGAGGCATGGGGTTTATTTTCTTGGTCGTATTTGCCACCCTGCCTCCTTCGGTTGCGATGTGCCTTTAGATCACTGGGTTCAAATGGCGAAGCCGCCTGGTTGCACCCGCAACAAATATATTATAGTAAAACGGCGAGGCAATAGCAAGGAAAATCCTGGTTAGGCGGTGGTCTTTTTATACGGGAAGGCGTTCAACCGGTGCGGCGGGCCGAGCGGCAAGGTGCGAATTTGCGGGTAGTCGTGGTGAAAAACGATATTGAGGGCTCCCGGCTGTTGACAAGGGCAGCGAAAAAGCATATAATAGGAGTATAAGGGTTTGTCTCTGCAAATCTTATGGGTTGGAGCGATCGTCGGCCAAGTCGCTGCTGCATAGGTTTCAGAGGCGGCGAAATAGAATAGTAGATGCGAAAAGTTTGGAGTCGGTGGTTAGTATGGCTGAAGCAGAATTCGCCGAACAAACGACAACGTCCAAAAATGACCCGGAAATAAACAAGTACTTCAGGGTTGCGAGCAAGACGCTCGCAAGCGATCTACACCTGAAGGTGGGGCAGCCTCCGAAGCTCAGGCTGTACGGGTATCTGAAAAACACGACAGGCGACCCTCTGACCGAAGAGCGGATCGAAAAGCTGGTCTTTGAGATACTGAGTCCGGCACATAGAAAACAGTTCGACGAGTATGGCACTCTCGACTTCGCTCACGAAGTTGACGGCACACATCGCTTTCGGGTGAATATTTTTCGTCAGCGCGGGATGGTCAGCCTTGCGGCGAGGCGCGTCAATACCGTAATTCCGCCGTTTGAGGACCTTCACCTGCCGGCTGTGCTGGAAAAAATAGCTCAGAGCACTCAAGGGCTGGTTCTTGTTGTCGGGCCGACGGGTTGCGGAAAGACGACGACCATCGCATCGATGATCGACTTCATCAACCGGACGCGTTCTTGCCATATAGTTACAATCGAGGACCCGATAGAGTATCTTTTCCACGATGCCAAGGCGATTGTCTCGCAGCGGGAGATCGGGCTCGACGTGGCGAGTTTTGACGAGGCGCTGACTTTCCTGATGAGGCAGGACCCCGACGTAGTATTCGTCGGCGAAATGCGAGATGCAAAGACGGTGACGGCGGGGATGCGTGCGTCGGAGACGGGGCATCTTGTTTTCGGGACAATGCACTCGGCAAACGCATCGCAGGCGATTCATCGGCTGTTGGACCTTTTCCCGCAGAGCGAGCGTGACCTTGTTCGCCAGACTTTGGCGCTGGCGTTGAGGGCAATTGTCAGCCAGACCTTAGTGCCGTGTTTGAAAGAAGGTATCGACAGGATTCCTGCGGTGGAGATTCTGGTTTGCAACGCAGCGGCGAGGAAGCTGATCTCCGAGGAGCGCGAGGCGGATTTGCCGAACGTCATTCGAGCGTCGCAGCAGGAAGGGATGCAGGATATCACCTTCAACCTTTGCGAACTGATTAAGAACGGGATGATCGAACCCAAAGAGGCGTATAAACACGCCCCGAACACCGAAGAGCTCAAAATGGCGCTGAAGGGCATCAGGACAACCGCCAGCGGGATCTTGTGAGGGGTGATTGGATTTCGTAACGGAGCAACTTATGCCCAATTTAGTTTTAGCGGCCATTGAGTATGGCGGATATATATCCGTCGTTAAGCTTGCCGTCTTCGGCGTCTTGTTTCTTGCCTGGGTACCGCTGGTTGGCTGGGTCCACAATGACGCCAAGGCTGTGGGAACGAGGGAGGTTTTCTGGACGGGTCTCGTGCTCGGCGTCGGCGCGGGGGCAATGCTGGTCTGGCAGCTGGTTCCGGTCTTCATTGTGGGGCTTCTGGTTTATGTTCTGTCCGTTGCCGGGACATCTCTTGCCTACGTCAAGCACCGCAACGCGCGCGTAATGGACTTCGACCGGGTCCTCACTGTGGATCATATCAAGAATCTGTTAGTCAGCCAGGAGGAGAAATTAGAAGCGCTTAAGAGCTTCGTATTCATCACGGCCAATAGAAACGAGGTTCCGGTTCCGGAGCCCAGGACGCCGGACTTCTTCGGCTATAAGATGGCTTACGACCTTCTGACGGACGCAACCTGGCGAAGGGCGAGTGACATTCATTATTCTCCGACGCCGCAGGAATACAAGGTGACGTATTACGTTGACGGGGCGGCGTTGAAACAGCCGAGCATACCGAAAGAGCAGGCTGAATATCTAATCCATTTTTTGAAAGACGTAACGGGCCTCGACTTAAAGGAAAAGCGAAAGCCGCAGAAGGGAACGTTCACTATTGCAAAGGCTCAGGAGCATACGGAGTGGGAGGTCACGACGGCAGGCTCGACGGCGGGCGAGCAGATGCTTATCAAGCTTATGACGGTCAAGGATACAGCCAAGCTCGAAGAAATCGGGCTGATGCCCGATCAGTTCCAGCAGCTTAACAGCTTCCGCGGAGTTAAGGAGGGTTTGTTTGTCGTTTCGGGGCCGAAGAAGAGCGGCGCAACAAGCACGTTCTACGCCCTGCTTCGCAATCATGACGCATTCTTGAACAGCATAAACACTCTCGAGAAGGCGCCTTCATCCAATCTGCTGAACATTACTCAAAATGTTTATAGTCCGAGCGACAGCGGAACGACGACCTACGGCAAGAAATTAGAGGAAATAATCAGGATGGGGCCCGACATCGTCGGCGTGGCGGATTGCGAGGATTCCGAAACGGCGCGGGCGGCGTGTGCGGGTGCGAAAGACGGAAAGTTGATATATGTGCAGATGGCGGCGGACAGCGTTATGCAGGCGACGGCAAAATGGTTCAAACTCGTCGGCGACAGGCGTCTTGCAACCGATGCTCTGCTGGGAATAAGCAACCAGAGACTGGTGCGAAAGCTCTGCAAAGGGTGCCGACAGGCTTACGCGCCGAACAAAGAGCTGTTCAGGAAGTTCAACATCAACGCAGAAAAGACCAAGGCGCTCTACCGAGCGGGCAAGGTTATCTATGACAAACACGGCAAGCCGAGCGACTGCGAGGAGTGCCAGGGAACCGGCTACGTCGGCAGGACGGGGATCTTCGAGACGGTCATTATCGACAAAGAGCTTAGGAAAGTCATCCGAAGCTCCAAGTCGCTGCCCGAAATAGGCACGCATTTCAGGCGGGCAAAAATGCTGCACATCCAGGAGCAGGCGTTGAGAAAAGTTGTTGCGGGAACGACCGCGATAGAAGAAATGATAAGAGTTCTGTCACCGTCAAAGGCGAAGGAGAAACAATGATAGTCGATAAGAAGGCTCATCGCTGCCGGCAGGACGATATGATTGCATAGTCGGAAGACTAAGAACTGGAGAAATAAAAAAATGGCCGCATTGGTTATATTACTGATAGTTCTCGGTTGTGGGGCCTACCAATACCTCAAAGGCTCGATTTTCCAGGCCGCGACTACGATAATAGCGATGATTCTTGCCTCGGCGGTTGCGTTCGGTTTTTTTGAGATGGCTGCGGCTTACTTTATCAGCAAGGGGTCCGAAAGCAAGGTTGTTCCGTATGCCCAGTCGCTGTGTTTTGTGCTGCTTTTCGTCGTTGCATTCGCCGTGCTTCAGACGGCAGTGATGCAATTGGCCAAGCAGAAGGTTGATTTCGGTGTTCTTCCGGAATGTATCGGGCGGGTGATTCTCGGCGCTTTTATGGGGCTGCTTGCCTCCGGGGTGCTTCTGACCGCCTTAGCGATGGCGCCGCTGCCCAACAATTACCCGTACCAGCGATTCGACGCAAGAAATCCGAATTCTGAGAGTCCGAGCAGGGTGTTTCTCAACGTTGATGGATTTGTGTCGGGGTGGTTCAGTATGCTGAGCAAGGGTAGCTTCAGCGCGATTCGCAATCCTCAGGACTTTGGTGCAATACACGCCGATTTTCTGGATCAGCTTTATCTTAATCGACACAACGACTCAGATGATATATCGCTTGTGGTCAAGCCGGGCTCGGTGAAGGTTCCCTTAGAAAATGGGGCGTGGCAGGCCCCTCGCGGCGGCGTCAAGGATTCCGCGGGACAGGCTGTACCGCTGCAAACGGGACACGAGTTAATCGTCGTCCGGATGGAAATGTTGAGGAATGCGGTGAGTAATACAGGCAAGTTCACACTGGGCCAACTGCGGCTAATCTGCAAGCCAAGGGACTCGAGCGGGCAGGAGAGGATAAATGTCTATCCGATGGGCTTTTTCTCGGGGGCAAATGAGATCACGACGAAAAGGCTTTCGGAGAAGATAGTCTTGGAGAGGGGCCACTTCAGCACTGAGGAAACGGCAAAGCCTCTGGACTTCGCCTTTAGCATCCCGAACGATTACGCGCCCGTGGCCCTGGCATTCAAGCAGAACTGTATCATGCAGGTTCCTCGCGTGGTTTCGGCCGATCAGGCGCCGCCGGTGTCGCCGTTCGTCGAGAAGCGCCAAGCCGCGCCGGACACAACAACACCGGGTGACAGCAACGAAGGCGAGACTTTCACACGGCCGTCATAGAATAAAGGTTCATCCGCCGAATCGGACAAATCCGCAGGCGAACTCGGCCCGGCTGGAAGAATACTCACCGGCGGCGTAACAGACAGGACTGAATAGCGTGGGGAATGTGTGTTTGATGCGGTTTTTGAACTTGCCGTGCCCTCTCTCCGAGAAGCTCTTCGTCGCCCCCCAGAGTCTCTTAGCTGCAAAGAGCCAGCTCTTCCAGATCCAACTCCATCAGGTGTTCGAGATATTCCTTTAGGTCCTCTTCTGAAAAATTGGCGAGGAATTCGGGTTTTGCGCTGGTGTTTATCTCGCAGATGCAGTCAATCAATTCACGTTTGCTCATGCCAAGCAACCCTTTCATAGTCTTTTTCAGGCCCCCTATTAGCCAAGCCAATATCGACCTGGGGGGGTTCCTTTCTTTAGCGCCGCACAGGGCGGGCAAACGAACGCCCCATAACAGAAACCACGATATATGAGATTGGAGTATGCCTCGACCACCATATATGGGTCAGGCGGAGAACGGCTGTTGGGGCGGGTGGTTTCTGTCCAATAAAATCAGACCGCAGGTCAACGAACCGGCGAGGGGAAATTTTTGGGGTTTATCTCGATTTTTTCCGATAGATTCTTAACGGCGTCCGATTTGAGAACTGCGACGTCGTGCGATGGGCGGGTCGCCATTGGGACAGACTCGATGGATTAACTTACCCCTGCCCATCCCCCAGCGACAGGCAGTTGGCGGGGCGTATGAGCAGATAATCTGGAAAATAGTGAAAAAAGGCTGGACGGAATCCCCTGTTTGTGATAGGATATTAGGACGTTCACGAAATGAAGATGCTAAGATGCTTTTTTGGGAGGAAGCAAAATGAGCAGAAAACGAACCCGCCGATTAATCATCAAGAAGCGCAGGAATTTCACAAGGCGCGCGGTAGTCGCCGGCACGGCGGCGGCGATTTCATTGGGCACGGGAGCAGCTCTGCACAAGGCCCTGGCGGCATTTACGCCTGATGTTCACCAATTGCTTGTCGCTCACGACAGCGACGGGGATTTGCTTGCCGACGCCGAAGAGACGGCAATTGGCTACCGGCCATTCAACGGCGACCAGAACCACAACGAGGCGCCCGACGGCGTAGAACTGGCGAAGCGGTGCGCCGCTGTTGTTGCAGAGTTGCCGCAGCAGCATGAGGCCGGGCCGGACGAAACGTACAAGATCGAGCACGCCCTCGACGGACTGGAGGCCTGCCACGTTTGCGGGGCAATGATTCACATGGGCGGCTGGGAGATTATCAATCCCAAGCTCAAGCTCAAGTACCCCGACCCGAACGACCCTCTGGATAGGACGTTTCTGCCGGACCTGGCATTGCACTATATGGAGCACGGCTCATTCGACTGTTACGGCCACGTTCACAGAGGCAGAGTCGATATCGGCAGGCTCTTGTGGGTGCTCCAGTTGCGCTATCCTAACGACCCGAACGACCATCAACTCCCGCTCGATTATGTTGTTAAGCCGGGCGGGCAGTTGGCGCCGGACGCCAACGACTACGACGGCGACCTCCTGGCCGATACCGAGGAGCTGGCCGCGGGCTCGAACATCTACGATCCCGATCAGGACGCCAACCTTGTTCCCGACGGCATCGAGCTTGCTATGCAGTTCGCGGATGCAATCGAGGCGCTGCCTGTCTATGACCCGGACGGCGGCCTGCCTGAACCGAATGAACCGTACAAGATAGACCACCGCCTTAGAGGGCTGGAGCTTTGCGAGGTCTGCGGCGAGTCGGTGAATATGGGACATGAGGAGGTCGTAAATCCGAATTTGGGCCTCCGTATGAACGTTTATTTTATCGCGTCGCACTATATGTCTCACGGCTCTCTAAGCTACTCCGGGCTGCAAATCAGCGAGCCATACGAGCCGTTCCACTACAGCAGAATCGACCCGGCGCTTTTGGCGAAGATACTCGAGATGCCCTACCGCTGCGGCCATCTCGGCACGATCTACCTGCCGGGGGACTTCAACCAGGACTGCACCGAGAATTTCAAGGATTTTGCCGATTTCGCCGACAAGTGGCTCGAATCGACCGACCCGAATCAGGGCAGCGCCGGCCCGTCGATAGTCACGTACAACGTTGAAGACTGCGACCAAACGCTGAGCAAAGCGGCACAACAAAGCCTCTCGACACTGACACTACGGTTCAGCGTGGAGGTCGCTGGCAGCTACATCGATTTTAGGGATATCATTAACGCGAATTGCTGCCTCGAAAAGATCGAACTGACGATGACGCTCAACGGCAGCCTCATCAAGATACTCGAAACCGAGTATCTAACGACTCCTTGCTTCTGCCTTTGCGACTACCCCACCGACGCGAAGCTGGGACCGTTTGACGATGGCACGTACACGCTCGAGGTCTATAAGTGTACTAACGACTCGGGAGAAGAACTCATCGGAAGTACAATAGTCACAATCGGCCCCGGCTGAGAGGAATAGACTAAGGAATCCCAGAGTTGGATATCGAATCACAGGAGGCGCGACGCTGCCTCACGGCGTTAAGTCAAATCGACTTCGAACTGGCATATTTAGCTGCGCTTACTGCGCAGGGAGTGAAGCCTCTGAGCCGATGGGAGAAGCCCCTGGCCGACCACGCCCTTCGGCAACTTGGCGGGCTGGGGCTGGTCGTCGAGCAAGTCCGCCGAACGGTGCAGACGGGCAAAGAGGTTATTGAGACAATCTTCAGCCTGGCGCCGGGGCAGATTGATCTATATAAGCAGCGATTCGACAATACCGCGATTGACAAGTCCGCCGAGACTCAGCGTTTCGAGGGCTTTCTCTTCGGGTATCCGCCATGCTGTATCGAGCAGTATATCCTGCATCCCTACACGCCCAACGGTCTGCCGGAGGAGGACCAGAAGATACTGTTTCATTGGGCGTGCAAAGACTGCCGAACTACTCCGACGTTACTGCCCGCATATAGGGCCGTTTATAAGTGGTTGGAAGACCGCCACCATCCCCCCGGGACAAGTGCCGGTGGCGGCTAAACAGGACTGACCCAGATGCGGGGCAGTCGTTCAAATGCCGGACGCATCCGGATAATCGGGGGCAACTATAGAAATCTGTTGCGGATGGCGGGTTATTTTGTCTAATATGCGGCGAGCTTATTGTTGAACGATATGTTGAGGAGCAAGACTATGAAACGATACAAGTTGTGTTTTCTCTGTGCGGTTTGTGTTGTTCCGGCGTTTTCAAGCACGGCCCGGGGGGTTGCGTTTTCAGGCGAATTGAAGAAGTGGCACAACATCACTATGACTTTCGAGGGCCCGCAGAGCAGCGAGGATGCCGAGCCGAATCCCTTTCTCGACTATCGCCTGAACGTTACTTTTTCGAAGGGCGACAAGCGCCAGATTATGGCGGGCTACTACGCCGCCGACGGCGCGGCCGGGCAGACCAGCGCAACCAGCGGCAATAAGTGGCGGGTGCATTTCGTGCCGGATGAGGAAGGCAAATGGTCGTACTCGGCCTCGTTTCGCAAGGGTAAGGATATTGCGCTGAGCAACGGGGCCAGCACCGGTTCGCCGGTCGGGCCGGATGCGGAGAGCGGCAGCTTTGAGGTTGGGCCCAGCGACAAGACAGGCAGAGACCATCGGGGCAAGGGCCTGCTTAGATGCGTTGGGAAGCGGTACCTGCAATTTGCCGAGACGGGCGAATGGTTTCTCAAGGGCGGGGCGGACAGCCCGGAGAACTTCCTGGCTTATGCCGAATTCGACGGTACTTATGATACCGCCAAGCTCGAACGCGAGGGCGAGGCGGCGGGCGATACATTCGTACACCGCTACGAGCCGCACGTTAGAGATTTCAAGCCGGGCGACCCAAGCTGGAAGGACGGCAAAGGCAAGGGGATAATCGGGTCGCTTAACTACTTAGCGTCGAAGGGGATGAACAGCGTCTATTTCATTCCCTATAATATCGACGGCGGCGACGGAAAGGACGTCTGGCCGTGGACAAACCCGAAGGAGAGATTGCGGTTCGACTGCAGCAAGCTGGACCAGTGGGAGATTGTCTTTTCGCATATCGACAAGCTCGGCGTGATGATGCACATCATCACGCAGGAGACGGAGAACGACCAGGGTCTTGATGGCGGCGACCTGGGGCCTCAACGAATGCTTTACTACCGCGAGTTGATTGCGCGATTCGGGCATCACCTTGCGCTGGTATGGAATCTCGGCGAGGAAAACACCAATACGACGGCCCAGCAAAAAGCGTTTTGCAGGTACATCAAGGAGTTGGATCCTTATGACCACCCAATCGTGTGCCATACTTTTCCGGGGAAATACGATGAGGTTTATACTCCGCTGCTGAGCTATGAATACTTCGACGGGCCTTCGCTGCAAACCAACGACACTCACGCGCAGACAGTAAAATGGATCGATGCATCGGCCAAGTCGGGGCGGCAGTGGTTCGTTTGCCTCGATGAGATTGGGCCGGCCGATACGGGTGTTAAGCCGGACAAGGACGACTATTGGCACGATGAGGTGCGGCATAAACACCTGTGGGGGCATTTGATGGCCGGGGGAACGGGAGTGGAATGGTACTTCGGGTACAAGTTCGCTCACAACGACCTGAACTGCGAGGATTGGCGCAGCCGGGATCATTTATGGGACCTGACGCGATATGCGCTGGAATTCTTTCAGGAGCATCTGCCCTTCACTGAAATGGACCATCACGATGAGCTGACCAGTACCCACGACGACTACTGCTTCGCCAAGCCCGGACAAATCTATGCGATATACCTGCCTGGCGGCGGGACAACGAACCTTGATTTGGGCGGCGATGCCAAGTCGTTTGCAGTGCAATGGTTCAATCCTCGCACCGGGGGTGCATTGCAGCCGGGCTCAGTCCGAAGTGTAGCGGGGCCGGGCTCGGTTGGTATTGGCCAGCCGCCCGAGGATGCCGATAAAGACTGGGTGGCTCTGGTGCAGCCGGCGTTGAAAAGGCTCTAAGCGAGAGGTTCGTTATATTCGTGGTTGTACCCTGATATGTGGGTATGCGCGCTGCGACATTTGGTGTCGCTGCCCCCACGGAACAAGTGCTGGCGACAGCTAAACGGCGTGGGACCCCCAACATAAAGTTGGGGCCTTAACGCGTGGGGAGTAAAAAGGGGTTGCAGGTGCGTTGTTTCGGTATATAATAGTGAGTTTGGCAAAGGATTGATGTAACGAAAGAAACAACGAATAGTGTACGGGAGTAATCCTATGGAAGTAACAATACAGCCGGAAGTCAATTTGTTCGGCGATCAATTGCCCTCATTGGAGAACATCCAAAAGCTCTCGCTGAACGTTCGCTGCAGCGAAGCTAACATGCTGGCCTTTGGCAAACAGGTCGATGAGAATATGTCAAAAGCGTCGCCAACGATGCGTTTGGGTGTGGGAATTGCCCTTTATATCCTTGGCAAAGATGAAGAAGCGGTGCAGAAGCTCGAAAAGGCCGAAGACCGCAAAGAGAAGTTCATCTATACGGCGCTGGCGCTTCGGCGGCGAGGCCGGTATGGCGAGGCAATCGAGAACTTTATCAAGTACCTCCAGCACGGCGGCGACGCGCTGACCGGCTCGCTGGAAAAGGCGGCCACTTATCGGCTGGCGGGTGAGTTCGAGAAGGCGGAGAAGGAGCTGAAGAGCTGCGCGAACTTTGAAAACGTCAGCGCCGAATATCATTACCAGGTCGGGCGCCTGCAGGAGGCAAAGGGCCTTTATGACGAGGCCGCTAACAACTACCAGACGGCGCTGGAGTTGTCTCCGGAGCACCAGGAATCGCTTTTTCACCTGGCATATCGCTGCGACCTGTCGGGAAACGAAGACGCGGCGATCGACTACTACGAGCAGATCGGCTCGACCTCTCCGGTTCACGTCAACGCACTGCTGAACCTTGCAGTGCTGTTCGAGGACAAGGGCCTGTTCGACAGGGCCTCGCAATGTGTGGACCTGGTTCTGAAATCGCACCCGAACCATGCAAGGGCCATCCTGTTCAAGAAGGACATCGAAAGCTCGAAGACCATGTTCTACGACGAGGAGAAGGAGAAAAAGAAGACTCGAAAGAACCAGATTCTTGAAACGCCGATCTCCGATTTCGAGCTTTCCGTGCGAAGCAGGAACTGCCTTAAAAAGATGGATATACAGACTATCGGCGACCTGCTGAATACCACGGAAGCGGAGCTGCTGTCGTATAAGAATTTCGGAGAGACTTCGTTGCGAGAGATCAAGGTTATCCTCGAGTCCAAGAACCTGCACCTTGGGATGGCCCTGGAAGAGAAGCAGTTCGGGACGATAGATGACATCGAGGATATTGACGAGGAGGAGGAGCAGGATCAGGATCAGGACCAGGGAGTCCTCAACAAGCCG
>Ga0315277_10006845_pt1 | contig 14833 bp, 2 predicted proteins | sample YL17G05_15_MG_FD_203695 | JGI IMG/M metagenome (GOLD analysis project Ga0315277, IMG submission 203695) | Sediment microbial communities from Yellowstone Lake, YNP, Wyoming, USA - YL17G05_15 | ecosystem: Environmental > Aquatic > Freshwater > Lake > Sediment | place: USA: Wyoming | collected... | reverse complement strand
GGTACCGAGGCTCAAATCGGCGGGCGGGTCATAGCTGTTCGGCCCCTGAGGCCCGGCCACCTTAACCATGTTGGCAGGGTCGTCGGCACCGAGATAGATAGTATGGGCCGTCGCCCCGTCGCCCGGACTCCAGCTTAGAATAACGTCACGGGCTGCATCCGTCGCGCCATTCGTCGGGTTAGGATTCCACGCCCAGGCAAGATTAATTCTCATGATCTCAGCAATCCCCATCGCATCTTTGGCGAGGTCGTAGATTCGGAAATCATCAACGGCTCCATTAAGGTATGCGTCGGCAACAAACTGCGACCTGCCGATCCAGTTCTGGGTAGAATAGCCAACATCACTGGGGGTGAGTGTAACGGCGGTATTGGTCCCGACGACAACGCCATCGAGATAAACGTTGGCGGTTGCGGAGGCGGCATTGATCGTTACGGCGAGGTGATGCCAGCCGGTGGAAAGGTAAGTAGTCGTATCGACTATCTGCTCTACATCGTCCGGGGGCTTTATGGCGAAACGTATCTGACCATCGGTGCCGATGCGCGGACATAAGAACAGATACGTTGCGGTTCCGGAGCCGAAATCAAAGATCCGCTGCCAGGCGCCTCCGAGATTGCTGAAATTGACCCATGCAGTGAAGGTTGAACTGGTCAGCGAGGCGACGTCACTGCCGATTGGTAGATCGACGTAGTCATCGGCACCGTCGAGGCTTATCGCCTGCTCATCATACCCGGAGATATAGGTCGGCCCATTCATTTCGGTTCCATCGCGGCCGTAGCCTGATGAATCAAGGGCGTTATTCTCGAATTTGAGCCAGAGCCTGAGGTTTGGATCGGCGGGACCAGCAGGATCGTAAATAGCCTTGAAGGTCCAGACGGAGCCGGGATATACTACCGTGCCCGTCTCGGCGGAAACGCCGTCTATCCGCCAATAGACTCGCTGGTAGTAGTCAAGAGATAGAGGCCCATATTCGTTCGGGCCGGTCGGAGCGCCCTTATACTCGTCCGACGCGGTAGTGGCATTGGCCACGGCGACCGGATCGCTGCCTACATAGACGCGCTGCGTGGTGTAAGAACTGCCGGTACTCTGGTCGATGCCCGCAGACCAGCTTAACGTTACATCAAGGGGAACATCCATCCAACCATCTGCCGGATCGGGATTATGCCCAGTTACCGGGACATAAGGCATCAGATGGTTGCCGGAAATGACTTCGCGGACGCCGCCGGTATCGGGACCTCGCCAGGCGGCGGATATATTGTCACCCCCGCCCCCATCTTTCATAAGGCCGGCGATGTAGTACATTTGTCCGCCATCGAGATGGACGGGAGCCGACTGCATTCCCGGCCCGCCGACGCCGCCGCTGACGGCATCATCGAAGTCACGGGAGTTCACCCAGCCTGTTACGTAGGCGATAAGGCTGGCGCTAGCCGGATTGGAATCGGCGCTGAGCCACAATTCGCCGGCGTCGTCGCTGGCGATCCAGAAGGTGTAGTCGCCCGATTCGAGCACGTAGAGCCAGCCGTGGAGGCGGCTTCCATAAGAATTAGCGACACCGTCGCCGGGGGACGGGTCCCAGTTAGTCGGGCCTTCAAAAAGGTTGACCAGCTCGCTATCGTCGGGGCTGTCCGGATAGCGAGGGTCGTTCTTGAGCAGATTCAAATCGCCGTTCCAGTCTTCTGTCGGAAACTGCCACCATTCTCGCAAGATTGAGCCCATCCCCGGCGGCGTGGTCGTGAAGCCCCAGACGTCGCCCTTCGTATATGTAATCTGGAACGGCGGATAACTCCGGCGCAGCTTCGTATCGACACGCCAGAAATACTCAGTCTCGGCGTTGAGGCTGGCAAGGACGATTGTCTCCGCCGTCACATTGCCTTTATACTGCGGCGCAAAGGTGCTACCGGTATAGATAGCTGCGATGGCAGCCTCATCCGTGCCGCAATAAACATAGTAGCTCAGGTTGACGCCGGTGGTAGGCTGATCGCCGAGGCGCCAGGTGCAGGTCGGATTCCGGGACACCAATTGCTCGCCGTCGGCCGGGGTGGGATCCCAGGCCTCTCTTGGCATAACGGTAAAACTCCAGACCTGACCGGGCCACGTATCGGCTCCATCAAAAGTGTCAACGCACCAATAGTAGGTCGTTCCGCGGACAAGGGGCACCCTTGCAAACGCGGGGATAGCCGCATCGTCATATCCGACGACGAATGCGTTGTCGTCCAATTCGGGCCACGGAGGGGTGCTGCCCAGGCAATGGGCCGCATCCCGGTCGATCACGTCCTGCTTAACGTTGCTGAAGTAGCCGGTGCTTGTGACCGCGCTGGCCCCGGGGGTATAATCAAGTATCATATAGACGTTGTCTTCCGACACTTCGGGGCCGACTGCCGTGGCGTTGGCGGGGCTGGGATCGGAGGCGCGGGTAACGGGACTGAATTGGAAGTTGTTGACGATATTGGCGGGGCTGAGGACGCCGTCGTGAATGCGAACAAGGGCCAGAGAGCCGGAGAAATAATGATTGCTCGGGGCACCGGCAGTATTCTCATTTTGGGTGCCGATCTTTATAGGCATATTGGCGTAGGTGTTGAGCGTAAGCCCAGTTCTGACTGACTCCTCGACGGCATTGACATAGACTCTTGCCGCGGCACCGTCATAGGTATAGACGAGATACCACCACGTGTTAGCGGCCGGCGCGGGTATGTGGTTGGTCCACCATCCCATGTCGTACACGGCGCCGTCCCAGTGCCCGACGGCGCCCCAAAGAGGGTCGTTGCCGTAGTTGAAGGACATATTCGTCGCGCCCGGCCCGCCGCGGTGCGCCCATGCGACCATTGTCTCCTCCTGGGGTATGGACGGGTTGTATGCCCAGACCTCTATGGACCGTGTTCCGGCGCCTTCGATGCCGTCCGGCGAGATGGGTCCTTCGAACCAGTCGGCACCGTTTAATGTTACAGCTTTGGCGCCGTTGACAATCTCAACAACAATGGGGTCGCCGTTTTCATTTGCGATAAAGTTTCCCGTCGCCGAGCCGTGGTTAGGCCATACCGTCACCACCGCGCCCTCTGTCAGGTCGTCGGCCCTAAGATCGACCAGGAGGTTCTCGGCAATGATCAGGTCTGCATTGGCGGCACCGGTCAAAAGCACGACGGTAAGAGCAATGCAACTGAAATACGTCAATTTGGTGAACATGGTAGTCCTCCTGAATAAGCAAACTGCTGAACGCGGATTGATGCACACTGTGACATTTTTTTCTTCTTCGACAGGCAGGCGGCTTTCTATGATTTATTCGCCGCCGGCCAAGCTCACGCCCTATAATATTGATTTTATTTTATACGTTATTGAAGCTGCTGTCAAGAGGTTTTTTCAGAGCATAGACCGCCGCATCACCTGCGGAAGTGAATACGGCACGTTCAGGCTAACCCGCTCCCCCCTATGGGGCAAGCTCACGGTCGCGGCTCGTTCGCGGTTTCCAGGACTAACACGCCCTCACGGTCGCGGCTCGTTCGCTTTTGCGGCTTTACGGCCAGAGTACGGTATCGAGCCATTCGGTCATAAGCGAGGAATAGTCGAGAAAGTTGATTCTCCTATCTTCGTGGAGGTCGATAAGAAAGGGCGCATCGGGACAAGCGCGGTCGAATGTAGCGGTTGCGAGCTGGCCGTCGGAATGCGACGTTACGGCCATTCCGATATAGACACTCTCACCCATTGGGATAATCACAGGCTCACCCTCGCGGACCCATTTGCCGTTTTGCAGCAGGTAGCCCCGGAAGGTATCTCCGATCCGAACGATTTTGAGGCACACGGGGGGAGTTATTCCGGTTTGCGTGTGCGACGAGTGCGAGTCTTCCCCGGCGGCCGGACGCCACTGGAAGGCCGCTCCGCCTCCGCCGCCTGCGGTTGCGGTCATAAAGGCGTGGGGCGAATCGTCGCTGAGCGTTTCGCGGATCATAACTCCGGCCTTTCTCCATTCGTTCGTGCTGGGGCCGCTTATATCAGTGACACGGAGGGTCAATTGGCAATCGCCGGAGAGCGGCTGGTAGGCGTAGCGGAAGGCGTCAGCCTGGTTCCATATATCGTCGCCGTCGGCTGTAATCGAGTATGTATCGCCTGCGAGCTTAGCGAAGCTGCCGGCGGGGCTGGTGTCGCCGATGTCGGCGCTCTGCCAGGTGCCGGTCCAAGCCGTTTCCGGCAAATCGCCGACGAGCCAGTCTTGAAAGAGGGCTGCGGCGTCCAAATGGTCAACCCTGCAATTGTCGTCGAAATCGGCAGCCGGTCTTGCACGTTCGGGCAGGCATCTCGACGCGTACAGGCAGATGTCATCGAAGTAGAGGATGCCGGAGCCGCCGGACGTGACGGCGCCTTCCTGGCCGACGCCGATGGCGATACTGACGAGATTGGTCACATCGACGCCGGTGAAGTCGGCCAGATCGATCATCCATTCGTGCCAAGACTGCTCGGTAAGATCTAAAGTATCCTCGCCTTGATAGGCCCCATATACGACTTTAGCCCTATTGACGGGGTCTTTGAGCTCGACCCAAAGGGGGTGAACCGGCTCGATTATATTGCGCGGGTCTCCGTAGAAGTGTATCACTAGCGCTCTGGCGCGTGCGAGATTCCAGTTCGAGCCGATACGAGACGACAGATTAGCAATCTGCGCCTCGGCCTTCGAGTAGCGCGCCCTCTGAGTCTGGGACATGTTGCAGGGGTTAAGCGCCATACCGTCGTTGTCGTATTCAAATTTCATCGACTGGCTGCCGGAGAGGACGGGCGAGGCATTTTCATTAACCAACGCGCCGGTCCCATTGCCGTTACCGGGGCTGCAATCCCCGACGCCGTCGCGCCAGACAACAAATATGTGGGGACCAGCCGGATTGCTCCAGATAACATAAGGCTCCATATCATCAACCGAGATATGGTCAGTCGTCGTGAAGGACCAGACCCGCCCGAGGTCCATACCGCCGGCGTTGGCCTCGCCGATGGCCCAGTAGTAAGTGGTATTCAAATCAAGCGGACCGGGAGAGTAGCTATTGGGACTTTGAGGCTGCGGCGGCGTTCTCACCAGCGGCAGCGCATCCGGGTCGTCGCCGAAGTACACGTAATGCCCGTTCGTCGGCGGCGCATAATCACCGCGGGTCCAGGTGAGAGTGGGCCGCCTCGACACACCCTCGACGCCGTTCTTCGGACTTGGGTTCCACGCCCAGGCAAGATTGGCTCTGAATATGCGAACAATCTGTTGGGCGGTGAGGGCATAATCGTAGAGACGGATATCGTCGAGCAGCCCGTCAAAGTGCCTGTCGGGGTCGGAACTGCCGGAATAGTCCCCGATTCTCAGGTCATAGGAAGACAGACCTATAGGTCCAGTGAAGCTGCCGGTTGCGGCGGCCTGGCCATCCACATACACGGTGATACCTCTTGTGGTGCCGGGGGTGGGCCAGGTGAACGCAACGTGGTGCCATTCGTTGTCGGGGGGCGGCGCGGCAATAACTTCCTTCTTGTCGTTCGGCCCCTGCAATTCGGCACGAACGTTGGTGTTGGAGCGATGCCAGAATGTGTATCCGTAGTCTTCCCAGCCGCCGCCCCGGCTGAACATGCCCCTGTCGTCGGTCGGCCCGCCGGGGCGGTGATTCATCCACAGTGCAATGGTAATGGCGCCCGTGGCGTCAAAACCCGCACTTCGACAGTCAATATAATCGTCAACTCCGTCGAGGCTAATTGCCCTGTCGTCATAGCCGGTGGCGTAGAATGCTCTATTCATTTCGATGCCGTCGCGGCCGTAGCCTGATGAGTCGGATGCGTCGCCATCGAGCTTGTACCAGGCACGCAGGCCGGGGTCGATAACGTTGGCGGGATTATAGACGGCCTTGAAGGACCATACAGGACTCTTGTAGAGCTTTCCTGTGGCGATGTTTACGCCATCGATGCGCCAGTAGTAGTATCCGTAATAGTCGAGCGTTAGAGGTCCGTACTGCCCGGCCCCCGTCGGATGCCCCTTATACTCCGGCGATGATGTAACGGCGTTGGCGACGGCAGCCTGGTTCGTTCCGAAATAGACGCGCTGGGTAATGTAAGGGTTTAGCGTACTTTCATCCACGCCTGGGGTCCAGGTGAGCGTTATACTAAGAGGAACATCGACCTGGCCATCGGCTGGACCGGGTGCGTAGGCATATATGGGCAGAAACGGCTTCAAGTGACCACCTGGAATAATCTGGAGGACGTTTTCCGAATCAGGCCCCTGCCAGGCAACGGCGACGTTGTCGCCGCCCTCGTGCTCTTTGTGGATCGCAGAGATATAGTACCTTTTTCCGGCTTCAAGATTGACCGGCTCGGACTGCTCGTCGCCTGTCTGCCAAACCCTGGCGTCGCTCCAACTATCCTCGAAGGCAATAAGGCTCGCGTTAGCGGGGTCTTCATCGGTGCTGAGCCAAAGCTCGCTTGCGTCGTCGCTGCAGATCCAGAACGTGTATTGGCCCGAGTTCTTGATGTAGAGCCAGCCGTGGATTCGGCTGCCGTAGTCGTCGTCCCAGTTGGTCGGGCCCTCGAAGGTATCGAGAAATTCGGCGTCGTCGGGGTGATCCGGAAACCTCGGATTGCTCTTGAGGTCGTCCACGTCCTCGCCGTCAATATCCATCCACCATTCCCGAAGGATTTGACCGAGGCCCGGCGGGACCGTTGTGAAGCTCCAGACTCTACCAGCTACGATGATAACATTGAAGGGCGGATGGTCGAGCCTTAGTCTGGTATCAATGCGCCAGTAGTACTCGGTGTCATAGTCAAGACCGGCAAGGATGTGGCTCGTCGGGATAACCGAGGTTATATACTCAGGCGAAGCGGTGGTGGCGTTTGTCACGGCGGTCCGGCTGGCGCCGAGATATACCTGATAGCTCACGGTGTAGCCGGCTGTATTAAGGTCGCCGAGGCTCCAGACAAGCGTAACGCTTGGGTCAACAGCGACAAATAGTTCGCCATCGGCCGGGGACGGGTTCCACGCCTCCTGGGATATCACTGTGAAGCTCCAGACTCGGCCGGACCAGGTTACTGCCCCGTCAAACTCATCGACGGCCCAGTAGTAAGTCGTCCCTCCGACAAGAGGCGCCCTTGCAAAGGCCGGTATCCTCGGGTCATCATAGCCGACGACATAAGCCTCGGGATCAACACCGGGCCAGAGCGGCGGACTGCCGAGGCTACGGGTGCCGTCGCGATTCAATACGTCGTTGCGGTTTTCGCTGAAGTAAGCCGTGTGCGTAACGGCGTTTTTGCCGGGCGTGTAGTCAAGAATTACATATACGTTTGAGCCGGTGACGAAGGGCACAACTGCGGATTCGTCGGCAGGGCTCGGATTCGTGGCGCTATTGGCCCGGCCCATTTGTGCGATGTCCGAACCGCTGAGCGGGTAATCGTAGATGCGGACATCGTCGATTCGGCCCGGGAAGAAGTGGTCGTTGTCCGCCCGCTTGCCGATTTGGACGTTGTCGGGCGTGCTTATGGCGTTGGCTGCGCTGCCGACCAACGCGCCGTCGCCGTACCATTTTATCGTTGTCCCGTCGTACGTGGCGGCGAAATGATGCCACTCCAAATCGATGCCGACAAAAATGTTTCTCTGCCAGTTGTAACAGTGGATTCCGTAGCCGGGATCGGTGTCGGCAGCGTCGCCGACGACCTCGATATCGAAGTGTTCGTTGGTGCCGGCGGGCCCAGTGAAGCCGAAGACATTTGTCCAGTCGCTTATCACCGTTGAGTCGGCTTTCGCCCATCCGGCCACAGTCCTTGGCGCCGCGCCGGCAATACCGACCTGCCCGACCGACAGATAATCATCGTCCCCGTCAAGGACGACGACCTGCCCCCTCTCGGCCACGTGGGTAAAAGATATATCTGCGCCGAACGGCGTTGCATCGGCGCCGTAACCGGAGGAATCGCTGTAGTCGCCGTCAAACTTCCACCACCCGACGAGGTTCACATCGGCGACAGTCGCAGGATCGGGCTTCGTCCTGAATTGCCATACAGGTCCGGCCCATTCGGAGACGCCGTCCGTTTCAACTATCCGCCAGTAGTAGTCGGTGCTGTATTGGAGAAGCCCCGGTTCGTACGAGGTCCAGGGCTGGGTGAGTTTATACGGCGGCGGCTGAACGCTCCCAAAATAGACCTTGTGCGACGTGGCCGAATCACCCGACAGCCAGTGAAGATTGTCGGTGATCCCGACGTTCCGAGCATCATCGCCGGGATCGGGAGCGGCGGGATAGTCCGCGTCCCTAACAAGCGCAGCAGGCGGAATTTCCCGTCTGCTGATTCCAGGACCCCGGTAGTGAACCTGAAGCCCTTCCTGGCCGTTGTCTTCGAAGTACGTCACTACAATCGAATGGAATCCTGCGCTTAGATAGATGGCCCCTGTTCCAACAGTGCTCATTGCGTGCCAGCCGGCGTTATTCACTACCAGCGAACCGTCAATGACCACCTGCGAGCCGTCGTCGGACGCGCTCCAGAACGTGTAGTCGCCCTGGGTCTGAATAGCCAGATACGCGGTGAACCGGAAGGCAAAGTCGTCGTTACGATCACGTACGCTTATGTCAAAATCTTCAACGGCGCCGGTCTTTTTTACCGGCCAAGTGTTGTAAGGCGGCATCCAATCCGGCGGGTTCCCAAGGGCATCGCGGTCGATAGTCTGCTCGTAGTACTCATAGAAGACATCCGCAGGAACTTCGCCGCAGAACACAAGCGTCAAAACAACCAATAGTATATACGCCGTCTTTCTGCACATAAAACCATTCCCAACACGCCAAGGTCGGGGGCAAAATGTTCCGAGAATTCCAGTCACTGGTGATTATTCTCGACAGGCGTTCATATAACCTTGACAATTTGGCGTTTCTGCCGAAGGCGCCATTCTCCGAACAAGCGAGACCTATAATAACCGTCCTATCTGCACGGTTATCCCCTGGCCGGCGCTCCATTCCACAGGGCGTACGTCTGCGATGCTCGGCGTCAAAAGCCTCAACAGACCTTCAGATGTACTAAATGACCGCATAGCCTTAGACGTACAGCCAGCCCCAGCCGCATAACACAGCAAGACATATTTCTTCCCAGGGTAATACTGCAACACAACGGCGACCTCGGCCACGAGAGCCGGAAGCCACCATTCGATACTGTAGTATATCATATTCTCAGCGGCGTTGGCAAGCGAATTGTCTGCAATCATCGGTTTTAGGGCCGCATCTGCAGGCGAAAACCGGCCAGAAACAGCCGGGGCCTGCACTTTTTTGTGCAGGCCCCGGAGTACTGCTAATCTTCATGGCCTTGCCTATGGCATGGCCTATCCACATTCCCGCTTTTCAAGTGGAAAAGGGCAACCTTGATACTACCCAGGTTACCAGGAAGGCCACTCTTCTTCAACGCCCCAGCTATCCATCAACACGCAATAGTCCTTGAAGTTCACCTTCTTCTGGTTTATAGCCTCAAGGTCGGAGATGTTGGACGGCGAGGTTACAGGTATATATAGACTGGGCAGACCCATGACGGTCAGGACCTGGCCATGGGATAGACTGTAGTCATACACCCGCAGGTCGTCAATCAGACCGTTGAAGAAGCTGGTCGAGTTATACACGCCTATTGCAAATGTGCGCCCCGCTGCATCCGTATTCATAGCAGCCTGCTGCGAGCCAACCACATTGCCGTTGGCGTAGCAGTAACTCATGTCCGTCGAAGGCCCTTCATACACAAGAGCAAAGTGCACCCACTCGTTCAACGACGGATACGTGAAGTCGAAGTCGTAGTTCGGATAGCCCCAACGCTGAGCACGCCACCGATCCGTCGGATAAGTGGCATCCGTATATGTCCGCAGACAGAAGTCCCGTCCGTCGGCATTGCTGCCGATATCGAAGATGCCGCCGTCGTTGAAGGCGCGAGTCTTTACCCATGCGGTCACCGACTTTGCATTGTTTCCTTCGATCCCAAGCTCTGCAGCGTCTTTGCCGGTCTGGACGTAGTCGCCGGCGCCGTTGCAGTCAAGCGCCATGCCCATCCCCGGCCGGCTGACAGCGTACCTCTCGGTAAGCATCGCCGTGCCGTGGTTGCCGTTGCCGGAGCTGTCCTGGAGGTTGTTCTCGAAGTTATACCGGGCCACGGGACCGGTCGTGATCGCTTGCGCAACCACCGTCTGGTCGCTCTGCAGCCAGTCGCGGGTCATCACGTCAAGCTCTTTGTAGTTGACCACGCAGTCGCGAGCGCCTTCGGGGGCATAATCAACCAGTGCAAACGCCGCACTGCTGCGGGCAGGAACGCAAGTCGGGGCATAAAGCCGTACATCATCAATGTACAGCGTGCCCGACCCGTGAGCGCCGCTGCCGTTCTCGTTGCCGATCCCGATGACAATGCTTGTCACATTGCTCAACGTAACGCCAAAGTCCGCAAGGTCAATATACCAGTCGTGCCACGACGCCTCATTGAAGTCATCAAGGCTCTCGCCTTCAAACGCGCCGTAGGAGACCTTCGTGCCGTAGGTGGCGCCGCTCTTGAGCTGTACCCAGAACGGCTCGGTAACAGGATTGCCCGCAAGACCGTGGAATCCAAGGTATAGGGCCTTAACGCCGCCCACGGTCCAGTTCGTACCAATCCCGGAAGGCAGACCGGCCACCTGGGCCTCAATACGCGAGTACATCAGATGACCGCTCTCCTGGCCCATCGTGCACGGGCTATAGACCGTACCGTCATTGTCGAACTCGTACTTCATCGACTGAATGCCGCCAAGAACAGGATCGGCATTCTCAGTCAACGTAGCGCCGGTATTGTTCCCGTTGCCGGGAGTGCAGTCGCCGAAGGCGTCCCGCCACTTGGCAAAGATGTGGTTGCCCGGCTGTGTCCACGGAACGTAGCTCTCCATATCGTCAACTACCAGATAGTTCGACGTGGAGAATTTCCAGGTGCGGCCCGTGCCCATGCCAGGAGACTCAACAACGCGCCAGTAATAGTCGGTGCCGAGGTTCAAATCGCCCGGCGGGTCATAAGTAGTGCCCACTTGAGGCCCGGCTACCTTAACCATGTTGGCAGGGTCGTCGGCCCCAAAATAAATCGTATGGGCCGTCGCCCCGTCGCCGGGATTCCAGCTCAGCACAACGTTGCGGGCTACATCCGTTGCGCCATGCCTCGGAATGGGATTCCAGGCCCAGGCAAGGTTAATACGCATGATCGCCGCAATCTCAGCCGCAGTTTTCGCAACGTCGTAGATGCGAACATCATCGACAGCGCCGGGGAAATAGTTGGTGTTGTCGTTACGCTTGCCGACGTGCACGTTGTCGGGCGTGTCGATCGCATAAGCCGCAAAGCCTATCAGCACGGCATCGCCGTAGAAATAAGCCGTTGCGCCGTCATACGTCGCGGCCAAGTGATGCCACTCGATATCGCACGGAATGATGTCGTACTCGTCGCCGTACATGTGAAGGCCGTAGTAGCCGGCCGTCGAGCTGTCCGTAGTGCCGACAACCTCGATATCAAAATGTCCGCCGTTGCCGCTCGGACCGGTGAAGCCGAAGATATTGGTATAGTCGGGAATGACGGTAGTCCTGGCCTTGGCCCAGCCGGCGATAGTCCGCGCTTCAGCGCCGCTGATGCCAATTCCCCAGTCCTGGTCAACATAGGCGTCTATGCCGTCAAGGCTGATCGCCTGGCCGTCTTGGCCGGCAATGTAGGTCGGACCGCCTATCGCAGTGCCGTGGTTGCCGTGACCCGATGAATCGAGCACGTCATCCTCGAACTTGTACCACAGTTTCAAATTCGCATCCGGGACGAGCGCCGGGTTGGGAATGGCCCTGAAGGCCCAAACAAAACCGGGGTACTGAACCTGGCCCGATGAGGCGACCACGCCGTCTATACGCCAATAGATCTCGTCGTAATAGCTCAGAGACAAAGGCCCGTAGGAGTTCGGCCCGGTCGGACCGCCCTTGTATTCGGGCGACGCGGTAGTGGCGTTGGCCACTGCCACCGGATCGGTGCCCACATAGACGCGCTGAGTGGTGTAAGGACTCAGCGTGCCCGGATCGAGACCAGCGTCCCATCTAAGCGTTACATTTCGCGGGACCTCTACCGAGCGGTTTGCCGGATTGGGGCTTTCCGCGACCACCGGCATATAGGGGATCAGGTGCCTGCCGGGGATAACCTCGCGGATGCCCCCGCTGTCGGGGCCTTGCCAGGCCGCGGAGATATTGTCGCCGCCGCCCTGCTCTTTCTGCAAGCCCATAATATAGTACATATTGTCGGCTTCGAGATGAATCGGACCTGATGGAATAACATCGGGATCGTCCCACTGGCGAGAGTCGGCCCAGGCCGTGCACTGAGAGACCAGGACTGCATTGGCCGGGTTCGCATCGGTGCTGAGCCACAATTGGCCGTTGTCGTCGGTGGCGATCCAGAAGGTATAGTCACCCGTCTGGGTGATATACAGCCAGCCGTGCAACCTGCTGCCATAAGGATGCGTGTCATCCTGCCAATTAACCGGACCCTCGAACAGGCCCACTATCTCACTGCCGGTGGGATTACTCGGATAGTTCGGATTGTTGGTCAGATCTGCTACCGCAGTGCCGGTGATGTCGAGCCACCATTCGCGGAGGATACCGCCGATGCCGGTCGGCCCGGTGGTGAAGGCCCACACATCGCCCTTGGTATAGGTAATGGGGAACGGCGGGACACCCTTCCGCAACTTCGTATCCACTCGCCAGAAATACTCAGTCTCAACGTTGAGGTTCGCGAAGACGATTGTTTCCGTCGCCACATTGCCTTTATATAGCGGCGCAGCGGTGCTGCCCGTAGCAACAGCCGCGACGGCAGCCTCACTCGTACCGCAATACACATTGTAGCTGAGCGTGTAGCCGGTGGTAACCAAGTCGCCCAAGTGCCAGGTGCAGGTCGGGCCTTGCGGTACCAGCTCCTCACCATCAGCCGGGCTCGGACCCCACGCCTGCCGGGGCATAACATAGAAGCTCCAGAGGTCTCCTGCGTTTGTTTCCGTCCCGTTGAACTCATCGACAGCCCAGTAATAAGTCTCCCCTCGCACAAGCGGCACGCGCGCAAACGCCGGTATTTCGGGCGTATCCAATCCAACATAGAACATCTCCGGATCGACTTCCGGATATGGCGGACTACCCAGGCGGTGGGCCGGGTCTCGACCGGTCACGTCCGCCGGATTATCACTGAAGTATCCGGTGTGCGTGATGGCGCCGTCCCCGGGCGTATAGTCCAGCGTCATATAGACGTTGGTTCCATCTACGAAGGGCGCCACGGCAGCCCCATCCGCAGGAATGGGCCTCGAGGCCACAGTCTTGGGCTCGATATCAGGTGGGACATAGTCGCCCTCATAGAACCTTACGGCATCCACCCAGAACTCGCCGGCCGAATTACCTATGTGGAATGTGATTCCCGCCGGACTGACATTAGCAGACATGACGGGAGTCGTTACGCTGTACTCGGCCCATTCTTCTGTAATGGTTATCATCTGTTCGCCGTATCCCGTCCAGGGATCCACCGACAATTCCGGCTTGAAATTGATCGACAGCGGACCTGACCTGGATTTGAAGAAGGCCGAGAGAGTGTAATGCTTGCCCGCTTCAAAAACTTGGTTCTGGTACGTTTGAAGGCCAACATCCCAAAAATTGGCGCCCGGCGCGGGGACTATAACATGCAGACAATAGTCTCCCTCAATCGGATCGTCGGGAACCGCCGCGTCAACCAATTCCTCAACAACTGTTCGGGTTTGGCCGCCATAACCACCCCAGAAATCGTCCGTACCGGTTTCAAAACCGCCGTTGGTCAACAGATTATTGACCTCTTGTGCGCGGCTTGGACTAAATCCCATCAATCCAATCAACAAAACCGCACTTACTAAAACTACTCGATTTTTCATAACGCCCCTTTCTTATCTATCGGTCGCTCAGCGACCTGACCCGGTTTACTTCCAATCTCCGCAAGGTCGAACACAGCTCGCCTTGCGTCAGCTCTTATTGCGGATACTTGATCTCAAGAAGCCAGTTATCCACCAGCTCGGCATAATCCTTAAAGTTGACCACTCTACTGCCCTGGGCCTCGCCTTCATACACTTCTGCAGGTGAAGGCGGCGGATAGTGCACGGACTTGGGAGGTATAGCGCCGCCGGCCTTGACCGTAGCGATCTCCGCTGCCGAGAGGGCGTAGTTATAAATCTGGACGTCATCAATCAAGCCGTTCCAGCCTCGATCTACGGCATTATCCTTGCCGCCCTTGCCGACAATCAGCCTCGTAGCGCCGGTGGTGACTCCGACAGTGCCGGCCCTGTTGTTAGTGGGCGTATCCAGGACGCCGTTGATATACAACTTGAGCTGCTCGCCCGTGCTCCAGGTCAAGGCAAGATGCTGCCAGGCCGTAGTCTGGGTATTGTTGCTGCTCTCGAGCTGCTGAACCTGGCCGCTCGTTGCAGTGGTCGTCACGCCGCACTTGATTACACTTGTGCCGCCTCCGTTGCCGCCTGCGGCGTCGTATCGCATATCCCTGTCGTCATTGCTGACCGGGTCCTCGAAGATGATGAAGCCCTGGTCGGTTGCGGCGGTCTCTCTATTCTTGACCCAGACACATATTGTCAGGCCGTGCAGGCCGTCAAGGTAAAGATTGGCGTCGTTATCAAGGACGTAATCGCCGCCGGCAAAATCGAGGCATCGGCCTCGCTCGGCGTCGTTGACCCACGAGACGCCGTTGACATCGTTGACGTCGCCGTGATGTCCCTTGCCGCTGGTGTCCGAGGCAATCTTGCCCGACGTCTCATTGAACTGCCAGCGCACCTGCAACTGGCCCGTCTCGAGCGTGTCGGTCAGGAGCCAGTCGTTAGTCATCACGTCCA
>Ga0315277_10006844_pt1 | contig 14833 bp, 7 predicted proteins | sample YL17G05_15_MG_FD_203695 | JGI IMG/M metagenome (GOLD analysis project Ga0315277, IMG submission 203695) | Sediment microbial communities from Yellowstone Lake, YNP, Wyoming, USA - YL17G05_15 | ecosystem: Environmental > Aquatic > Freshwater > Lake > Sediment | place: USA: Wyoming | collected... | reverse complement strand
ACATTAGTTGGTTGCCATGTGGGTTAAACCCATTTTGCACCATTTCCCACTATCTTCACCATCATCATAACATATGCCACAATTCTGTCAAGTCCTCGTTGTGGCAGACTACGTAGGTATTCTGGGGACATAGCGCCTGGTTTGTAGCAGGCCGACGGATTGGCGCGGCGAAGGCGGGGGTATTCGTTTTGCAGAGATGACTTGTTTTCTGGCGTCAGGCAGCTCCTTTTTCGTACGCAGGGCGATTACCTGCGGCACGTTTGACCCCAACGTATACATGATTCGTTTCGTCGGTTTGCCATTTGTTTCTACGAGCGGTGAGGGCTGGCGGACCGACGCGGGGAAGCTGGGATGGATTCGTTTTGTAAAAATCACCTGTTTTTCCCAGATTCAAATGCTCTTTTTCATACGTAAGGCGATTACCTCCGGAAGATTCAGTTGTTAAAGTACACACGATTCGTTTCGTCTGTCTGCCATTTGTTTTTGTGAGTCCTGCACGCTCGACTGACGCAGGGAGGCAGTCTCCAAAAGATCCTGGACAACGGTTTTCAGGTAGCTGCCGGTGGTCGCGTCCAACCCGTAATTTGCAGAATACCATTCTGCTATTAGTCTGGAGGCTTCTCTGATTACGCGCCGATTACCGGGGTCGTGCTGAAGGGAAGACTGTAGCTTGACGCGAATGAGCGCTATTTCAGGGTCAACTCCTTCCAGATTGACAATATTCCACACTTGGCCTGTCTCGGCGGGGCTGAGGGTACCGGAATAGAAGCCGTGTTTGCGGGCATTCCGGTTGCCTTTCTGGCCACCGCGCTTCCTGTTCATGTCTGTCTCGTTTGCGGTCATGTTCTGAGAAACCTCACCTGCGGGATTCAATTTACCAGAGTATCGCACCAGTTCCAAACTAGCATGAATTCTTTCTTCGAGCAAGGGGAAATTGTCACTTTTTCGAGATGGTTAGATGGTTGATGGTTAGGTGGTTAGATAGAGGCTGGAGACTGGGGACTAGAGACTAGAGGGAGGCTCAATATGCTCGGGGGTATTCTGCAAGTCATACCAAGCAGCCAGATGCGGCAGCCTCTCTTGAAGGAACTTCGTGTAGAATTTCCAAGTAGGATTGTTCCGTCTGAATATGTGAGGCAATGGCAGTATTGACACTGTCTTGTCACATATTCGTACCACGTGGGGTTCGGTGCCCAGGTTTTCGAGAACTGCCTGGATTCTCACGGGCAAATTGAGTCTGTACCTTTCCCTAATCACCTGGAATACCGGCTCGCCAAGCGTTATCAGATGGTTGACGGACTTTGGGCCTATCAGCTTCTCGAAATCGCCCTGTGTCCTAGCCTTGAAGTTCAGGGCATGTAGAATCGCACCGTTCGTCTTGTCCGGGTATTGACTTATGTCAATACCTTCCCTCTCTGCGATTTCAAGAATCAGACGCTCGTATGGCTTGGCTATCTTCCTATTTGGTACGTCATGGTAATACAGGTTCACAAGGTTAGCTGCGATGATTCGGCTCCTGTCAATGCCAAGCGGACCGAGTATGTCGCCGAAGATGTAGTTCTGCAGCTTTATGCTCTCTCTTAAACTTGAGGAGGTCAGGGAACCTAAGCCCAGGACCGTACCGAAGCGCGTGTGGGGATCGGTGGTTGGGTCCTGTCCAAGAACGAGAACATCAGGGTCCCGACCAATCTGGTATGCTTTCGGGCCTTCGTAGTCTCGGATGAAGTACATCGCTACCTCCGTGGGCGCGCAGCCCCCTGCCAGGCGAAGCTCAGTCTGATAGTTGCCTCAACTTGTCGATGATCCCGATCATTCCTTCGGTGTCGAGACCACAGTATTCAAGCAGATTCGCTCGAATGCTCGCGGTTTCTTCTTCCGTTGCATTACCGCAAACCATCCTCCCATAGGCGACACTTGCGTCCATCCCTGCGCCAATGCCCAGCTCTTCGTAGGCCTTTCCGGTAACTGCCGGCAGCACTTTCTTGAGCGAAGCTGTATCCTTCTGAGAGGCACTGTAGTAGTGGAAGTTGGTAAACGGGTACAACAGATCAACCATTCTCGGGAGAATATCTGCGAGCCAATCGGTGTAGTTGGGGAAAGCGTCAACCAGTTCCCTCAGTACACCCTCCTCAAAGCCAGCGTTATACGCGATGATGCTGCCGTCGGAGCCAAGTAATGTTCGCAACTCACGAAGGATGTGAGGCCTGGGGTCCTCTGTCCCGTCAGCCAGGAATGAGTGGTGCACCGGTTCAGATGCGTGGTTTTCAACAACATGCAACGAGAACTGAAACGGTATGTCCTGGTAGGGTCTCGTGCCGTCGTACAGCGGTATCGCCGAACCGAATGTCTCAAAATCCAGATAGTACAGCGGGTATTCGAGCTTATCGAGAAATCGCCGGATTTCCTCCTTCTCGACATGTGCCTTGCCTGTCATTACACATTCCTTTTGGATCTTTTGTTGCCTTGATAGAGGAATATCATCTGGGATACCTTCGATGGATAGGATTCCCTGCTCAAACAGAGAAAATTGCCTTGTCTTCCCACCCCGTAAATCGAATATGCTGTTCTCGGGCAAGAACCCCCAGCATTCCGCACGGAGCAGACACTCGTACGGCGCCAGGCAATGCGGGCCGATGGAGGCCTCGGGACATGCTTTATCCGAGATGACCTTCTGCAGGCCCAGTACGCGCTCCTCTATGCCTTCGCTTAGCTCGTCTACCCTGGCAGAGATATCTTCAAGGATGAACAGCTTGTGTGGGTCTATCTCGCCGTTCTTTACATACTGGTTATTTATGAAGCCCAGCTTACAGGTGCCTATCTCCAAGCCTGCTTTGTCACAGCAGTACTTCTGGAAGGACACATCATCGATATATACCTCTTTCACAGATGTGCCGGACTTTACTTCAATGATATCCCACTCATCCTCGTTGACCGGGTTTAATATATCTACTCTAGAATAGATTTTCCCGGAGAGAATGCCCGCCTCGAACAATGTCTTTCTTTCCGCAAGGAGTTTCTTCGTTGTGACGATGTTGTCCATGAAATCGTCATGTGGAATATCGATGCCGTTGGGGAATAGTCTCTTAGCATATTCGCCCACCAGATGTCCCTGGTCGAAGGTATACTGGGTGATGGCATCTGCCTCGGGGATTCTTCTAGGTTCGTGCGATTGTATCCAGAGGTACTTTGGGCACTGCAGGCCGGTCAAGTATTTGGATTTTGACAATAATGGTGGCATTCTTGTTTAAGCGATATCCTCCAAACGACATACTCATCTTTAGAAATCTGGAAATAATCCTGTAGTTTGGGCATTCTCTGCTTTTATGTAGTACATTCGCAAGCTGGAGTCTTTACGAGCGAGGTAGGCCTTGGGGCACAGTTCATACCGTAGCCACCCTCAGTATCTCGCGCTCGACGTATGCCTTGAAGCCCTCGATTGAAGTAAAACAGCGGAAACCACCAGCGTTGGCCAGCGACAATACATCAGCACCCTCGTTGAGTAGAACCGCAACCGGCTGACTGAGGTGAGATTGGATGCCACTGGGCCAGGCCAGATCGAACACCGCTCTCTGCTCTCCGGTGTCCGGATCAGCAAAATCATAGGTCATCTCACCGGCGGGCAGGCCTTGTTCGGTTACCCAAGCGTTAAGTGCCTTCAATTGCTCTTCTTCAGCTTCGCTCGCGATACCGCCCGCAGGGGCAGCAGTGATTGGGGCTACCACAACCGGACCTTCTAGCCAGTGGGTATCGCCGTGGAGCAATTCCTCCAACCGCCAGTTCATCTCTTCCGCCAGAAGTATTTTACGGGCTTCAAGAAATTCGGGGTAGTTTTCCACTTTCCAGAGCTTTGGGTCCATAGGTATCCATTGGGAAGCCAGCGCATCAGGGTGGCTGCTCTCGATTTCAGGGAAATATTCTTCCGGCAGCCGGTCTCTGATGTTGAGATTTGTATCCTTTGTCAGAAAGCAGAAATTGGCGATGGCGTTGGCCTCCGCGCGGCTATACTTGTGTTTGTAGAGCTGTGCCTTCGGGAAAATATGGTGGACCTCCAGGCGATTCATCTTCCCAAGCAATGATGCTTTCAAGGGCAGGCCGTTACCCCAATCGCAGGCACTACCCATGCGGGTCAGCATATAGAGCACCGGGTAGAAGCGCGCACCCAAGCTCCATCCGCCGAAATGCTCCGGTTTCACCTTCATTCCGCCGTGCCACAGGCGGAATTCCTCCAACAACTTATCGAGGGGATCATCGCTCTCAATGGCTGCCAGATCCTTGTCGAGGTAACTCTCAGTTGAACCTGAAAAGCGGCCCCACATGCCGGACTGCACGAACCAGAACAGCAGTTTGTCACGCTCTTTTTCACCGGGCGTCCTGCTGTTTTTCGCGAGATATCGCACCATAACGGGAACCGCGAATTTGGCGAAGAACACCCTGTCGTGATCGATACCTAGCCTGCCCCCGATTATGTTGAGGCAGGTATCAGTGTGTTTCGAGGCTATGTTCAGGCCTTCTTGGATTTCTTCGGCATTCTTGTCATGCAAATACAAGAACTTCGCCTCCCCGGTAACAATGGCATTCACCGAGCGGAGCAGCCAGTCCAGTGTGAAACGATAATCGGACTTGGCCCATTCGCGGAGTTTCTTCTTCATTACGTCGCGTGCTTCGGGCCATTCCGCGCAAATCTTGGCGAGAGCTAGATCACCCTTTGATAATTTAGTGCCGCCGCTGTTAACCCGGTTAAAGATTTCCACTACAACGTCCAGGGTTTTGTCGGCGCCGGTGACTTCTTCGACATGCAGATCGATATCGGTGCAACCCAGTAGCTGTGATAGCCGCCCGATGTACTTGGCAACTTTGGGTGCAAATTCAGGATTTTGGGACAGTTTGGCAATATATTCTCCCAGGCCGGATGTACCTTTTTTCATCAGGTCGGTGACATCAATCCACAACAAGTCGCCCTGCATCTTGACTGGCTGGTAGAATTCAAATACTTCGCTCTCCAGGTGAAACCGCAACCCGGTGAGGGTTGTGACATCGCCATCGAAGAATTTCGGCGGGTGGCCACGTATGGCGCCATACAGGGACGTGATGCGCTGCTGGCCGTCGATTAACAGTTTCACTACACCAGCGGCGAGTGGGCCGTCACCGCGATAGTAGGCACCATGCGATTCCGTCACCCAGACAAGCAAGCTTCCTACTGGGTGACGGTGGTATAGCGAATCAAACAGGCCTCTCACCTGGTCACGATTCCAGACGTATCCGCGCTGGAATACCGGTAATGCTATGTGAGCGCTGTCAACATGGTCGAGGATCGTCGCAATTTTCACGATACACCCCCTTCTCCAATACTCCCGTCAAGTAGATGCTGAGTTTCTTTCTGGATTATCGTTTCACCTTGTATGTTACTATTTCGTATCGGTGCAGTCAATACTTGTGTGCAGGCACTATCATGGGGGCATAATACCTGATTTGTAGCAGGCCTGATTGGTATGGTGTCCCTGGAGTTCAGAAAGCTGAATCAAGCCAGAGTAGTCAGTTTTGTCGACTGACAACACACACCCCTGAGATTTACCTACGCATTACGACTGATTGTTAGTCTCCGTCTCTTAGAGTGATTCCAAGGATTTCCACTTATTTAGCTGTCAAAACTCAATACTGGGAGTCAAAGTCCCACTCGAGAGTATTGTAGGGCCATTTTTTACTGCGGATCCCTTTGCTTGATCGGTTGAAGGGCATCCCGTAACATACTTATCGATGCGTGGGCTTTCTCAACCTCGTTGCGAACGAAATGGACTGGTGCCGTATGGCTAAGTTGATTCAGTATGGTAGACCGAAACAACTCCACATCGGTAATAACCGTATTATTCAGCAGATCAGAACCATCTCTGCGTTTTTGAGCTTTAACCACTTGCCAAAAATCTTCGGCTTTCTGATCCTTTGTGTTCTCGCAATAGCGGACGGGAAGGTGAAACTTATCACAGAAGTGCTTCAATTCCCTCTCGTAGGCGGCACGGATGTAAATTGCAGCTGCTCTAAGATCACCCGCATCAAGATGGCTTTTAGCAACATTGAGATATTCAGTGTTTCCTTTGTAAACGGGAACATCACATTCGTTGTCATTGGCACAACATAACTCACCCCGTTCCCACGTCTTCAAGTCCTTGACTCGCTGCCAGGCCATCTCGAACCAGACTTTATCAAAGGTAGCCAGAATAATCTGCCAGTCAGCAAAATATGTCGGCAGGATATCCAACAGGGGTAATCGATTGGACATATCCAGTCCAATTAACACATCATCTAAGAATAACACTCGTAACTGACTCGGAGGGCTAAGTAAGAGAGCCCCCAAATAGACCGAAATAGCTATAGCGGAGAGCCGTGCCTCATTGAGAAACTTATGGTGGCGAGTTACTTCATGTCCATAGTATTTTGCAGTAAGAGAAATGGCATTGTTTCGGACAAGTTTGAGATCAGCATCAAATGTCATACCCTCGGTTGGTAGAGAGAGACTGATGACAACGTTTTGTTCGAAAGTGCTTAGAATCCTGTTGGATCTATCAGTTAGGTCGCTTAATATTGTGGCTAGGCCTGTGCTGAAATTGGATACAAGACCATTTAAGTAATCAGTGTGGAGAGCGCTTTTCCTTTCGGGGGTTTCTCGTTCGATTAGCTTCCACTCCTCCCCAAACAGTCCTCTAGTAATGGGGTTTTGGATATTGGCTAACAGAGTCTTCACCGCCAAGCTGAATATGTTAACGCTATCTTCCTTACGGTGGACAAAGTGCGTTTCCAGCAAGGCGCGGTAATCGAGGAATCCTTTTGTCTTGGAAGCTTCGACTATTACGGTTTGAGTATAGGGATGTGAGGTTTCGTCCCATTCAAGCTTGGAGCCATCGTCGATTTCCAGTTTCACGGAGCTGTCATCAGTTGATACAAATATGTTTTTGTGTTCGCTGATTGCTGTGGTGGGCGCTAAACATAGGTTGAGCGCCTGGAATAGTGAAGACTTCCCACTTCCATTCTCCCCATATAATAGGAGATTCTTCCCTTTGGCAAGGTCAATTGTACATTCGTGTTTGAAAGCCTGGAAATTGTTGAGTGTGATTTTGGTGATTTTCATAACAGCTTTGACTTTGCTTCAATCGCGCGTACGGTCTCAAGGGTATCCAAGAAGAATATCATTGAGCGTACTGGATGGTCAGTGGCATACAGTCGTCTAAACAGTTTCCGCAGGTTAGAAGCCTTGTCGCCTTTCAATTCGCTAATAGCAGGTAATTGCTCCTTGATCAACAACTGACTGGGAGACTTGCTAGAATCGACAAATTCCTCCGGGAAGTACATCTCATATACCAGCGCATCTATCAGTTGCTCGAAATAAGCTGTCATCACCCTCAGACTCGACGCCTGTTCTATCTCATTCGGCTTTCCCAGGGATTTCAGATACAGGACGTAATCCACTAAAGTTTCAATCAACCGTTCTTGCTTAAGCGTGGACTCTGCGATAGGAAACGGTTTGAGATATTCTGTCTTAAAAGTCCGATAACCCCCACGCAATACATAGCCAGTGCACGACAGGAAGAACCAAAGTATCTTTGAATTGAGTAGCCCCAAATAGAATCTCGAAGATTTCCTAATTTCAGGCTTGAATACGAAGCTATACACTTTTGTTGTATGGTAGTTGATACCTTCATCGTCAAGCGTCATTTGGCATCCAAAAGCAATCTCCGGTGTAATGATTTTCGGCGTCTCAAACTCAGTTAGGTTCTTTGGGTATATGTAAGCGTAAAACCGGTCGCCGTGCATCCTCCCGCGTTCTCTATCACCCAAAGGTTTTCGATTTCGCCTAAGGTAATCCCAACCCATAGGGAAAGCGTCTCGGATGTAATCCTTATCCATCAACTCGGCTCGGCCGTTCCTTATGATGTACGGGAAGATCACAAGGTTGTGCGCTCTGGCGGGCTCGTAACGGTGGACATCCTTGCCCATTAGGAAGGGCTTCACCAAGCCGCGTTCAATTTCCACCTCCTCTTCCCAATAATTCGAATAGCAGAGGTATGAGTCCGTATATTGATCCAGGATCTTCAGCACATAGATTCTATCGGCGCTCGTCGCTAATCCTTGGAATATCTTGCGCACGAGGTTGCCCAACGTACTTTCATGTTGTTGCAGGCGTCCTATGATGCGTCTGTCTTCACCTATCGAAAAGTCCCACTCTACGGCTTTACTATCTCGGCTGATGGTTGGTTCCGGATAGGGCTCGAAAGCATAATCGGGATGGTTTGTCCGGGTCCGGGCCGCCTGTAACGCTTCTTCGCCGCGACCCAGTGTCTTTACTTCCAATAAATCGAAGCTGGAACTAGGCTCAGCCCCCAGGAAAAGCAGGCAGGTGTAAGTGGTACTTTCTTCAAATACCTGCGAAGAGCCAAAACGAACGATCTCACGCAAAGCTCCCCGCTCAGTGAGAAACCGGCGGAGTGCTCCCCCAAAAGATGCCTGGAAGAACTTATGAGGCACGATGTAGGCGAATTGTCCTTGGGAATTCAGAAGCTGATAGCCGCGCTCAATGAATAATGCATATAAATCAAAATTCCCCTTCGCTGACTGATAATTATCACGGTAATAGGACATATACTCCGGTTGAGTTTGCTGAATGCCCTGAACCCGCAAATATGGAGGGTTACCGATAACGATGTCAAAACCATCAGCTACTCCGAACATCCATTTTGGATCAAACCAATCGCATCGCTTAAACGAGAACGGTTCCCATTCTGAGAGCATTTGCGTAGCGGTTTTCCCGGAGGTATTTACTTTCTTGACAGCACCAACCAGATTCCGCTGTTCCTGATTCAAATTCTGCAAGTAGAATTCAAACATCTTTTGCTGTACTGCAGTAAAGTCCTTTTTCACCTCTAGTCTGTCTTCCCCGTAACTGGTGAAGTAGCTGTTACGTATCTTGGCAAGAGCTTCGATGGATTCATTGTCCTCAAAATCAATTAAGGCCTTCTTTTTTGTCTCCGGTTTTGGGACACCTATCAGGGTATTAGCAGCTACAAATTTGAACTCAAGGTTCGGCAAAGGTTTTACACCCCTGTTTTCATCCTGGTCATCTATCTTTTCATCCACCACCAGTGACAGGAAGAAACGCAGCTTCGATATTTCCACCGCGATCGTCTGGATATCAACACCGTAAATGGAGTTACGAATAATGAGCAACTTCCGCACATATTCCCAATTTTCCTTTTCCAGGCGCTCCATGATTTCTTTCTTCAACAGGACATCATCGATGGTACCAAACTTCTGTTTAAACCAACGTTTCATTTCTGGGTCCGTCTTTCCCAGTACCAGCAGGATCTTGTGTAAAATACCCATCGGAAAAGCTCCGGACCCACAAGCGGGATCGATAATCTTAATCTCATCAAGCGCAGATATTATGGAATCTTTTTCCTTGCCGCTTAAAATGACCTCCGGTTCTTCATAGGAGAGCAAGCCTGTCAGCTTGCCCTCGTCAACCCCTGTTTTGTTGAATAAATAACGCTTGATGCTTTGGTCAACCATGTAATCTACTATTGTGCGTGGGGTGTAGTAACTGCCGGTGGCTTTGCGGGCGGTCTCTCCGGTCTCCGGACTGACCTCAGCCAGAAGGTTTTCGAAAATTCTGCCGAGCATCTCCGGGTCGACCGCCACATCAACATCAATGCTACTGTTCTCCGTGATGGTGAAGTTGTACCTCTCAAGGAGGCTGAAGAAGTCGACAAACCATGCAGCCGGTATCTTCAATCCGTAATTCGCAACGCCCGGATAAAAGTCGTTGGGGTGAGGTTCAAAGAGGCCGCCGTTGAGGAACGGGATTATCTCCGACCGGGGAACCAGAAGGGAGATTCTGTCTTTGAGCGGCTTGTTCAGCACCTCGAAGAAGAGAGGTTCCAGTATAGAGTGATAGAAGTCTTCCGTCTCCTGGGCGGCAGCCAGCGATAATGCTTCAGGAGGAATCAGCGGCACGTTGGATTCTTCGGATACCTTGTGCTTAAGGAACCAGCAGAAGATGGAGCGGCCGATAAGACGCACGGCGAATTCCTCATAGATACTGATGCTGCCCGAATCATCCCCAACATATGGCAGCACGAGTTCGCGTTTTTGCCCTTCCTTTCCAGTAAGCCGGTAATAGAACCAGGCAATCTGTTTGTAGAAGTCTTTGTTGACCTTTTCAACGTCGAAGGCTTTCTGCCATTCCTCAACCCATGTTTCAGGTGTCCAAGTGTAATCGTAAACGAGCACCGGAAGATTGAATTCGCAGACCGTCCGGATAGGCTCGCCAGGATGCCAACTGAATGTCGTCAACTTCGCAGAATAAGGCTTGCCGCCCTTAAAATGGGCAAAGGTGAAGCCGTTCTCGCCATAGAGGCAGATGAAAAGAAGGTTTTCGCATTGCCAGACAGGGAGGTCAGGCCGAGCACCGCGCCTTTTAGCTACAAAGCACCGGAGTATTTGCCGCAAGGTTATAATTGAAACTTCACGAGTGGCGAACTCAACAACGAAAATTCCCCAGGGTTGATGAGTGGCAAAGGGCTGTAACTGACGTATCAGTCCGCCCTTGAGTTTCTTATTGATATCTTCCGACAGGTTCAGGTCCAGCCCAGTCCATTCAAAAGAGACATCATCAATACTGGCTTCCGGCAAGTCCCAGCACAAATCTTCCCGCAGAAAATCTAACAAAGAATCTCGGTCTTTGATACGATAGACTCTTTGCTGCTCTATCATCCCATTACCTCTCTGCTAATTCCATCCAAGCTTTCAGTTTAGGCTGCATGCCTACCGGAGCTTGCACTCGTTTAAGATATGTGTTCTTAATGTGCTTTTCAACCTTTCCCCTGATATCAGTCAGGGTTTGTCTATCGATCCGGCATACTCGGGGCGTTTCCGGTGTCGAACGGATAATACCGACAATTTCTGCAGGTTCTTCATGTATCGCTTCGGTAGCCAGGTCGTAGAGATACCACTTGGTTTCGCCGGCTTCTTCAGTCCAGGGATGCTCGTCATCGTCACCGGTAAGAGAATAGTCGGGTCTCGGTATCCGATAGCAGAAAAAGACTGCCTGAGCTTTCTTTGAGGGATGCTCTTTACCCGTGAAGACACGTCCCGGCAACATCTTAAGTCTGTCAGCCAGCTCGGGGTGTTCTTTTAGAATCCGCTGGTATTCCAGGTGCATGTCTTCAATCAGGGTCGTTGTACCTTCATACGTTTCATTGAAATTCTTAAGAGCTTCGTAATCATCTTTTTCCGTCAGGAGTTTCTTACCTTCTATGCCAAACGTCTTGGAAATGCGCAGGGTTTTATGAGATACAAGCTGGTAAAGGTGAAGGAGTACATCCAGATCCTCCGGAGGCAGGAAATTCCAGTAAACCACTTTACCGCGTAGCTCTTTTTGTTCCGGATGGTCTGCAATAATCCGGGCTTCATTTTCCGGGGTCATCCTGCGGTCAACACGGCCGATGCGTTGCATAAGTCGGACAGGGTTCCAGTGCAGATCATAGTTGATCAGTCGAGTTGCGTCCTGGAGGTTGAGACCCTCTGAAAGAATATCTGTGGATACAATAATCCTTATCTCTTTAGTGCCATTCGTTTTCAACTGAGAACTAGATGAATCGTTATAGTATGGAGCAAAGCGCCTGATTATAGCGCTCCTGTCTCCCTTCATACCACTATCAATTTGCTCAACTCCTTCGATGCCAGCCGCCTGCAATTGCTTCCTAAGATAACGTGCTGTATCAGCGAATTCAGAGAAAATAATGACCTTGTTTGTTTTCAGCACCGGGTCTGTCTTTAATAATTTAGTTAGGGCCTGCAGCTTGTCGTCATTTGCAGGTTTAAATTTATGCAGTTCCTCAAGGAAAATAGCTATCTGGTCGAGGTCGTCTCTTGTATCATTTAGTATTTCTTCAACTTTGTACTCATCTCGGGAAAGATATTCGATTTCTTCCAGCATTTCCTCTGATATGACGTCTTCTTCCAGTTCTTGGATATCCTCTTCGCTACCCCATAATTCAAGCTGGCGCGAGTGTACGTAGTGGATTAGGTCTGAGTGCATTTCTTTCCAGCGTTCCAGTCTTCGGCGCTCGCTTTCGGTTTCACTATGCTTCGTTGCCCAGGCTAATAGCTTAATAAGCAACCTATCACAGGAACTTGCAAAAGCACTTGCTGAGCTTTCGAAGCGTTTGAGAAACTGAGTCCGTATCAAACTAACGACCTGTTTCTGTCGACCATGGAGCATGGGATCAATTGTGGTGTCAGGTCCCTTGTAGTAATAGAGAGGGTAATAAATGCCCAGGACGAAAAGAGCCTTTTCTTTCTTAAAAGCCTTGTCGACATCATCGAGCAGTTTGCCGTAGGTTTTTCTTACTGAGTATTCTGCAACTTGCGGGGGCTTTCGCTCTGGGAAACTGGTGATTCTGCCGCCTTCTTGTATTTGGCTCTGCTTGACATAGGCCCTACTCCTCTGTACAACCAAGGCATTGAATAGATTATCGGAACTGAGAACCTTCCCAGCTTCACTAGTATCTGTGCTCATCGGTTCACTGTCCGTTTGCTTCGTTTCTGTTCTTTTCCTAAGTTCACGCTCCATCATGATGAAACGTCCCTTCAAGGAGTGGATACCTAGCGTCGATTTAAAGTAATCCTCTCTTTGTCGTGAAAATAACTCAATCATATGTCGGAGATCGTCAAGCTGATTATTAATCGGAGTAGCAGTCAACATATAGACCTGCTTGGTGCCATGAGAACCACCGATGAGGTCAAACAACTTCCAGTAGCGGGAAGGCTTTCTTTCACCAGTGCCTTTGATTCCTGGATTCCGGAAATGATGTGCTTCATCAATGACGATGGCATCGGCCATTTCTGCTATTTTTTCGAATCTTCGAGGAAATTCACCTTCTCTGCTCAGATCTGTGTGATTGAAAATGGCCAAATTGCTGAAATCCCCCCACAAATCGGGGAGGTATCGGCGAATATCCCTTTCCCAAACATCTTTCCGGATAGCTTTCGGGACGAATAAGACAACCCGTTTTCTCTCGTGCATAGTCAATCGTTCGATAAGCATTAACCCGATAAAGGTTTTCCCTAGTCCGACTCCGTCACACAGGAACGCCCCACCGTATTGCCTGGCGATTTTTACCAGCGACCAATAGCCTTCTCTCTGATACTGGTCAAGTACTGGAAGCATTCTCGATTCGGCCAGTTCCCATTCAGACTCGGTGATTTCGTGACCGCGGAAGAACTCTTGAAGGGCTTTAACGTATACCTCAAAAGGCTGATATTCACGCGTATGTCTTTCGATAACGCGGAGTACCTCAGGAGACACATCTTCAGCATTCCTCCAATGTTCTTCGTACCAATCTTGCAGAGCGCCAACCTGGCTCCCAGTAATCTGAACATTCAGTTCGACGTTTTTTGATAGGCCGGGCAGAGTGAAATTTGACGAGCCCACCAGACCAAATGCGCCGATTACTTCTTGACGAGCTCTAGTAATATAGGCCTTTGCGTGAAATTTGTTCTCTCGATAGACTTTACATTCAATCTTCTTGGATTTGATTGCTTCTACTATGGCTGGTACACCTGCTAAAAAGTCATTATTTTCCTTTGCAGTCTCTATACTACTGTCCAATCTATTGGTGATATTTTCTAGTCCTTGATCAAAGACTTTCTTTGTACGTAGAGAAACCTCATCACCCATTAATATCCGGAATTTATCAACCTTCTGCCATTCCCCGTCCAAGGCAAGCAAAGAGCCAATTTCGAAAAATCCTGTTGCTACATCAATTGCTTGAGAAAGCTGGCACCAATCATGTAGATAATCTCTTACTTTCCAGTCTTCATCACTGTTGTCAATGATAAACAGGTCGGTACCAGATTTCTTCGGTGAACGATCACGGAATTCCCCAAGCCTGGTCCCAAAGAGCTCATCCCCTATGCCAAGCTGGTCCTTCTTACTTCTTTTAGATTTACTCATTAGATAGTCTCATTATTTACCTGTCCGCTAGGAAGTCTTCTTGGTTATACAAATTATACATCCATATACGAGAGTGAACAATACATAACCATTTTGGAGAATCTGGCTAAAGGTAACAATCAGGCAAAATGCTTGGACAGGCGCGATATCCTTGGGCTTTAAGCAGATGCTCCCGGGCGGCGACTTAACGACGTGTCTAGCCACGCGAGCGTCCAGGGATTCGCGCCCGACTCAGCCGGCTTTGACCTGGTATGTGGCTTTGCCTTCTTCGTGGAGACAAGTCGGGTTTATTGGGTTTATTGAGTTCGTTGAGTTTATAGAGTTCATAGAGCTCATAGAGACTGGAGACTGGAGATTAGAGAACAAGTTCAAATGACAAAGCCCAAGGCAAGGCCTGGACAAGGTCAAATGACAAAATCCAAAGGACAATTGGTCCCCCTCACTCTAACTCTCTCCCGCCAGGGGAGAGAGAATTATAAGGTGAGATTGCCACGGGCTTCGCCCTCGCAACGACTTCGTCGGATTGCCGCGTCCTTCAGTGGAAGGGCTCGCATTGACGCGGAGCGTTGCTGCTCACGTTAAGAATTTGGCAAAGAATGTAGTGTATGGTAACCTTGTACCATAATCACGATGAGAGGCCATCCAAAGGGGTTGGTCCCGAGGTAATGCCTCTCTTTTTATTTCTGAGCGCTGGTATTACCAAGGGTTGCCGGACTGCAAGCGCAAATATGGAGCTACATAGCTATCAAGCATTTGCTTTAGCTCGTTAAGCACATCTTCAAGAGGTGGCAGCGTAGCAACCTGCTGACCAAGATCTTTGTCCCAATATCC
>Ga0315277_10006843_pt1 | contig 14834 bp, 11 predicted proteins | sample YL17G05_15_MG_FD_203695 | JGI IMG/M metagenome (GOLD analysis project Ga0315277, IMG submission 203695) | Sediment microbial communities from Yellowstone Lake, YNP, Wyoming, USA - YL17G05_15 | ecosystem: Environmental > Aquatic > Freshwater > Lake > Sediment | place: USA: Wyoming | collected... | reverse complement strand
ACACACAATGGCACCCGCTCGCGGGACCGGAAAGCCGACCAGGTCAGTCGGCAGCCGTCGACAATCGCGCAGACCGTCAACAAACCAAGGCGCCGAAGTCGTCGCCATTCAGCAACGCAAGGCTTGAGTACGCCGGGCAAGATGCGTACATTGTGCCCGGCGCTAACATACGGTCCGTTTTGCCGATGCCATCGCACTGCCCAAGGGTGAATTGAGCCACGCAAGGAGGCGCGACAGTTATGATGAGCTTCTACGTGTATCTGGCCGTCATCATCAGCGGTGCGTCGGTCCTTGCGATTGAGTTGCTCGGCACACGGGTTATCGCTCCCTTCTACGGCGCCAGCCTTTATCTCTGGTCGGCGCTGATCTCGGTCACGCTCTTGGCGCTGAGCGTCGGCTACGCCGTCGGCGGGCGCTGGGCCGACCGCGGACCGAAGCTCAGCCGTTTCTCTGTCGTGATCGGGATCGCGGGATTGTGGATCATGATCATTCCATGGTTGCGGCCGCCGGTGCTCGCCCTCGCTGAATCGGCGGGCCTGCGGGCCGCGGTTCTCATCACGGCGACGATTCTGTTCTTTCCGCCGCTGGCCCTATTGGGAATGGTAAGTCCGTACGCGATTCGTCTGAAGGCTTCGAACCTGGATGAGGTGGGACGCACCGCGGGAAATCTCTACTCGGTGTCGACGATCGCGAGCGTTGCGGCGGCCATTACTACCGGATTCTTCCTGATTCCCCACGTGGGCGTTTCCCGCCTGCTTCTCCTGATCGGCTTCGTGCTCGTCGCGACCGCTGTCCTTGGCTTCGTTGTCCGGCGCAGACTCGCCACGATGATCGCGATGCTCCTCGTGTCGGTGGCCGCGGGCGCCCTCGTATACAGTGTGGCGCCGGCGGAGACGGCAGACCCAGATAATGGGCTGGTGGCCGTCGAGCAGAGCGCCTACGGGGAAATCCGCGTCGTCGATCTCGAGGACACGCGGTACATGCTCATCGACGGCAGCATGCACACTGGTGTCGACCCGGAGACGTGGCAGACGCGGTTTCCGTACGTCAACGTACTGGATATCGCCAAGGGGTTCTTCGATCGACCCGGCAAGATGCTGCTGCTCGGGCTGGGCGGAGGATCTGTCGCCAGGTCATACCAACGTGACGGGTGGCGCGTGGACGCAGTGGAGATCGACCCCGCGGTGACCAGAGTTGCAGGCGAGTACTTCGGATTGGAACCGGACCAGGCAACGGTCTATGAAATGGACGCACGCCAGTTCTTGATCGGCCACGAGAAGAAATACGACCTGATCGTGATGGATGTCTTCGGCAGCAGTTACATCCCCTTTCACTTGGTGACCGCCGAGGCATTCGGCCTGCTCCAGAATCATCTGGTGCCTGGAGGGATTCTCGCTATGAATGTCGAGGCTGTTGGCTGGCACGACATGGTCGTCCGCTCACTGGCCGCCACGGCACATCAGCACTTTGAACACGTCACTCTGTTGCCAATCGCAGAGCCCCCGGATCAGCTTGGGAATCTTGTGCTGATGGCATCGACTCGCCCGCTGGACCTCAGAGAAGAACCGCCGGTCCCGATGGATCGCTTTAGTCCCGAATACGATCGGGCGCACGCCTGGGACAACCGCTTTGAAGAGAACGCCGCCGGAGTACCGGTGCTCACCGACGACCTCAATCCGATCGACATTTGGGCCGAGCGTATCAGTCTCGCGGCGAGAAAAGAACTCCACGCCACGTTCAAAGCGCAGGGGATCGCCTGGTAGTCACTCGCCTTCCATCGGCTTGATCTCGCCACTCTCGAAGATGCGAACCGGGTGCCCCTCCAGCGTCTTGGGGATCTTGCGGTCGAGTTCGTCTGTTTCCTTGACGACCAGCACGAGGATACACGGCGTCCCATCATCGAGCGCGCCAATGGCAACGCCCGCCACGCCGGGGATCGCCATCAACTCGCTCGTGTGATCCTCCATCACAGCATTGATATCGCGTTTCGGCATGGCGTCCCCGCGTGAGTTCGGACGCCCGCAACAGCCAGTGGCGGCCAGGATCAGGGCCAAGACCGCGGCGGTGCACAGCCGCCTAGCGTCCGAGAATCCGTTCCTATTGCTCCACATCCCAGTGACCCCCTCCACAAAGTGCCTCGACGCACGCTCTTCTCCAAAGGGAATCCGCGTGAAAAGAGCCCGTCCCTAACACCTGGTCGGGGACGGGCTCACGAGACTATCTCGAAGGTGACGGCCTGAGCAAATAATCGGCTAGTTCCCGACCATCGTGGCGCCGAGGAATGTCAAGACCGGAGCGATCGGATTCGCCACCGCGATAGAGGTGCTGCCCGCGAACAACAGGCCGACCGCGTTCGGGTTGGTGGTGACATCTTGGACCATCAACGATCCCGAGTCGCCACCGGCCAAGAACCGGCTCCTGGTGTTCGTAACCAGAATTTGCCCCGTGAACGTCTTGGTGAATGCCGTGCCACCAGCGCACTCGTTCTCGTAGGAGACACTGACGGTCGCATTCAAGCCGCTCACCGTGCTGCGGGTGAGTCCGGTCGTACGGCCGCTCTTCTTGACCGCCTGACCGACAGTCGCGGCTACCCCGGTTCCCGATTTGATCACGCCAATTTCGAGGATCGATCCCGTTGTGCTCACCATGCCGCTGATGACGTTGCCACTCGAACAATCGACGTTGCTGCCCGGCAACGAGCTGGTCTTGACCAGTGTCGCCACGTTCTGGGCACTCGAGGCGGTGCAGTTTACATCAATCAATCCGGGCTGAATAATGGGATCGCCCGTGGTCGCCACTCTGCCATTGCCGCCGGAGACGATGTCGGCCTCGAAGACGTGGTAGTTGCTGAGGATCCGCTGCACGCCGCCAACACTGATCAAGGAGCCCAGCGTGCCACCGCAGCAGTAGCCGTTGGCAAGGTCATAGCGCCAGCCGCCCGAGGTACCGAGTTGGATCGGCGGGGTCTGTTTGGTCTTGTGATTGACCGAAGCCATGGCAACGATCTTGTCCGTAAGAACGACTTTGACGGGGACACCTTCGATGGTCTTGGGCGCCGCGTCCATGGCCTCCTGGGAGGTTACGAGGAGCATGATGGCGGGCTCGCCGCTGTCATCGAGCGTCGTGGCCGTGCCAATGACATCCCGCTGGGCCATGAGACCTTCAGTGTGACGATCCTGAACGGCCATCACGGCCTTGAACTGCGGACTCAGCAAGCCCTGCAGTTCGTTAAAAGTACTCGTAGGTGCGAGGGGAGCATCTCCCGATCCTGAGCATCCCCAAATTCCGATCGCTACGACCAGTGCTGCACCGACGGGTAGCAGCCAACGGGCGTGCAGATGGATGAACGAACGCCTCATTCCGGATCCTCCTCCTGTGATACGTTGTGTGGTGAACAAGCGGCCTGCGTTTGGCGGCAGGCCGGGTTTGCGCAAAAAATGACAGGACTTAAGGCCGGTTTTGTCAAGCCCTAACTGGGAACGTCAGCAGCAATACGCCGATTTATTAGGTTGCCGAGTCGGAGGAGCGGCGTCAGCTCTGATCGCGTCGGATGATTGTCGAACGACGGTTGCGTAATCTGGCGGCACTTCGTGAATGGGAGTCCCTTTCCGTCGCCGTGCTCTTGCATATTCCGCTGACAGTATCTGTCATTTCACTCTTGCACACTACCGCGATGCCTGCGGCGGCATGTGGATTGCTATGGCGGCAGCCCCCACACACAATCTGTGGCACCGTGAGGCGTTCCCTCATCGTCCGCTCCTCCTTCCCGAGGCCTCGACAGCGCTCGTAGATCCCGCCGGTAGGCCCGCCCGGGTGTGCCTGGTGCGCCCATCCGCCGCCTGCTGGCGTGCGAACCCTGTGATCGCAGCTTCGAGCTTCATCTGCCCAACCTCCCCTGCCACGCATCACTTCATCGATCCGAGGGCGAAGAAGTCAAGTCAAAGAAGCCGCCTTCTTCGCAGAATCCTGCTGGAAGAGGCGTACCCAGCTACCCCTTGACCAGGCCACAGAAAGCGCTATCTTGCGTGTGTAGTGCGGTCGTCTGTCCTGAGACCACGAAAACCTGATTGACGCGGGAGGTGTCCATGCATCGGCTTACAGCGATGCTCTTGGTGGGGGGCACAGGGTTGAGTTTTTGTCTATTGGTCGGTCGAAACGTGCAGGCCGCGACAATCCACGTCCCGGGCGACCAGCCCACGATCCAAACGGGGATTGATGCGGCCGTCAACGGGGATATGGTGCTGGTGGCCCCGGGGACGTATAGAGAGAACCTCGTGATAAACGGGAAGGCGATCACCTTACTGTCCCAATCTGGCCCACAGTCGACCATCATTACAAGAGGTAACTATGATCCCATAATCCGAATCTACTCGGCGCCAACGCTGGGGACGACAGTTTGGGGATTCACGATCACAGAGGCTACCACCGGAGGGGTTGTCGTGACTGGGCCCAATGTTGTGCTTCGAGGAAACCACTTTCTGCGCAACTCACGGTCACGAGGGGCAGCAGTCTTCAGTGATAGCCCCATTATCATCGATAGCAACTGGTTCACACAGAATGTCGACCACGACGGTGGAGGTGCCATTGCATTCACGGGGGCCGCCCAGATAACAAGGAACCTGATCTACGATAACTTCACTGATGACGATTGGGGCGGCATGATCTACTCAGAGAACGCTGCTGGATGCGCGATCGTGAACAACACCATAGTCGGAAACAGAAAGAACGAGTGGGGCATGGGCGGTTGCGGGATCGTGCTGCTCTATGCCGGGCCTGGGGCAGCAATCAAGAACAATATTGTCACGTCCAATCACGGGCCGTATGGCATCCTTGTTTATAACAACAACGGCGTGACGTGCACATACAACGACGTGTGGGATAACGAGGTCAGCGACTACTATGGAGTCAGCCCCGGCCCGGGGAGCATCTCGGCTGATCCGAAGCTCGCGGACACAGCGGCAGGGGACTTCTCGCTCCTTGTCGGTTCACCGTGTATCGACGCCGGAGATCCCGATCCGATCTACAACGATGCGGATGGGACACGCAACGACATGGGCGCGTTCCCAGCTGAGTGGGCACCGGGAGTCTCGAGCCTCTCGGTGGGTTCTCCGGAGGATTCGTTGCATCTGACCGATGATCATCCGCTGATCGCATGGGTCTACTTTGATGCACACTCCCGCCCGCACACCCAATCGCAGGTCGAGGTGGGAACCGACGACGAGTGGTCCGTGGCCGAGATGTGGCAGCCGCCGACGATAGCCGGGAACGCGACGTCGATACACTACGCCGGTGCGCCCCTGAACGATGGGGCAACCTACTTCGCCCGCGTGCGGGTGGCCAATGACACGCTTTGGGGCGGCTGGTACGTCACCCGGTTCCGGATGAACAGTGTACCGACCGCACCCGTCCCGCTCTTCCCGAGCCAGCGTGGGATCGCCTTGGCCGGTCGCCCGTATCTGGTCGTCATGAATGCGGACGATCCCGAGGGCGATGCACTGCGGTACGATTTCGAAGTGTACACTGACAGCAACCTGACGACTCGGGTCGCCTCCGTGACCGGACGCGTCGAAGGAATGGGTCAGACGAGCTGGCGCACAGACTCATTGACCGCCGAGAATGCGGCCCATTGGTGGCGGGCTCGCGCCAGCGATGGCTATGAGGACGGACTGTGGTCACAGATGTGGTCCTTCATGGTGGACGCCTACAATGAGCCTCCCGCCCCGGTCGCCCTTTATAGCCCGCCGGACGCCGCCATCATTCTGGATCCGGCACCGAGGTTCTCGTGGCAGGCAGCGGTCGATCCGAACCCGAGTCCGATCCTGGCATACACATTGATTGTCGCTGTGGATTCGGGCTTCGTGTTCAAGGCGGAGGTCTCGGGCTTGGATAGCATCGACTACGTGTGGCCGAATCCGCTTGTGCCCGGGTGGAAGTACTGGTGGAAGATCATGGCGAACGACGGCCGCGGCGGTACATCGGCCTCGCCGGTGTGGTCGTTCACGGTTCAGGGATCCTGCGATTGCCCGTGTCACGGCGACCCGTACTGTGACGGTATTGTGTGTGACATCCGTGATGTCATCAAGACGGTCAATGTGGCCTTCCGTGCCGCGACACCGGTGCAAGAGCCCAGCTGCCCGCTCGCGAACACCGATGTCAACTGCACCGGGGTCACAGACATCGTGGATGTCGTCAAAGTGGTCAATGTGGCCTTCCGCAGTGGGACACCGATCACCGAATACTGTAATCCTTGCGCGCCGTCAGTCGGCTTGCGGCTGGTCGGCTTCAAGGCAGCCCACGGAAGCGGTGCGGACCAGTAGGCCGCATCGCGAGGCGAGTCCGGCGACGGAGTTCTGTCAGCCGTGCGGGATGTAGACCTGGAGCCTATCCAGCGTGTGATTCATCACACACGGAACTTGGTCATGCCGTACCTGAGATCAATTCTACAGAATCTTGTGGCTGCAATCGCCGCCCCGATGCTGCTGCTGATGCTGACGGCACCGGCGCTCGCGGTGGAGGACGGCGACACGAATCGAGTTGTCCGGGACTCTGCACGGGCCGCAGCCGACTCAGTTGATTGGAGCGGGGGAATCGTGTACGGGCCTGGATTCGCCTACTACCTGCACGCTGATACGGGCTGGGTGATGGACCATACCCTCGAGCGACCCTTTGACGCGATGTCCGTCTTCTATCAACGCGGATACGAACCGATGGGCGCCCCCGTCTACATCATCTCGGTGCTCTGGTACAGGGACTCAGATGTGACCGTGCCGGGTGCCATCGATCAGTACGGAGACCTCTTCGCATCCCAGTGTCCGGACGCCCAAGTCAAGACTTGCTCATCTCTGGTAACGGCCCGTGGGGATAGCGTTCCGGTCGTGCAGTATCTCGCCTACGGTTCCAGTATCTACGAGCGAGTTGCATTCTGTGACGCCCCCGGTGTTATCGTGGGGATCATGATTCGGAGTCGGTATCCCGGGAATTTCTTTGAGAGCATGCCGGCTTTCGCGAACACGGTCAGATCATATCTCTTTCTGAGTAACAAGGTGCGGATAGACAGACCGAAAGTGCCCCCCGATTCGACGTGAGGTAAGGCAAGAAAGGGCCGTCCACAACGCCAACCCAGCCACGGAGCCTGTGAGCCGTGCGGGATGTGAGGGGTGAAGGAGCGGCGCACGCCCCGGCAACGACATGCGAATCCAGGTTGGGGGTTGCGGTGGAGCCGCGGCTAGGAGGTGACCGACAATGAGATGCATGGAGGCATTGCGATTCCGCCCGATTCTGATTGTCGTCCTGTCGGCAGCCGCAGCCCTCTGCGGCAGCTGCGATCTGGCGCCCGATAACATGTTCGGGCCATCAATCAGCGTCCACCCGAGCAGCATCACGATTGCGGAAGGCCACTGCGGGTACGTGGATGTGCACATGAACCACGGCTTCACTGACTCCTGGTATTACCATGCCTCGACGTCCAACCCGAGAGTCGCCCGTCTCGGGTGTCCCGAAGGTCACTGGCTGAATGACACGCTCCCAGGCAATGTCTGTGGGATAGCGCCCGGCCGCGCGACGATCACGTATCAGGTGGTATGGTACGATGGGACAGAGGCATCCGCTGACCTGACCGTGCGGGTTACAGCGGTCTCTGCTTGCTCTCTGACGCTGGCGCTTGACACGGTGACTATCGAAGTTGGCCAGAACATCTGGATTGAGCCGTTCCCCAAGGACGCCACGGGATGGCCACTCTTTGCCCACGACATCACATGGGTGTCGTCCGATACCACGGTCGCCTCAGTTGTGAGAGCCGATTGGGGTGAGGACGATCCGGTCGGGGTCGGACGTGTGCATGGCGAGCATCCCGGACAAACCACAGTGACCGCCACGGTCGGAGGGGGGAGCGCATCGGCGAACATCACGGTGATACCTGCTGACAGCACAGGATAGGAGAGTGGTCAACATGGCCCTCCGGGGCGCGGGACCCGGCGACGGAGTTCTGTGAGCCGTGCGGGATGTGAACATCAACGTGTCCGAATTGTCTAACAACGTACCATTGGGAGGTCGAACATGCATCGTTTCCTTTTGGCTCTCATCCTCGCGACCGCGTGTGCCGGCGCTGCCGCCGGATCCGGCCCATCTGCCGCGGAGAGTCCCCAGCCAATCGTGGTGACACCCGCGTGGCTCGCCGCGCACATCCAAGACCCCAACCTCGTGGTTCTGCAAGTTGCCTCCATGCGCGACGACTACACGCGCGAGCACGTTCCGGGGGCGCGCTTCCTGTGGCCGACATGGCTCGTGGTCTCGACGCCGGATCTCGGCTTCGAGATGCCCACCGTGGATTCGCTCGCGGCGGTGCTCCGGCGGCTCGGCATCTCAAACGACAAGCAAGTCGTCCTCTACCACGTGATGGGTGACGTCGCCGGGACGGCGCGTGTCTTGGTCACGCTCGACTACCTGGGAATGGGCGACCGTACGAAGATCCTCGACGGCGGGCTCGCAGCGTGGAAGGCGGCGGGACAACCGGTGACAAAAGACGAGCCGAAGTATGACCCAGGCACGTTCGTCCCCCAGGTGCACCAGGACGCCGTCGTCCACCTGGACACCATGCGCTTGCGCTACAACTCCCCTGGGGTCCAGGTCCTGGACGCCCGATCGCCGCAGGACTACAACGCCGCCGCAGGGCTCAGCGTGTTCCGCGGCGGCCACATCCCCGGCGCCATCAACATGCCCTTGGCCTCGCTCTTCGACAGTCTCGACTGCTACCAGCCGCTCGATTCGCTCGCCGCGAAGTTCCAACGGGCCGGCGTGAAGCCCGGGAGCGAGATCATCGCATACTGCGGCTCAGGCCGGACAGCCTGCCCCGTGTACGTGGCGGCCAAAATGCTCGGGTACAACGTCCGTCTGTACGACGGCTCGTTCCAGGAGTGGTCGCGCAAGGAGGACTTGCCGGCGGAGATCACGGAAAAGAAGAAGTGACCGCCGCAGCGGGACGCGGAGTGGTCGCTTGGTGGGAACGAGACGGCAACAAGTCGCGCGGGGCAAGCCCACCGCCCCACACGCCCGCCGGATCGACCCGCCGCGGCGGGCTCGGCCACCAGATACCCAACCGCGTCCCGACGTTCCGGTGGCCTCTTGTGGTGAGCGAAGTCGAACCATAGAGCTTTTTTAGACCCGCCGCCGCGGGCTTCAGTGCCTGGTTCTCCAGGCTCAGCTCCGCGTACATCCGCTTGAGTTGGCTGTTCTCTGCCTCCAGCTCCCGCATCCGCTTCACGTCCGAGGCGTCCAGGCCGCCGTACTTCGACTTCCGCTTGTAGTAGATGGCGTCGCTGATCTGGTGCTTCCGGCACAACTCTCGCACCGTGATGCCGCTGTCCGCCTCCTTCAGAATCCCGACGATCTGTGTCTCACTGAACCGTGACCGCCCTGTGGTGAGCTTGCTGAACCACCATAGATACCTCCCGGCTCCGATATGGCGAAAAGCTCCACTTCTCGCTAGTCTACTCAGAGGGAAGCTTACGTCTCGGCTGTCAAAAACCAATCTGTTGCAGCTTAATCGGTTGACAGGACTCTTCGGGACGCGCATGAATGTAAATGGTCCCCCAGTAGGGACTCGAGCGAGAGGAGATGTGGGTGCCGGGGTTCGTGAGGAATCGGAGCGGTATTCGCCCCGCCTCATTCGGTGTCGTACTGATCCGCAGTGCTTTTTGCGGCCGTCAACAGAGCGAGCGGCATTCCCGGCTACCTGAGCCTGACAGCTGTTCGTGTTTTCCGCCGACGATTCATCCACTCTGCCAAACGCAATCGATGAGGAGGATTTTGCAGCAATGAGTATCAGTCAACTGGCCCGATCGATCGCCGATTCCCCAACTCTGAGGCTCAACGAGCAAGCGAGAGTCCTCAAAGAAAAGGGAGAACCGGTCATCCACCTCGGCGCCGGGGAACCCAAAAGCAAAGTCCCGATGGAGGCGATCCGGAGCGCCGCCGCGCAAATCACCTCCGGCGAGGTGCGCTACACGCCCACCGACGGCATTCCGGAACTGAAGAAGGCCATCATCCGGTACATGGAAGAGAACTACGGCAAGGTCGTCGGCCCCGAGAATGTGATTGTCTCAGGCGGTGCCAAGCAGGCGCTGGCCGTGCTGCTCACGGTGCTGATCAACCCCCAGGATGAGGTGATCATTACCGCGCCCTACTGGGTCAGCTACCCGGAGATGGTCAAGCTCGTTTATGGCGTGCCGGTCATCGTCCATTCGGAGGATGGTCGGTTTCAGCCCCGGATTCAGGATATCAAAGCCGCAGTGAGTTCCTACACCAAAGCCATCATCCTCAACAGCCCCAACAACCCGTCAGGAGCGGTGTATTCCGAGGAATTCATCGCCGAGATCGTGGATTTCTGCGAGCAAAAGGGGATTTACCTCATCACCGACGACATTTATCACAAGCTCATTTTCGACGGCAAGTCCTTCTGCCCGGCTTACCGGTTTGTGAAACAAGACCTGGAGGACTCGAAGATCATCGTCATCAACGGTGTGTCGAAGCTGTATGCGATGACCGGTTTTCGCATTGGCTGGACGGTGGCGCCGAAGAAGATCGTCGCGGTCATGGTGAATGTCCAGGCGCAGACCACGTCGTGCCCCTCCACGGTCTCCCAGGTGGCGTCGGTAGGCGCGCTGACCGGTGTCCAAAGTGGGGTGGAGAGTCTCCGGTACATGCTGCAAAACAATCGTGACATCATGGTGCAGGAGCTCAAGGCCATCGACGGTATCCATGTCACGAAACCCGGCGGGACCTTCTACTGCCTGCCGGACTTCCGTGCCTTCAACAGAAGCTCGGTGGAGTTGTGTCAATTCCTCCTGAACAAGGTCCGCGTGGTGACGGTGCCCGGGAAGGAATTCGGCATGGAGGGCTACCTGCGGCTGAGCTACTGCGGAACAGTCAAGGACATCACGGAGGGGGCGGCCCGCATCAAATGGGCGCTCGACCCCAATGCCCCCAATGAAATCTACATCGGCGACCGAAAGCTCGTGAGGGACTGGCTATGAAGTTCTATCTAGATATCAAGACCCCCGCCCAGGATATCGCTATGGAGCGGGCTTCTGATTTCCGTCTGAAGGACCAGGGGCTTGCGAAGCTGAATCGCGTGTACTGGAATCTCAACACCGCCGCGCTGTACGAGGAGGCCATCTTCCGACGCGAGGGGCAAATCGGACACATGGGCCCCTTCATCGTTAACACCGGCAAGCACACCGCCCGCGCCGCCAACGACAAGTTCGTGGTCCGCGAGGCCAGCACCGACCAGCATGTCTGGTGGGGCAAGTACAATCGCCCGTTCAGCCTGGAGAAGTTCAGCGCGGTCATGAACCGCCTGCAGGCGTATCTGCAGGATCGGGATGTCTTTGTCCAGGATTGCCACGTCGGCGCCGACCCCAACTACCGGCTCCCCATCCGCGTGGTGACCGAATACGCCTGGCACAGTCTGTTCGCACGGAACATGTTCCTCCCTGTGGAATCGCTGGAGGATCAGCGCCGGCATGTTCCCGAATTCACCATCGTCAGCATTCCGTCATTCCAGGGGGCGCCGGAAGTGGACGGCACCCTGACGCCCACGTTCATCCTCTTGAGCTTCGAGCAGAAACTTGTGCTGATCGGCGGGACCGGCTATGGCGGTGAAATCAAGAAATCAGCCTTCACGATTCTGAATTACCTGCTGCCCCTGCAGGGCATCCTGAGCATGCACTGCTCCGCCAACGTGGGCAAGAACGGGGATAGCGCTCTCTTCTTTGGGCTGTCGGGAACCGGCAAGACGACGCTGTCGGCCGACCCGCGCCGGCGGCTCATCGGTGATGATGAGCATGGCTGGAGCGACGAGGGCGTCTTCAATTTCGAAAATGGCTGTTACGCGAAGGTGATCAGCCTGTCGCCTACCGCGGAGCCGGAGATCTACGCGTGCACGCGCAAGTATGGTACGATCCTGGAGAATGTCGTTTTCGATCGCGTCAGTCGTATCCTGGACCTCGATGACGACACCCGGACAGAAAATACCCGCGCCTCCTATCCGTTGGAGTACATCGACAACGCGGTGCCCGAGAAGATGGCGGGACACCCCAAAAATATCATCATGCTCACCTGTGATGCCTCCGGTGTCATGCCTCCGATCGCACGGTTGAGCCCCGACCAGGCGCTTTACCACTTCATCTCCGGCTACACCGCGAAAGTGAGCGGGACCGAGATTGAATTGGGTAAGGAACCGGAAATCACCTTCAGCGCCTGCTTCGGAGCACCCTTCATGGTGCACCACCCCTACTTCTACGCCGACATCCTGAAGCGCAAGATCACGCGCCACAACGTGGCTTGCTGGCTGGTCAACACCGGCTGGACCGGTGGACCCTACGGCGTCGGCAAGCGGATCAGCATCCGCCACACCCGCGCTCTTCTCGATGCTGTCTTGGAGGGAAAGCTCGACGGCGTGGACTACTATCAGGATCCGATCTTCGGGTTCTCCGTGCCGAAGACCTGCCCGGAAGTGCCGGATCCCGTGCTCCGTCCCGAGAGCTCGTGGTCCGACAAAGCCTCATACCAGCAGAAGTACCGGGACCTGGCCATGCGCTTCATCGACAATTTCAAGCAGTTCACGGATGGCTGCCCAGCGGAGATCGTCGCCGCCGGCCCTCGGGTTTGACAGCAGACAGGACTCTCCCGAGAATCACCGACTGAAGTCGGTGGCACACTGATTCGGCCTTGAAGCCATGATGTTGTGTGCCCCTGACCTTGGTCAGGGAGTCTGCGCTCGACACTATCCGAAGGCACTCACCGCGAATTGCCCTCACGGGCACCCAGCGCAGACCTGGCACCGAGCCACAGAAGAAGCCCCGCCCATCGGGCGGGGCTTTTGTCTACCCTAATCCCAAGAGACTGGACCCGGCGGGGGACAGGGTCCAGGAGTCATCCTTGACAAGGCGTCGTATGTTTTCATATCTCGTTCACCTTGTAGGAGCTTTGCCATCCACAAGGGGCCGCCCAAGTGTTGAGCATCAACCTCAATTTGGTCTCGTTAACCGGAATCAAACTCGGTCAGCATGTTACCGGGGTTGGATTTCTTAGGCCTGGCGGCGCAACCTCTCCTACTGCTACTCCTCCAGTCGATCTTAGGGTCCCCTGGCGGACTTTGCAGCCAACACCTGAACTTTTCTCCCTGCTAAGTTGGCACACACACATTTCGGAGTTTGAAGGCCGCGCTGACGAAATGTCCCACCTTCACAGGTGGGCCGACAGTTCGCAGCCCGTCTCAGTCAAATTCATTACGGGGAACGGCGGCGTCGGGAAGTCGCGCCTTGCCGGAGAGTTCGCGTCTGCGCTTCAAGCAAAGGGGTGGGCGGCAGGCTTTGTGGACCTACGCAAATCCCAATCGTTCTTTCTGAACGAACAGGGGACGCTCCTTGTCATCGACTATCCTGAAGAGAATAGAGAAGGTGTCTCCGAGCTATTCAGGGATCTAGCCACTATCGGCGAGGATGGGCGGCTGCGGATTTTGTTTCTGACGCGCCAGAGTGCGGAATCCTGGCTCCAAATCGCTCACGACAACCACGCTTCGGACTTCGTGGAAATGGCGCCTGTTGTCCTTGGCGGTCTCAAGGCGGCGCCGGGCCATGGTCTGTACACATCCGCCCTTGAGCGCGCCGCCGAGGCCTTTGGTACGGTACCCCTCCCCTTGTCGGAGGAGGCGCTCGCGGACTGGCTCAGCCAGGCCCCGGAGAACGACCGCGCCCTTTTCATCCTGGCGGCGGCCGTGCACGGCGCACGAAATCCTGACGACAGTGCGGTGCGATACAGCGGAAGTGAAGTCATCCAGGCCTTGGTCAAACGCGAGATTGATCGTCTGCGCGCGATTGCCGCGTCGATTGATGTGCCGGATCGCCATAGTCTGGCGCGAGTTCTTGCTTTGGCGGCCATCGCAGATGAGCTCTCGGTGCAATACATCACTTCCCTCGCCGGTGACTCGCGTCTCGCGTTGGGATTAGACACTGGTCGGAGCATCCGCGTGGATATGGAGGCCACCGGTCTCTTTTGCGATCAGGTTGCGCGCGCGCCGAAGCCCGATATCGTCGCCGCGGCGTTCGTAATCGAGATCCTGGGACAGAGACCGGATACCGCGCCCGAGATCGTCTGGGCCGGGATACAGACCGACGTCGAGGGCGGACTGGAACGTCTCGGACGGCTCAGTTATGACGCTGAGGCAGTTTTGGGGATTCTTCAGCCTCGCCTAAGCACCTGGCTGGCAGCCGCTTTGAGGGACGACGTGGCACGCTGCTTCGCGCTTGCGGAGTTTCTATCCTCAACCCGCCTACCATTGGGCTTGCTGGGTGCGGCGATCGAGGTATGGACAACTCTTCTGAAGCAGACGAGTGATGACCCGGAACGCGCACATTTGCTGAATAACCTGTCGGCTGATCTCAGCGACGCGGGAGACCCCGGGGGGCGCTGGCGGCGATTCGCCAGGCGGTGGAGATACGCCGCCGTCTGTCAGAGGCGAATCCAGCTCGTTATGAGCCCGACTTGGCGATGAGCTTAAATAACCTGTCGGCTTGTCTCAGCGACACGGGGGACCGCGGGGGAGCGTTGGCGGCGATTCGCGAGCCGGTGGAGATATACCGCCGCCTGTCAGAGGCGAATCCCGCTCGTTACGAGCCCTTCTTGGCAACGAGCTTGAATAACCTGTCGGCTGATCTCAGCGACGCGGGAGACCCCGGGGGGGCGCTGGCGGCGATTCGCCAGGCGGTGGAGATACGCCGCCGTCTGTCAGAGGCGAATCCAGCTCGTTATGAGCCCGACTTGGCGATGAGCTTGCA
>Ga0315277_10006842_pt1 | contig 14835 bp, 10 predicted proteins | sample YL17G05_15_MG_FD_203695 | JGI IMG/M metagenome (GOLD analysis project Ga0315277, IMG submission 203695) | Sediment microbial communities from Yellowstone Lake, YNP, Wyoming, USA - YL17G05_15 | ecosystem: Environmental > Aquatic > Freshwater > Lake > Sediment | place: USA: Wyoming | collected... | reverse complement strand
CTGATCACGGACGTGGCGATGGAGAAGGGGCTGCGGTTTGCGATCCGGGAGGGGGGACGGACGGTGGGAGCGGGAACCGTCACCGATATCCTGGAATAGCCCGAGACCAGAATGAGAGAATTGATCACCTTGCAGTGTTCGGAGTGCAAGCGGCGGAATTACACGTCCACGCGGAACAAGAAGACCCAGACGGAACGTCTGGAGACGAACAAATACTGCAAGTTTTGCCGGAAACATACACTTCACAAAGAAGTGAAATGATCCGCGGCCGGACTGCAGATTTCGATTATGAGAGGAAAAAACGTCAGGAAGGTGAGTAGCTCAACTGGCTAGAGCAGCGGTCTCCAAAACCGCAGGTTGCGGGTTCGAGTCCTGCCTCACCTGCCCTTGCTTCTGCTGAGAAGAGAGCGGAAGGAACGCACTCACTCCCGCAGGCTGAAGGAGGAATGAGCTCAGGAAGGATCGTTTTATTGGAGCAAAATGGCCCATGGAACAAAAAGTTAGATGGTACAAGCGCTTCTTCAATTTCTTAAAAGATGTCCGGGCGGAGGTCAGGAAAGTTTCCTGGCCGACTCGGAATGAAGTCTACAACACGACCCTGGTCGTCATTATCGCCATGGTCTTCTTCGGCATCTACCTTTATTTTATGGATGTCCTTTTTTCCTGGGTCCTCCTGAAGATCAAGGCGTTCTTCGGCTGAACAGGTTGGCAAAATGGCTAAGAATTGGTATGTCGTTCACACCTATTCCGGTTTCGAAAAATTCGTGGCGGAGTCGATTCGCCAACGGGCGATCGAGTTGAGCCTGGAGGACCAGTTCGGTCCGATCATCATCCCGACCGAGGATGTCATTGAAATCAAGGCCGGACGGAAGGTCGTCTCCACGAAGAGATCCTATCCGGGCTATATCCTGGTCGAGATGGAAATGAACGATGAGAACTGGCACCTTGTCCGGGAGACCCCCAAGGTGACGGGTTTTGTCGGGCCGGGCATGAAGCCCTCTGCACTCAACCGGGACGAAGTCGGGCAGATCGTCGAGCACATGGAAACCACCTCCGAAAAGCCCAAGCCGAAGCACTCCTTTGAAAAGGGGGAAGCCGTCCGGATCATCGACGGTCCGTTCTTTAATTTCAGCGGGATCGTCGAAGAGGTGAACCACGAAAAGAGCACCCTCAAGGTACTCGTCACCATCTTCGGCCGCTCGACCCCCGTGGAGCTGGAGTTCCTGCAGGTGGAGAAGATCTAGGAGGAAAATATGTCCAAGGAAGTTGTGGCTCGGATCAAACTGCAGATCGCGGCGGGCCAGGCCAGTCCGGCCCCTCCGGTCGGGCCTGCCCTGGGTCAGCATAGCGTCAACATCATGGATTTCGTCCGTCAGTTCAACGAGAAGACCCGGGGGATGGAGGAAGGGTCGATCATCCCGGTCCTGATCACAGTTTACAAGGATAAGAGCTTCGTCTTTGAGCTCAAGACCCCTCCGGCTTCTTACCTGCTGAAGAAGGCCGCAGGAATCGCCAAGGGCTCCGGGGCGCCGAACAAGGAAAAGGTCGGCAAGGTCACTCGGAAGCAGATCGAGGATATCGCCCGGGTGAAGCTCCCCGACCTCAACGCCGACGACCTGGAAGCGGCCAAGAGGATCATCGAAGGGACGGCCAGGAACATGGGATTGGAGGTCGTCAGTGAGTAAACGAGGAAAGAAATACGCCAAAGCCAGAGAGCTGGCGGCACAGCCCGAGTATACTCTCGAGGAAGCCGTGAGCCTCCTCAAGAAGGCGGGCTTCGCCAAGTTTGACGAGTCGGTGGACATCGCCATGCGCCTGGGGGTCAACCCCAAGCATTCCGACCAGATGGTCAGGGGGACGATCGTTCTTCCTCACGGAACCGGCAAATCAAAGAAGATCTGTGTCATCGCCTCGGGCGAAAAGATCAGGGAGGCCGAAGAGGCGGGGGCGGATTTCGCCGGCGGCGAAGAGCTGGTCGAGAAGATCACCGGCGGCTGGATGGATTTCGACGTCGTCATCGCGACACCCGACGTCATGAGAAGTGTCGGAAAGCTGGGCCGGATCCTCGGCACCAAGGGATTGATGCCCAACCCCAAGTCCGGGACGGTCACATTTGATATCAAGAAGGCCGTCGACGAGACGAAGGCCGGCAAGGTCGAATTCCGCGTCGACAAGACCGCCATCCTTCATTCCACGGTCGGGAAGAGCTCTTTCCCGGAGGAGAAGCTGGTGGACAATCTCCGGGCCTACATCCAGGCCGTCGTCCATGCCAAGCCCGCGGCCGCGAAGGGGAAATATATCCGCAGCATGTCCATTTCGTCGACGATGGGGCCCAGCTTCAGGATCTCTGAGGCCATTCTGGAGAAATAGGAGAGCGACGGTGAAGCGAGACGCCAAAGCCCGATTGATCAAGAGCCTGGACGAGGATTTCGGACGCCAGAAAACCATCTATCTCCTGGACTACACCGGCATGAAGGTCGCCCAGGCCGTAGCGCTGAGAAAGCTCTTGAAGAAGAGTTCCTACGAATTCAAGGTTGTCAAGAACCGGTTGGCCCTGCGCGCCCTGAAAGAGGAAGTGCCCGCCGAGCTGCGGTCCTTTTTCCAGAAGCCGACGGCCGTCGCGCTGGCCGCCGAGGAACCGGTGAAGCTGGCCCGGATGCTCAGAGATTTCTCCGTCCAGAACAAGGTGATGGCTTTCAAGGGCGGGCTGTTCGAAGGCCACCTCCTGCCCGCTGAACGGTTCGACGAGGTATGCAAGCTGACGTCCCGGCAGGAACTGCTCGGGAAAGTCGGCTATCTCATGGCCTTTCCCCTGATGCAGCTGCTAAGGACCTGGCAGGCCCCCCTCTCTCAGATGGGGCGGCTGTTAAGTCAATTCAAAGAAAAAAAATAGGTCGGAGGTAAAAATGACCAAAGCTAAAGAAGAGGCAACTCAACTCACCAAGGACCAGTTTTTCGCCCACCTGGACAGCCTGACTGTGCTGGAACTGGCCGACTACATCAAGGAGTTCGAAACCCGCTACGGCATCAGTGCCGCTGCCGCCTTTCCCATGGCGGTCCCGGGAGCTGCTGCCGCGCCCGGAGCCGAGGCCAAGGCAGAGGAAGTGAAGACGGAGTTCACGGTCGTGCTCAAGAGCGCCGGCGACAAGAAGATCAACGTCATCAAGATCGTCCGCGAAATCACCAGCCTCGGCCTGAAAGAGGCCAAGGACCTGGTGGATTCTGCTCCCAAGGCGGTCAAGGAAAAGATGAGCAAGGAAGAGGCGGAGTCGATCAAAGCGAAGTTCGAGGAGATGGGAGCGACCGTCGAGTTGCAGTGAGCCGTCTTCCCAGAGGAGTCCCTTCTTTAAGGCGAGGGACGATGAAAAGATTCTGGTCCGAGAGGGAAAATGTCCAAGGAATCTGAAATTTTAAACCATCGCATCGAGCGGACTGACTTCTCCAAAATCGGGACGCAATTCCCGATGCCCGACCTTCTGGCGATCCAGCGGCAGTCTTATGCCGACTTCTTGCAGATGGACCTTCTGCCCGAGGAGCGGAAGGACACGGGCCTGCAAGCTGCCTTCAAGGATGTCTTCCCCATCTCCGACTTCAAGGAGACCACGGCGCTCGATTTCATCAGCTATTCGATCGGGAACTGGGAATGCAAGTGCGGCCGGCTGAAGGGGGTGGAAAACTCTCGGGCCCGGTGCAAGTCCTGCGACACACTTTTGACCGCCGAGCTGGAGCTGACCGAAAAAGAGATCTGCCCCTACTGCAGCGCGATGAGAAAGATCGAGACCCCCACCTGCGAGCACTGCGGGGACAGGGTCAGGCTGAAGATCAAGTACAGCCTCATCGAATGCATCCATAAAGGCTACACCTTTTCCGTACCCCTGCGGCTGAAGGTCCGTCTGATCTCCTGGGAAAAGGATGCTAACACCAAATCAAAAAGGCTCAAACACATCAAGGAGCAGGAGGTCTATTTCGGAGACATCCCCTTGATGACCGACAAGGGGACGTTCATATTCAACGGCATCGAGCGGGTCGTGGTCAGTCAGCTCCAGCGGTCGCCGGGGGTCTTTTTCCGCCCCGGGGAGACCAAGGGCTTTTTTATCGGCAAGATCATCCCTTATCGCGGGGCTTGGGTCGAGTTCGAGTTCGACGCCAAAAATACCCTCTTCGTCCGCCTGGACAGGAAGAAGAAATTCCTGGCCTCAGTCTTCCTGCGGGCTCTGGGCTTCGGGTCGGACGAAGAGATCATCCGCCTGTTTCATGATGTCTTTAAAATAATCCCCGAGGACGGGCATCTCTATTGGGAGCTCGGAGACCATTTGGTCGGGAAGAGTGTCGATGAAGACATCTGCGCCCCGCACTCAAAAAAAGTGCTCGCCCCCGCCCGGGCGAAGCTGACGGCCGAGATCATCAAGGAACTAAGAGATAAAGGAGTCGGCCGTGTTCCCCTTGTCAAGAAGGATCTCCAGGGAGCCTATTCCCTGAGCTCGATCAAAGGCAAGGTCAAGGCCAACGAGGAGATGGGCGACGTCCAGCTTGACCTTCTGATCGGGCGCGGTGAGCCATTCGAGATCTTCTTCCCCGAGCTCGACAGAACCGGGATGATTATCAGCAATACGCTGAAAAAGGACACCCGGAAGGATACCAGCCAGGCGCTGGCCGAGATCTACCGGAAGCTGAGGCCAGGCGAGCCCCACACAATGGAAAGCGCCCACAACCTCTTCCGCAACCTGTTCTTCAACTCCCAGAAGTACAATTTCTCACGCATCGGCCGGCTGAAATTCAACATCAAGCTCGGCAAGGAGACCTCGCTCGAAGAGAAAGTCCTCCAGCCCCTGGACTTTGTCGAAGTTATCAAATATCTGCTGCGGCTCCGTCAAGGAGAAGGCACGGTCGACGATATCGACCACCTCGGCAACCGCCGGGTCCGGTCGGTGGGCGAGCTGGTGGAAAACGCCTTCCGTATCGGCTTGACCCGCATGGAGCGGACGATCAAGGAGAAGATGACCATCAGCTCCGACCTGACTTCGGCCATGCCCCAGGACCTGATCAATTCCAAGCCGGTCATCGCCGCCCTCAAGGAGTTTTTCGGAAGCTCCCAACTCTCCCAATTCATGGACCAGATCAACAGCTTGGCCGAGATCACCCACAAGCGGCGCCTGAGCGCCCTGGGACCGGGAGGCCTGAGCCGGGAGAGGGCCGGGTTCGAAGTCCGCGACATCCAGACCTCTCACTACGGCCGGATCTGCCCCGTGGAAACGCCTGAAGGCCCGAACATCGGGCTGATCTCCTCGTTGAGCAGTTACGCCCGGGTCAACGACTACGGGTTTGTCGAGACTCCCTACCGGAAGGTTCGCAATGGCCGGATCGTCGACTTCGTCAAGATCGTCCACCCCGGCGACAGCTCCTATAAGATAAGCGAGGTCGTGGAGAAAGAGGCCGTTCTTAAAACGGTCGATCAGCTCAATCGGGGAAAAGTCAGGCAGCTTCCCGTGGTCGAGCCCTACTGTTTTTACCTGACGGCCTGGGAAGAGGAAAAATACATCATCGCCCAGGCGAATGCTCCGGTCAGCGAAGACGGCCGGTTCATCGGCGAATACGTCAGTGCCCGGCAGGCCGGCAATTTCAAGGACGTGCCCAAGGACCAGGTCGATTATATAGACGTTTCTCCCAAGCAGCTGGTCTCCCTCTCCGCTGCGCTGATCCCGTTCCTGGAGCATGATGACGCCAACCGCGCTCTGATGGGATCGAACATGCAGCGGCAGGCCGTTCCCCTTCTTTGTCCCGAAGCCCCCCGCGTCGGGACGGGCATTGAATACCTTGTCGCCAAGGGCTCGGGCGATGTCATCATCTGCCAGCGTCCGGGGGTGGTCGAGTTCGTCGACGCCGAACGGATCCTCGTCCGCGTCGACGAGAAAGAAAAGGCCAAGGAGCACGATGTCGGTACCGACCTTTACCTCCTGATAAAGTTCCTGCGGACCAACCAGAACACCTGCATCAACCACCAGCCGATCGTCCGCAAGGGTGACCGGGTGGAAAGAGGGCAGATCCTGGCCGACGGCTCCTGTACCGACAAGGGGGAGCTGGCGCTCGGGAGGAATGTCCTCTGCGCCTTCATGCCTTGGCGCGGATACAACTTCGAAGACGCGATCATCGTCAGCGAGAAGCTGATCAAGGGAGACGTCTTTTCCTCGATCCATATCGTCGAGGAAACGATTGAGGCCCGGGATACCAAACTCGGCCCCGAGGAAATCACCCGGGATATTCCTAACGTCCCCGAGAACCTCCTGCGCAACCTGGATGAAAATGGGATTGTCCGGATCGGCGCCCATGTGAAATCGGGCGATATCCTCGTCGGGAAGGTCGCCCCCAAGGGAGAAACTCAGCTCTCTCCCGAGGAGAAGCTGCTCAAAGCGATCTTTGGAGAGAAAGCCCTGGACGTGAAGGACGCTTCACTCTACTGCTCTCCGGGTGTTGAGGGGACCGTCATCGACGTCCGGATCTTTTCCCGCCGCGGCAGCGAGAAGGGCCCTCGGGCCAAGGTCATCGAGAAAGAAGAGATCGCCAAGATGAAACGGAACCTCGATGATGAAATCATCATCCTCGAGGGAGAGAAGGCCCGCCGGGTCAAAGCTTACCTCAAGGGAGAGGCGCTCGACAGAGACCAGAAAGTTTCCGGAATCCCGCTCGCCAAGGGAACCAAGCTCTCGGAGAAAGTCCTCGACACCATCGATCCCGGTGACTACTCCAAGCTGAAGCTCGAGGCTAATGAAGAGCGCGATGCCAAGATCAAGGACATCGAAAAAAAAGTGCGGCGTCAGACGGACGCCCTCAAAGCCGAGTTCAAGGAGAAAGTGGACGCCCTGAAAAAGGGCGACGAGCTCAGCCCCGGCGTCATCCAGGCGATCAAAGTCTATATCGCCATGAAGCGGAAACTCTCGGTCGGCGACAAGATCTCCGGACGCCACGGCAACAAGGGCATCGTGGCCAAAATCGTGCCCGAGGAAGATATGCCACGCCTCCCCGATGGGACACCCGTAGAGATGGTCCTTAATCCGCTGGGCGTTCCCTCGCGCATGAACGTGGGCCAGATCCTTGAAACTCACCTCGGGTGGGCGGCCGAGAAGCTCAACCTCTGGGTAGACACGCCCGTCTTTGACGGGATCAACGAGAAGGAGATCAAGGCGCTCTTGAAGAAGGCCGGGCTTCCCGAATCCGGCAAGACCCCGATCTTCGACGGGATGACGGGAGAGCTCATGGTCCAGGAAGTGACCGTCGGTTTCATCTATATGATGAAGCTCTACCATCTCGTCGACGACAAAATCCATGCCCGCTCGACCGGGCCCTACAGCCTGATCACCCAGCAGCCCCTGGGCGGCAAGGCCCAGTTCGGCGGGCAGCGCTTCGGGGAGATGGAGGTCTGGGCGCTCGAAGCCTACGGCGCGGCCTTCACGCTCCAAGAGCTCATGACCGTCAAGTCCGACGATGTCGAGGGCCGGGCCAAAATTTATGAGGCCATCGTCAAGGGCGACCTGGACTTCCAGCCGGGCCTGCCCGAATCTGTCAATGTCCTCATCCGCGAGCTTCAGAGCCTCTGTCTGAACGTGGAGCTGGAAAAGGCCGAGAGGGAAGAGATCCTGCCCTGGGGCATCGAGGTCCCGGCTCTCAAAGGAGAAAGGTGATGGAAGTCAGACCGATCGTGTCGGGGAAATCCCGGATCGATTTCGACCGGGTCCGGATAAGCATTGCCTCTCCGGATAAGATCAAGGGCTGGTCCTGGGGTGAAGTGACCAAACCGGAGACGATCAACTACAGGACCTTCAAGCCGGAAAAAGATGGACTCTTCTGCGCTAAGATTTTCGGACCGATCACCGACTTTGAGTGCCTCTGCGGCAAGTATAAGCGGATGAAATATCGGGGCATCATCTGCGAGCGCTGCGGGGTCGAGGTCACCAAGTCCAAGGTGAGGCGGGAGCGAATGGGCCATATCCAGCTCGCCTCTCCGGTGGCCCACATCTGGTTTTTTAAGAGCCCGCCGAGCCGGATAGGGCTTATTATCGACCTGTCCCTCAAGGACTTGGAGAAGGTCCTCTATTTCGAGTCCTATATCGTCACCGACCCCGGCGATACGCCCCTCAAGGATATACAGCTCCTCAACGAAGAGGAGTTTAAGGAAGCCCAGGAAAAATACGGCAACAAATTCGAGGTCGGGATCGGCGCCGAGGCCATCAACGGCCTCCTCACTCGGATCGACACTGCCAAGGAGACCGAGCGCCTGCGCCGGCTGATGAAGAAAGACGCTTCCCAACAAAGGAAGCTCCGCTACGCCAAGCGGCTCCGGGTTTTCAAGGCGCTCAAGAAATCCGGCAACCGTCCGGATTGGATGATCCTCAAGGTCATTCCCGTCATCCCGCCCGACCTCCGGCCCCTGGTCAGGCTCGACGGCGGCCGGTTCGCCACTTCGGACCTCAACGATCTCTATCGCCGGGTGATCAACCGGAACAACCGTCTCAAAAAGCTGATCGAGCTCAAGGCGCCCGAGCTCATCATCCGCAACGAGAAGCGGATGCTCCAGGAGGCTGTGGATGCCCTGTTCGACAACGGCAAGAGAGGCCGCGTCCATCTCGGCGCCAACCGGCGGCCGCTCAAGTCCCTGAGCGAAGCCCTGCGCGGCAAACAGGGGCGGTTCCGTCAGAACCTTTTGGGCAAGCGCGTCGATTATTCCGGCCGGTCCGTCATCGTCGTCGGGCCGGAGCTCAAGCTTAATCAGTGCGGTCTGCCCAAGAAAATGGCCCTGGAGCTTTTCAAACCGTTCATCTTTCATAAGCTGGAAAAAGAAGGCTTGGTCCCGAGCGTCAAGATCGCCCGCGAGTGGCACGAGGCCGAGCGGCCGGAGGTCTGGGATTACTTGGAAGAGGTAGTCCGGGAGCATCCCATCCTCCTCAACCGCGCTCCCACTCTTCATCGGCTCGGCATCCAGGCTTTTGAGCCCATCCTCATCGAAGGCAAAGCGATCCAGATACATCCTCTCGTCTGTGCCGCATTCAACGCCGACTTCGACGGCGACCAGATGGCCGTTCACATCCCGCTCTCCGTCGAGGCCCAGATCGAGGCGCAGACGCTGATGCTCTCGACCAAAAACATCCTCTCGCCGGCCAACGGGAGGCCGCTGACTATCCCCAGCCAGGACATGGTCCTAGGCTGCTATTATCTCACTCTCGAAAAGAAAGGCCTTCCGGGAGAGGGGCGGATCTTCTGTTCCCCCGAAGAGGCCCTGCTGGCCCTGGAAAACAAAGATATTGCCATCCAGGCCAGGATCAAGTTGCGGTTCAAGGGGCCGTTCATGAACCTGGCCACCTATTATGACGATCAGGCGGTCATGACTTGTCCCGTGACTAACATCCAGAACGCTCTCGTGGACACGACCCCGGGCCGGATCATCTTCAACGCCGTACTGCCCAAGGATATCCCTTTTATCAACGGCATGCTGCGGAAGAAGGGTCTGGAGAGCCTGGTCACTCTCACTTATCTCAAGGTGGGGCTCGGCCCGACCATCGGGATGCTGGACAAGATGAAAGAGGCGGGGTTCCTCTACGCCACCATGGCCGGTTTCTCCCTGGGTATCGACGATTTTGTCATTCCCAAAGAAAAGAAAGCCCTGGTCGACAAAGCCCATAAGGAAGTCCAGGAGATCGAGCGCCTCTATCGCGACGGAACCATCTCTGCCGGCGAACGATTCAACCGGGTTGTCGAGATCTGGGGCGCCGTCACGGACAAAGTCTCCAACGCCATGATCGAGGAAATGCGCAAGATCAGCTTAGAGGGCGCCGAGCTCAACCCGCTGTTCGTCATGGCCGATTCCGGCTCCCGCGGCAATAAGCAGCAGATCCGGCAGCTGGCCGGCATGCGCGGCCTGATGTCCAAGCCCAGCGGGGAGATCCTCGAGACGCCGATCACTTCCAACCTGCGCGAAGGCCTGAATGTGCTCCAGTACTTTATCTCGACACACGGCGCCAGGAAGGGCTTGGCGGACACCGCCTTGAAGACGGCCAATTCCGGCTACCTGACCCGCAAGCTGGTCGACGTGGCCCAGGAGGCGATCATCGATGAGCGCGATTGCGGGACGCTCAAGGGGGTCAATATCACGGCCATCGTTGAGAACGGCGAGATCATCGAGCCGTTCCTCGACCGCATCGTGGGCCGGATCGCCATGGAGAAGATCGTCCATCCCGACACCGGCGAGGTCATCGTTGTCCCCAACCAGGAGATCACTGAAGAAGTCGCCCATCAGCTCCAAATCCTGGGCATCGAGAGGATCCGGATCCGTTCCATACTGACCTGTGAGGCGAAAAGGGGTGTATGTCAGCTCTGCTACGGCCGCAACTTGTCCACCGGTTCCCTGGCTGAGCTTGGAGAAGCCGTTGGGATCATAGCCGCACAGTCAATCGGCGAACCCGGGACGCAGTTGACGATGAGAACCTTCCATGTCGGCGGTATCGCCATGCGCGGCGCGGAGAGGTCCAAACTCGAGGCCAAGAACGACGGGGTCGTCCGGTTCAACAACTTGAAGGGTGTCCTGGACAAGGAGGGCGTTCTGGTCGTGATCAACCGGAACGCCAACATCGCCATCCTGGATCACCGTTCCCGGGAGATCGAGCACTATCAGGTGCCCTACGGGGCCCGCGTCTTTGTCAAGGCAGGGGAGGCGATCAAGGCGCGGCAGCCTTTCGCCGAGTGGGATCCTTTCAACACCTATATTCTGACTGAGGAAGGCGGCACGACCGTTTTCCACGACATCGTCCTCGGGGTAACCATGGAGGAGGTCCAGGACGAATTCACCGGGTTGAAGACCAATGTCATCGTTGAACCCAAGGACGAGAAGATGCAGCCTCGGGTGGAAGTCGTCCATTCCACCAAGAAAGAAAAGGGCAAAGACGGCAAAGAAAAACCCGTCTTGTTGCGTCGGTATTATCTGCCCTCGGGGGCCAACCTGGAGATCAGGGACGGCGACAAGATTTTCGCCGGCGACGTCCTAGCCAAAATACCGCGAGAGGTCGCCAGGACCAAGGACATCACGGGCGGATTGCCCCGGGCGGAAGAGCTCTTCGAGGCCCGGCGGCCCAAGTTCCCCGCCGTCATATCCGAGATTGACGGCTCGGTCCAATTCGGCGGGCTGATCAGGGGCTACCGAAAGCTCTCTGTCACCAGCGAGAAAGGCGGAGAGAAAGAATACCTTATCCCGAAGGGCGCTCACCTGTCAGTTGGCGAGGGAGAGCGGGTTCGGGCGGGGACTCCGCTGATGGACGGGCCGGTCAACCCCCATGACATCCTGCGTGTCCTGGGAGAGAAGGAATTGGCCGAATACTTGCTCCGGGAGGTCCAGGAGGTCTACCGGCTTCAGGGCGTCGCCATCAACGATAAGCACATCGAGGTCATCATCCGGCAGATGCTCCGCTGGGTCAAAGTCGAGGAGGTCGGTGACACCGAGTTCCTGGTCGATGAGCAGGTAGACAAGTATGTCTTCCAGGTGGAGAACGAGAGGGTCATGAAGCAGGGCGGCCGGCCGGCCAAAGCCCGGCCCCTCCTCCTCGGGATCACGAAGAGCGCCCTGAGCACAGACAGCTTCATCGCCGCCGCCTCCTTCCAGGAGACAACCCGCATCCTGACCGAGGCCAGCCTCTACGGGAAAGTCGACTACTTGAGGAGGCTGAAAGAGAACATCATAATGGGCCGGCTTATCCCCGCGGGGACGGGTTATAAATATTATCGCGATGTCGAGTTGAAGGAGTCTACCGGGGCGGAAGAGGGGCCGGAGATCGAGGTTCCGGCCCAGGACTGAAAACCGGGCTAAATTCCTCAAAATCCTTGACATAGAACGGCATTTTTGGTAATATCGCCATAATTCGTCTCGGGATTATTTCCTTTCGGGATGAAGCCAATCTATTTTTTTATGTAGGAGTGGAATTTTTGCCAACTTTTAACCAGTTAGTCAGAAAGGGCAGAACCCAGAGACACGACAAGAGCAAGTCTCCGGCCCTGGACAATTGCCCTCAGAGGAGGGGTGTGTGCACCCGGGTATTCACGATGACGCCCAAGAAGCCGAATTCCGCCCTCCGCAAGGTGGCCCGAGTCCGCCTGACGAATAATATCGAGGTCACGGGCTATATCCCGGGGGTAGGGCACAACCTCCAAGAGCATTCGATCGTCCTGGTAAGGGGAGGCCGGGTCAAGGATCTTCCGGGTGTGCGCTACCACCTCATCCGGGGGACCCTGGATGCCGAAGGCGTGCAGAATAGGTTCAAGGCGAGGTCGCGGTACGGAGCCAAGAAGCCGAAAGAGAAGAGATCCGCCAGCTAAGGAAAGAAGGAGAGGCTCAGATGCCGAGAAGAGGAATCATCAAGAAGAGGAAGACCCAGCCCGACTCGTTTTACAAAAGCACGACCATCCAGAAGTTCATCAACCTCTCCTTGAAGGAAGGAAAAAAGACGACGGCGGAAAGAGTCATCTATAACGCCATGGAGATCATCAAGGCGAAGACGAAGGAAGACCCTCTCAAGGCCGTCGAGAAGGCCGTTGAGAACGCCCGGCCCGTTCTGGAGACGAAATCGCGCCGGGTCGGCGGCGCCACCTATCAGGTTCCGATCGAAGTCCCCATCGAACGTTCGACTTCGGTCGCCGTGAGGTGGCTGCTCGGTTTTGCCAGGGCGCGGAGCGGAAAAAGCATGGAGGAGAAACTGGCCGCCGAGATCATGGATGCCATGAGCAACCGGGGCGGGGCCATCAAGAAGAAAGAGGACACGCACAAGATGGCGGAGGCCAACCGGGCCTTCGCTCATTATAGATGGTAGTCTCCATTAAAAAGACGAATTTGATCACAGTGAGAAATGGAGTACAGAGGTCATGCGGTCGTGCCCGATCGAGCGAGTCAGGAACATCGGTATCATGGCTCACATCGATGCCGGCAAGACGACCACGACCGAACGTATCCTGTTTTACACCGGGATCACGTACAAGATGGGTGAGGTCGATGAGGGTACGGCGGTCATGGATTGGATGGTCCAGGAGCAAGAGCGCGGGATAACGATCACTTCCGCGGCTACGACGTGCCACTGGAACGACCACCGGATCAACATCATCGACACACCCGGACACGTTGACTTTACCGCCGAGGTCGAGAGGTCCCTACGAGTTCTCGACGGGGCGATTATAATTCTCTGCGGAGTCGGCTGCGTTGAGGCCCAGACGGAGACCGTCTGGAGACAGGCCGACCGGTACCGCGTTCCGAGAATCGTCTACATCAACAAGATGGACAGGGTCGGCGCGGACCCAGAGACTGCCGTCCAACATATTAGAGCACGGCTGAATGGCAGACCCCTGGTTATCCAGATCCCCCTCGGTCGGGAAGAGAGTTACCGCGGGGTCGTTGACCTCGTGGGGATGAAGGAGATCGACTGGGGCAGCGACCTCCTGGGGACGGAATACGAGGTCCGGGAGATATCGAGTGAGTACCAGGAGGAAGCGAGGGCCAGAAGGAACGAGATGATCGAGGTTTTAAGCGACGTGGATGACGCCCTGATGGAAAAGTACGTGAGCGGAGCGGATATCTCTGCCCAGGAGATCAAGAGGGCCATCCGCAAGGGGACGGTCTCGCTCCAGTTCGTTCCCGTCCTGATGGGGGCGTCTTTCCGGAACAAGGGAGTCCACCCCCTGCTCGATGCCATCGTCGACTTCCTGCCTTCTCCCCTGGACATCCCGCCCCTGGTCGGCCATCACCCCCGCACTCTGGAGCCGGAGACCAGGAAAGCGTCGGATGCCGAACCCTTCTCGGCCCTGGTCTTCAAGATCATGACCGACCCCTTTATCGGCTCGCTGGCCTATTTCCGGGTCTATTCCGGCAAGGCCAGGATCGGATCGGTGCTTTACAACTCCAATAAGGATGAGGAGGAGCGGGTATCCCGGCTCCTGGAAATGCACGCCAACAAGCGCAAGGAGCTCAAAGAAGTCTATGCGGGTGATATCGCCGCCCTGGCCTCGATGAAAAACCTGTCCACTGGCGATACGCTCTGCTTGCGCAGCCAGCCCATCGTCCTGGAATCGATCCAGTTCCCCGATCCTGTCATATCGGCCACGATCGAGCCGCGCTCCAAGGTGGAGCACGCCAAGCTGGCCGCCTCCCTGAAGAAGGTGACCCGGGAAGACCCGACATTCAAAGTTGCTCCGGACCCTCAGACCGGTCAGACTTTGGTCTATGGGATGGGGGAATTGCACCTCGAGATCATCATGGACCGCCTGGGGCGGGAATTCGGCGTCCAGGCCCACCTCGGGAAACCCCAGGTGGCCTACAAAGAGACGTTGCTCAAGCCGGCCGAGGGCGAAGGCCAATATATCCGTCAATCCGGAGGCCGCGGACAGTATGGACATTGCCGGATCAACGTTCAGCCTCTGGAGCGAGGGAAGGGGTTCGTCTTCAGCGATGAAACGAGAGGCGGGGCGATACCGCGGGAATTCATCCCCAGCGTCCGGGACGGGATTCGCGAGGCGATGGAGGTCGGGGTGCTGGCCGGATTCCCGGTCGTCGATGTCAGAGTGACTCTCGTCGATGGATCCTGGCATGAGGTGGATTCCACTCCACTGGCCTTCAAGATCGCGGGATCACTGGCCTTCCGCGACGCCGCCGCCAAGGCCAAACCCGTTCTCCTCGAGCCGCTCATGCAGCTCGAGATCGTCACCCCGGAGGATTATCTCGGCGGCATCGTCGGCGACCTCAACTCCCGCCGGGGGAAGATCGAGGGCCTGGAAATGAGGGGCGGATCCCGGGTGATCAGAGGATTGGTCCCCATG
>Ga0315277_10006840_pt1 | contig 14836 bp, 12 predicted proteins | sample YL17G05_15_MG_FD_203695 | JGI IMG/M metagenome (GOLD analysis project Ga0315277, IMG submission 203695) | Sediment microbial communities from Yellowstone Lake, YNP, Wyoming, USA - YL17G05_15 | ecosystem: Environmental > Aquatic > Freshwater > Lake > Sediment | place: USA: Wyoming | collected... | reverse complement strand
AAGATATGGTTTGTCTGGAGAAAAAAGAGATGCGACTTTTCATCTGCGGGTCTTTCACTTCGTTTCAGACCACGCAGTATTCTCAGTCGCAGTTAATAAAAAAGATGAGGTACAAACTTTCAATTAGTTCGTATCAGTCATATGTATTACATAATTGTATTTTTTAAAAAAAAATCGTTACATTGACCGCAACCGGCGAATTCGTTCATCAAGAGGAGGATGGGTAGACCAAATTGAGTCACGAAGCGCTCTTTTAAAAGGGTTTGAAATGTAGAGCGGTGCGACTGTCTTTGAGCCTTTTGGGTCATCCGGGATATCTGCTTTAATTTTTTCCAATGCTTTTGCTAGGCCTATTGGATTTCGGGTTAGATACGCACCGTCAGCATCAGCAAGGTACTCTCGTTTCCTTGAAATCGCTAGATATGTCAGTCGAGAGAAAATCGGTGCGAGAATAATGAATATTATAGCGATGACAACAACGATGATATTGCCGCCTCCCTTTTTATTCCCACTGCTGCTCCCTCCAGTGAAGAATAGCATTCTTAATGCGATCTCGGCAACTAATGCAATCGTTCCAACGACTCCGACGGTTACAGTCATTACAAGAATATCACGATTCCGGATATGGCTCATTTCATGCGCTATAACTCCTTCAAGTTCTTCAGTATTCAATTGTTGCAAGGTACCGCTTGTTGCACAGATAATGGAATCCTCAGGTTTATGACCGGTCGCAAAAGCATTGATGTCCCGTGATTCCTGCACATAAACTTTTGGCATTGGCAAACCTGCGGCAAGTGACATCTCCTCGACTTTGTAGATAAGAAGCTTCTCCTCTCGGTTTTGTGGGTTCGCTGGTCGTGCTCCTGCTGCAGAAATCACGCTTTGAATGGAAAACGAATAAGTAATAAAAATATAGAACAATGCGATCGGCAATCCAATCAGCATTGTTAGAATTGGTGGAGCGTTAAGAATGAGACCCACAACAAAAAAAACAGAAAAAAGGAGAATGACCATCAGCATACAGATAACAACGGTATCCCGTTTGTTTTTCCGTATATGGTCTTCTATGAGTCGAGGCTTTTGTTCCATAGTATCCAAACAGGTCGTACTCTTAGAATGATACTTTTGGCACTTCTCTTGATGCTTCCGGGATTTGTAACATTTGTCGTTCTTTCTTCCCCATCATTTTGGCAAAGATATTTCCTGGGAAGGTTTCAATGAGATTGTTGAACTGCAGTACTGAGTCATTAAAGTGTTGTCGTGTATAAGAGATTTTATCCTCTGTATGCGTAAGTTCATCCTGAAGCTGTAAGAAATTCTGATTTGCTTTTAGATCAGGGTAGCTTTCCGCGACTGCAAATAAGGTTTTTAACGCACCGGTCAGCATGTTATCTGCCTCCATGCTTTCTTGCGGTGTCTTTGCAGTCATAATCGCAGATCTAGCCTTTGTAACAGCTTCAAGGGTTCCCCGCTCATGATTCATATACCCTTTCACAGTTTCCATGAGATTTGGGATGAGGTCTGCTCGTCTTTTGAGTTGTACATCAATTTGACCCCATGCATTATCTATTTGGTTTTCGTACCTGATGACTCGGTTGTAGTAGCCGAAGAACCACAACAGAATAATCACTACTATCAAGATTATGACTAGCCCTATTATTAATGACAGGCCCATCGTTTTACCTCCTCAGGTTTAGATGTAATAAAATGTTTTATTTAAATATATCGTAAAGAAGTTACGACTGAGTTTTTTATTTCTTTTTTCCTCTAAAAATTTGTAATGCTTCTTTCTGTGTCGCGTTTTTATGGACGATTGCATTTACCGCTTTTATCATACCGATTGGATCTGAGCTCTGGAAAATGTTTCTCCCCATATCAACACCGATGGCTCCCGCTTGAATTGCATCGTACGCCATCTTCAAGGCTTCATCTTCTGGCTGCTTCTTCCCACCCGCTATTACGACGGGTACTGGGCAGGATTCAATGACTTTTTCAAATTCACTCACAAAGTAGGTTTTCACGATGTGCGCACCGAGTTCCGCTGCTAGTCGAGAAGCAAGACTCATGTATCGAACGTCTCGCTTCATTTCTTTTCCGACTGCGGTCACTGCAAGGACGGGGATTCCGTATCGTTCCGCTTCGTCGATATACTGGGTCATTCCAAGAATTGTGTCACGTTCGAACTCTGCACCAACAAGAATCGAGTAGGCGACTCCTGATGCGTTTAGTCGAATCGCATCCTCAATAGAGACAACGGTGCCTTCATGCAAGAGTTTTGGACCGATGATACTCGTTCCACCTGAGACTCGAAGAACGATGGGAACATTTATCGTTGGACTAATGTAGTTACGTAGCGCACCACGAGTGAGCATTAACGTATCAGTGTATGGCAACAAGGGATTTACCATGGAATCAAGTTTTTCAAGCCCTGAAGTCGGACCCATGAAGTACCCATGATCAACCGCAAGCATTACTGTGCGTCCATCTTTTGGTTTAATGATTTTAGAAAGCCGATTTTTCATACCCCAATCCATACTTTTCTGCCTCTGTTTCTCTGGTAAACAGTGCAGGATTATATAAACTATTTCTCAAGAGTTTACTTCCCATTTTTTGTTGGCGAATCTTTTTTATGTGTTGTGGTATTACCAGTCCGTGCTATAAGGGAGGCGACCTATGCCAAATATCGAGAATTTAGAACCAAAACTTGTATGGAAACATTTTGATGAAATTAGGAAAATCCCACGTTGCTCGAAACATGAGGAAAAAATCAGAGAATACATAGTGAATTTTGGGAAGAAACAAGGATTGAAAACAAAAGTAGATTCGATTGGTAACGTTGTTATAGTCAAACCTGCGACCACGAGGATGCAAAATAAACCCACCATCATCCTACAAGGTCATATGGATATGGTCTGTGAAAAGAACAGCGATGTAAAATTCGATTTTTCCAAAGATCCTATTCAACTGAAAATTACTGGAGATCTTCTCACAGCGAATGGCACCACCTTAGGTGCGGATAACGGGATCGGTCTTGCGATAAGCCTTGCAATCCTGGAGGATAAGAAGGTACGACACGGGCTGATCGAATCACTTTACACAATCGACGAAGAAACTGGATTAACTGGTGCGTTTGCTATGAAATCAGACATGCTCACTGGGAAAATCATGCTCAATCTTGACAGTGAGGATTTCGGGGTTATTACGGTAGGGTGCGCGGGCGGAGGAGATTCTATAATAGAGCTGCCAATAAAAATGCAAACTGTCTCAAGCGGGATAGAAAACATCGTTGTCAAAGTCTCCGGTCTTCGCGGAGGCCACTCCGGAGTCGATATTCATGAACAACGTGGAAATGCGATAAAAATCCTGACACGCTTGTTATGGAAAGCATCACAGAAATATGAATTTTCAATTTTCGACATCAAAGGAGGAGACAAACATAATGCGATTCCCCGTGAGGCTTACGTAAAACTTGCAATAGAAAAGAACAGTAAAACTGCATTTATCACTGCTTTGAAGGTTGAAGAGAAAGATATTCTCGATGAAATTAAACCCATCGATCCGAATTTCAAGGTCGATGTTCAACCCAGCGAACCATTCAAGATGGTATTGGACAAACCATCGCAGATGAAACTATTGAATCTCTTACATGGGCTCCCCCATGGTGTTCATCAAATGAACTACGATATCAAGACACTGGTCAATACCTCAACGAACCTAGCTACGATCTCCGTAAAAGAAAACACGATTGTGGTAGGAATGAGCTCTCGAAGTCCGATGAAATCCGCACTTCAGGATATGCGGGACCGCATCAAAGCAATCGCGTCACTCTCAGGTGCCAAGGTATCTGAAGGGACTCCATACCCGGGTTGGAAACCAGATCTGCAGTCAAAGATTCTTGCACTTTCAAAGAAAACATTCAAAGAGATGTTCAAACAAGAGCCGAAAATCGAGGCGATCCACGCAGGACTCGAATGCGGTATCATTGGAGAAAAATTCCCAGGAATGGACATGATCTCGATTGGACCTACCCTAAAAAACCCGCATTCACCAGAGGAGCAGCTTCACATCAGTACCGTCGAAAAATTCTACGGATATCTCCTAAAAATCCTTGAGTCTGTTTAAGGGTACATCGTGCCGGTCAGTTGTACGTTTTCAATAATTATTCCCGTACTCCATGAATCAGGAATAATAAATACACTTCTGAAATCATTAAAACAACTAGAGACAGACGAACCGTATGAGATCATAATTGTCGATGGAAGTCCAACCTTAGATACGCTCCAGGTTATCACGGATAAAACGATAATTAAATGTCCGTGCCAACAGGGTCGAGGACGCCAAATGAATGCAGGAGCAGCTTACGCAACGGGTAGTATTCTTGTTTTTCTGCATGCAGATACATTTCTCCCAACAAATGCTCTTTTATTAATTCAAAAAACTCTTCAAAACAAGCAGCTTGTCGGTGGCGCATTTGCACTAAAAATTCAATCACCAAAACTTTTTTTTAAAATGATTGCCGCATTCTCCACATTCCGTTCTCAAATCACTCGTGCCCCGTACGGGGATCAGGTCATCTTTCTCAGAAAATCCTATTTTGATGTTGTCAGGGGATATCAGGATATTCCATTGATGGAGGATGTTGAACTTATGCGCCGTATAAAAAAAAAGAAAGGAGAGATTATCATCCTCCCAACTCCTGTTATCACCTCTGATCGACGATGGAACCAAGAAGGACTATTTTATACAGCATTAAGGGATACCATCATCATTTTTTTATACTGGTGCCGCCTGCCTGCTGAAAAACTCGCGAAATTCTATCCCTGGCAAAAACAATAAAATCAAAAAACAGGGGAATATAAATCATCCTCATACAAATGGATAAATATAGGAATGGAATTTCGAACACAGAAATAATCGTTGGTAAAACAGTTATGTCTCAGAAGAAAAATGAGTTTGAGCAGAGTATTTTCAATGCTAGCCACGATCAGTTACAGTGCCTTGATCTTCAGACTATTCAGATTAATGTTGGGTTTAAATGTAATCAAACCTGTGAACATTGTCACGTAAAAGCATCACCAAGTCGCACGGAGCAGATGAGCTGGATAACCATGGAAACAATCCTTTCAGTTACTGCAAAATTACCACCTATGTTTATTGATGTCACTGGTGGAGCACCAGAGCTCCATCCGCATATCGAAAAATTCCTCAGAGGCTTTATTGTACAGCACCATCGGATTCAACTTCGAACTAATCTCACTGTACTCCTTGACCCTCGATACAAACATTTTCCCAAACTCTATAAAGAATTAGGTATAGAACTCGTGGCATCATTACCCTGCTATCTTGAAGAAGATGTTCGACTTCAACGTGGAAAAGGCGTATTTGAAAAAAGTATTAAAGCACTTCAATTGTTAAATAAAATCGGGTACGGAAAAACACCGAACCTTCCGCTCACGTTAGTGTTCAACCCTCTCAAACCAGAGTTACCACCAGAACAAAAAACACTTGAAAACATTTACCGCAAGCGTCTTGCAGAGCACTATGACATACAGTTCACAAGACTCATCACACTTACGAACATGCCAATCGGGCGATTCCTCGATATTCTAAAAGAAAAAAAACCACAATACATGAGAGTACTGAAACAATCATTTAACCCGCAAACCTTGCCGTCATTGATGTGCCGTCACCAAATAAATATCGGGTGGGACGGTACACTTTATGACTGCGATTTTAACCTCGCTGCTAGTCTGCCGGTAACAACGAAAGCACCTCATCATATACGACATTTTGATCAATCAGTGTTATCCACACGGGAGATAATGACTGCAGAACATTGTTTTGGTTGTACAGCTGGTCATGGATCCTCTTGTGGAGGAGCACTTGTATAAATCAGCAGTGAAAGGATAAATCTATGAACGGGAACATTTCAAATGAAAAAAAACCAAGGGACTGGTGGAAACCAGTCGTCCTTATCGTCATTATCGTAACACTCTTCATCGTCATGAACGTGTACGGCTTTGGAGGGAAAATCGAAGAGTTACAACAATGGATTCAATCTTTAGGTCTTTGGGGACCAGTGGCATTTTTTATTATCTATATTGGAGCGGTGATTACGACCATCCCAGGGACGATCTTTGGGATCATCGCTGGCACTCTATTTGGTTCCGTGATCGGAGTGATCCTTATCAGTATATCATCAACGGTTGGCGCAAGCCTTACATTCCTTATCGCTCGGTATTTTGCTCGTGATACGGTAACTCATTGGCTTTTGAAAAATAAGACAATGAAAAGACTTGACGAACTTACTGAGGATTACGGGATGATGATAGTCGGGTTAACCCGACTGATCCCTTTATTTCCCTTCACCTTACTAAATTACGGATTTGGTCTCACCAAAGTCTCCTTTAGAACCTATGTGTTCTGGTCATGGCTCTGCATGCTACCTGGTACGATCATCGTCGTTGTCGGTACTGATGCTCTAACCCAGGGGTTTACAAAAGGACGTGTGCCCTGGGAGTTACTCGGTGTTTTATTCGTTACCGTTCTTGCTCTTGGGTTAATTGTCTGGTACTCACGACGAACACTCAAAAAAAAAAAGAAAAAATCAAGAGGAACAAGAAACAAATAATATTATACTCTTTGAAAAAAAGGTTTGAAATTCTCATGAATGGACAAACCGAAAAAAAAAAGGTATCATTGAAGACGAAAACATTCCTGCGAAACAAGATCTCCGAATATATCGAACGTTGCATTCAATGTCATCGATGTATGGATGTCTGTCCCGTCACAAAAGATACGTTTTCCATCAATGAACTTAATGTAGCATCCAAAGAAGGCAAAGTAGTCCCCTTTAAAATTAAAGAATTCGCGTTCAACTGCACACAATGTGGGAAATGCGTACCAGTTTGCCCTGTGAACATCCGAAGAGATTACATTGTACGTTATATTAAATTTAAAATACGGGATCAGAAACCTTGGGGTTATACGCGGTATCTTTTCATCAAAGGACCAGATTTAACTGGTATAAAAGGAATCACACAAAAGCTGTATATATCCTTAAAAAAAATAACAACCCGTGCTCATGCCTGTTTCATGGAAACAACTCCTACCCAGAAAACAGAAGTGCTTTTCTATCCAGGCTGCTATATCTACTCGACACAGACGGTGCGACAAACCCTTCGATTACTGAATCATCTTGGTTGTTCCTATACGGTTCTTGGTGGGGTAACTGCTTGCTGCGGTGCACCACATATGCTACAAGGTGAATTTGACCAGGCTGACCATTGCTTAGAACTTTTATACAGGAAAATTAAAGCCTGTGACCCTAAGATAATAATAACTGCATGCGCTGAATGCTTTGAGACCGTCGAACAAATGAAAAAAAAATTTAACGAGAGATTCGAGGTTCTCAGCGTCGCCCAATACCTCTTACGATATCAGAACAAGTTTCCCATCATAAAAATCCGAGGGAAGATTCTGGTCCATGACTCCTGCCGATTCCACAGGCAGTCATCTCAAGGATCTGCAGCACATGATGCAGCATCAATCTTCGGTGAACTATCTCAGCTTCCGATAAATCAACCATCCAGCTGCTGTTATCGATGGAACCACGGTAGCGATCTAGGTAATACTGTACGCCAAACCGACTACATTGCAACCGTGAAAAACAGTGCACCAACCTTGGTATGTAACTGCCTGACCTGCTATGAAGAGTTCAAAAAAGTCTATACCGATGTCGAGATCATTGACATACTTCAACTTTTCGTAGAAGCACTGGATGCTACGCAAGGATCGGAGTAAAAACGATGATAAAGAGCCAAGAGACTTGCATCTTGTTGTTCGTAAAATATCCAGAAAAAGGCAAGGTGAAACTGAGACTCTCTGTTGATCTTAATAAAGATATCGTTCAGGAGCTCTATCGTTGTTTTGTGCAAGATACCCTCACGACAGTAAAAAAAATTGACTCACACCTTTTCATCTGTTTTTTTCCTGTTGAGTTGCAGAAAAAATTTCAGAAGTGGCTCGGATCGACATTATTATTTCTCCCTCAGAATGGGGAGGATCTTGGGGAGCGGATGAAAAACAGCTTTACAGATGTATTTACAAAAGGGTTCCAACGAGCTATTCTAATAGGCAGCGACAGTCCAGATCTTCCAAAAAAATATATTAAGCAGGCATTGTCAATCCTACAGACCCAGGATGTAGTACTTGGTCCAACGGTTGATGGGGGATATTATCTCATTGGATTTCATACGAACACATTTACTCCAAGTGCCTTTGAAGACATTCAATGGAGTAATCAAACGGTTTTTGAAGAGACGGTGATGAAAATAAAACAAGCACATCGGAGTCTGGGTATCCTCCCAATCTGGAATGATGTCGATACGATCGTCGACCTCAAATATCTTATCCAACGAGCAGAGAATACATCATTTAAATCCTCAAAGACGATGACGTATTTACGCAAGTATCATATTCGATTGGAGGACGATAATGAAACAAAAACAACAAGATAAAGAGTCAAGAGTATTTCTCGCCGATAAAAAAACAGGGTTACGGTACTCTCTCTATCTTGCAGTCGGAAGTGTATCGTTATTTGCCTCAATGATTGCTCTGAACACCGCATATGAAGGATTTATCTGGAGTTACTCGACGAGGTATATTGTAAACTCGTTTACTCTGGCATTTGCGTTGTTTCTCTCCGGTGCCCTTCTTATCATTGCCTGCGTCCGGCTAATACAGGTAAGGTCGTCTGCTCGTATATTCGGTATTGCTGGTGTTGGGTTTCTCATCGCGTATTCCATGTTCGTCTTGTTTATTGATAGATATATCTCATATACCCTTGTTTATGTGCTAATCCTCCTGATTCTCTTTGCTTTAGTCGTTGCGGGCGCCGTGTTCTTCTTTAATAAAAAACGTTTCTAATCAATCCTGAATAGTCAGTAATTATACAGATAGTTTTCTGAATATAAGAAACACAAAAAACACCAAGATGTCGAACATAACGACAGTAAATACAATCGCATCACGTTGTTCCTCTACTGAAATTACATTATTTGTAAATATGTTATTTTGAACGATTGTCTGATACTCTGCGGATGGCTCATGGAGCCCGACTTGATTCTTGATAAAAGTATTATTAATAACTTTACAGTCGTAGGATTCACGAATGTTCACACCAGCATATCGATTCTCAGAAAATGTGTTATTCATGATACTATTGTTATTCGAAAATTCATACAACCCAAAGCCGTTGACTGGGTGATCAGAAACGACATTACCTATAAGGCTGTTGTATGAGGCGTGGTTGAAATAAATTCCACAACGTCCATTATGATAAATCGTGTTATTGACAATTAGATTGTAGCTCGCTGTATATCCAAGTTGCATCCCGTAGAAATTATCGATGAGGATATTGTCTGAAATCGTGTTATGATTCGAAACGATGTAGATGCCGGCGAATGGAAATTTGTTCTCACTATGTATTATCGTAAAACCAGAAAGAGTACTATTGCCTGCTTCAAAGATGACAACGTGATTTTCATTATCCCCATCAATAATCGTACTGTCTTTATTGTCACCAATGAGATGGACAGGTGTGGTGATTATCAAGTACTCATGATAAAGTCCAGGAAAAACATACACGGTACCGTTAGCGGTTACATTGTCCAAAGCATCTTGGATTCTTGAATAATTACCTGTTCCACTTCCCCCTACAAATGCGGTTGGTGCGGTGATTTCCTCACCATTTGCCGCTAAGAACATAAAAGAAAAAACACACAGAAAAGCAAAGATTCCAACCCTAAGAATATTTGTTCTATTCATACGTCTTAGTGCACCATATCAGAGGTCGAAACTAATAGTTTGTGGCACGCATAAGTTTAATTCCTTACGATGTTTTACTGGCCTATTTGAGGTAAAACGATGACGAAAACAACCATTATATTACATAGTGAGTCTTTGGGAAGAGGAAACGATGAATTAGGAAAAACGATGACTGGTACGTTTCTTCGCAAGCTCTGGGCATCTGATAAAAAACCGGATACGATTATTTTTTATAACTCAGCAGTGCATCTACTTACTGACAAATCATCGGTGCTTGATGCATTATCGGGACTTTCGAAGGCAGGGTTAGATCTTGTCATATGTCAAACCTGTGTCGGTTTTTATGAAATCGAAAAGAAAATCGTCGTCGGTCGGATTGTTGATATGACGGAAATCGTTTCGATTTTGATGAAATCAGATAAAGTGATTACGCCTTAACACTCACTCGTGTAAGTATAAGGAATATTACGAAAATACGAAGATATCCTCTTGGTTTAAAACTAAGAAAAAAAACAAAGAGTAACAATTTAATATGGGAGATTTAAAAATCTATAATATTGTATGTTTTAGGAGGTTTTCTCCTTTATACTATCTTTTATCGTAATTATGATTAATTTTTGTAAGAATATTTATATAAATAAGTTATAATACTATTATATTGATATGTTATCAACACATAAGCAGCCGTTGCTCTGGATAACCGTAATTCTTCTATTATTTTCAGCTGTCGGAGGTTTTGTACAATCCGTTGGGGCTTATACGAAAACAAATATCGATATCTTGTCCTATAAACAAGAAATAACAGCTCCTATAGATACCAGTCTGGAAATCGCGAAGTACCAACCAATCGATATACGAATAGTATTCGATAGCCCTTGCTGGGGAACAAACGAGACACTTCATTCAATTCGCGTTGGGGTAGATGATGGGACTGGAATACAGGAAATCGAATCACAAGTCTATGACGTTGAACACTCCGATGATACACATATCAAAACATGTAGTCTTGTCTTCTTGATTCCCGAAGTAGCCAATGGTAAAGAAAAATACTATGTTTTGTATGATTCAGAAGAAACAAGTCCAGCAAATTACCCAAAACATGTAACTGTTGAGGATACGCATTATTATTATGAACCTATCCCTGGTCAAAAAATAGATTTTGATTATTATGGCATCAGACAGGATGGATTTGTTATTTATACTGTGATACAGAAAGGCCAGCTGCTTGGCAATCCCATCGCTTTTGCTGTTATCAAATTTAAACCAAATTCCACTACGGTTGAAACTTATAATTTGGATCAGGTGGGAAATTTTGACTTCCGTTATGGTGTAACTGGTGCAATTGAGTATATCGGGTCCTCTTGGGCCACTGATATTGCGAAAACAGTGCTAGTAGATGGAAATCTGATGATTCGCCTCAGAGTGGGAGGTATTTCCCCTCGGGGTGATATTCAATCAGATAACATTTACACGTACTATTACAGTCCAACTATTGCAAAAAGAATATTGGTTGATGCTCATCATGAGATGCTAAAGACTATCAATATCGATGACCCGACAACATTAGATGGTGTCTATGGAGGTATTACTTCAATTAAATCCCGGAGTGCTTCTATAGAAAAAATGAACGTTGGTGAAATATTACCGTCGGTGTATATCTATGGTGAAGAAAATACCATTCAAGAATTTTCTGTCCCTCAGAATCCTGAGAGTATCGAACGGGAACTTGTGCTTTCCACACAAGACGATGTAGAACTTGGGACGAAAGGATGGGTATGCGTAGGGAGTCCTGACTCTGGTAAAGTCCATGGAATCATTTTTCATTCTAATACCGGGATCGTTGATGGACCAGATGATGGTGTCCAAATCAAGGTATATGCGATACAGAATATCAAATTGCCAGGGCTTGAAGCAGATACAGGAAATTTACAGCTCACCAGAAATGCGTATGAAAACGGGAATCATCAAACCGTAATCGACCAAGGGAATATATATCAATATAAAGTTGAGTTCTTAACCGTTGAAACGGGAGGATATAAAAGAATCGATAACGAATCAACTTTTTATCAAAATTTGATTAAACAAGTTCCAGTATTTCGAGGAAATACGACTGAGGGAGAAGCAAAAAAAGAACGCTATAATTTAACCGTGTACGTTCATTTTGCTCGATCGGTTCCGTTAGGAGCACTTTTTTCCGCTGCACTAGGAAAAAATGTCTCGTATATTTATGCAGAACTGTATCAACAAAATAATTTTCGCTCATCAGGTTCCGTAGGACGTCTTTCTCTTGGATCGATTGAATTGAATATGACCGGAAAAAACCTGCGGGAAAAATTACAGACTATTTTTGGGATCTTTGATTGGAAAAATCTTTCATTGTTCAAAAAAATACGATTCCCTGATCTAGATTCCGGGGAATATCTCGTTAAAATCTTTAGAGAGAATCCGAGTTTTGCGGAACAACGACAGTATATTGGTTTTGGTATCGTTAATCTTTCTCAAAGTACTGCTATCAAGATCAGTTGTCGACCTCAGGGCGTCATCGATATTACTCTTATTGATCAGGAGGAAAAAGGGGTGGAAAACGCCCGATGTGTATTGCAGGCAGACAATACGGTTATTGCAGAAACAGTATCTGATTCAGATGGATATGCCAATCTCTCGGCTCCGTGTTATTCTTTTAAACCGTATCAATTACAGGTATTTTATCAAGGTTTTTTAATCGGTGAAGAGCAGATTACTCTTAATATATTACGACGGTTTATCGATCTTAAAAAATCCTATTCACTTGAGCGGTATAGTCTTGTTCTGAGGATCACGGATAGCTGGGGTTTTCCGCCTGCCGTTGACGTTAATCCTACCCTTGTCAGTGAAGAGATGGTTGTAGCTACCAATGTAAGAGCAGAGACAAGTGAGGCAGGAGAATATCATTTCAACAATCTTCTGCCTGCATCTTATCGTTTGAGTATGGGTTATAAATCCTTTAGACTTGAAGAAAATTTTACACTTGAAAAAGCAACAACGCTCGATGTTATGTTTCCTGCGGAATTTTCTGTTGATTTTTCGGTTTTTAACTCTTATGCAAACAGGCTTTCAAGTGGTGATATCTCTCTTCAGAGAAGTGGAAAAACTACATCGACTTCCATTCAGCAGAACGGGACAGCATCATCTATGGTTCCACCAGGCGATTACATGATCCTTGTTCGTGCGGATAATGAAATTATCGCTCAGCAACAAATTCAAGTAAGAGGAGAAAAAACCATGGATATTGTCACTACACAGGCTTCTTTCTTGCACACCTTGATCGTCTATCTTGGGCTTATTTTTGCAATTTGTACGCTTCTGTTTATCCTATGGAAAAAGAGGTTAGCTTTTGGTTTCAAACTTTTAACAATTGGTTTACTTCTTATTACTCTTGTTTCCCCTTGGTGGATATTAAGCGGTGAAAAGGATACCATATCAACAACAACGAATACCTTCGTAGTTCCCCCGCAGATAATCACCTTGACGACATCATCGAATGCGATTGGGGGTGAAATTAGTGTTGTCCCTGAAGAAGTCACTATGGTACTGGAGATATTATCCCTCTTGATTTCTGCTACCTGTTTTATCATTTTTTTAAGTCTCTTGACAATGAAGCGTCTGAAGAAAACGACGATGATATTATCGCTGTTAAGTATCGTGATCCTTTTGCTTTCCTTGATTGTTTTCGTTTATGCCTTTTCACAATTAACTCAAGTGGGTGTTGGGAGTTTTACGGGCAGTGGTAATCTTGATGTTACACTACCAGGGGAAGTAAAGCAATCAACAATTTCATGTTCTTGGGGCCCTGGCATCGGTTTTTATCTTTTAATTCCATCGCTTATTCTTCTCATATTAACGTTTTTTATCAAAAGAGTTGGTGAGAAGTTTATTCGTAAAGAATAGTATTTCAGGTAACCCGATTTCGGTCAAATTCTTCTTTTTTTGATAAATAAAGTAATTTTTATGTCTTAGTCAACTTGATCCTGTACAGAAAGATATTAATATAATACAGCGATTTTTTCTCCAAAAATGCGGATATGATCTAGTGGTTATGATATTGGCTTCCCAAGCCAATCACTCGGGTTCGAATCCCGGTATCCGCATCTACTTTATTGAGAAGAGGTTTTTCACCATTTTTTGTCTGTTTTGTCGTACCGTTGGAGTGTGCTTCTTGTGTGTATATTGTATGTTGATATTGGTTGCCTGGTTTTTCTATGAGCGCAAAATATCACGTAGTCGGATTTCAACAAATGGACTGAGTGCAAAATCGTAATGCTTTATTTTGTCGTACATATCTTTGCTTATACTGATGTTTGTACGAATTCGGGGGGTTATTGGTTTTCTTTTCATTATATATATCTATTACATACCTATTGCACACTAATTATAACTATTTTACCTGAGGATTAAAGGTCATGCCTCCAGGGGTTGTCACTGGATTACCTGCGGAATGGATGTTTCTAAGGGCTTTATTCTCAATTACAGATAGCCTCCCATACTGGTTACTTTATAAGCGGTAACAACCATGTCATAATCGGGGATAAAAATTTGATAAAGGAAAAAAAAGAAGGTATTGGACGATCTGATAATATATTTCTTCAGATGGTTAGAGATTTTATTGAAGAGTGTCCAGAATGTAAAAGTATTAATATTAATATTAGAAAAAGAAAGACACCAACTTACAGATGTCAAGACTGTAAAAACGAATTTGATGATCCTAAAGCTGAGATTGTTTATACAACGCACAAACAACGATATGACTTTGGTAGACAATATTCTAATCCTGATAAATAAATAATCATATGTTTTTTTATTTTTTATTTATGATAAAAAATAATGCTATGTTTTAGTTAGTATTAAGAAAAACATGACATCCTCCCAAAATAAATCCATCTAAAGATGGGGGTATCCGGTACGATACATTTTTGATAGTGTAACATGAAGGAACGCAAACCATCCCGCTTAAAACATATCGACCCAACAT
>Ga0315277_10006838_pt1 | contig 14839 bp, 24 predicted proteins | sample YL17G05_15_MG_FD_203695 | JGI IMG/M metagenome (GOLD analysis project Ga0315277, IMG submission 203695) | Sediment microbial communities from Yellowstone Lake, YNP, Wyoming, USA - YL17G05_15 | ecosystem: Environmental > Aquatic > Freshwater > Lake > Sediment | place: USA: Wyoming | collected... | reverse complement strand
ATTTCTCCCTCTTTGCGGAATTTTCTTCCTATTGGAGTGCCAAGGAACTTTTTTGTCTTGTCTACCATTGTTGCAAGCGATATTCTGCCATTATCAGTTTCTTTTATACCTACCAATCCTCTGAATGGCGAATCAGATTCTTCGTTTAGAATTTTTGATATTTTTGCTATTATCGCTTCTTCCGTGTCCTCATCCATAACTTCCAATAAGTCAAAGGCTAGACTCGGATTGACTTTCTTCTGTTCTTTATTGATTTTGTAGAACTGTACTGCTCTTAACCTGTCGCTCGCATCTACCATGAATGTCAATATCAAATCGAAATCTACATTCGCTTCATTGAACTCGGGGCTGAATCCCCACGTCCTGGTCTGACCATCCACGATTTCGTTCATGAAATCTTGGTTGATACTTGCGACACCTTCTTCGTTATTGTACTGAAATTGTTCGCTGCTCATGTTTCCTATTACGTTTCCTGGCATTAGGGCATCCGGTAACGCATAGAATTTAGCTATTCTTTTGCATCTAGCATCTACTTTAAGTCTCTGTATACCCTTTGGGTCCAACGCTCTTGAAAGAACTCTAGATTTTTCCGCTAGCTCTTTCCCTCTTATTACTATCGTGTAGAGGGATCCGCCGGGTTGCCTCGCAACCAAGCATCTATATTTTTTCCAATTTTTAGACTCTCTATTCTCTTTTGCCATTTAAAACACTCTCCTGTGCTTTTATGACCTGCTTTCCTGCAGGCTAGACAAACGAGTCCTTCTGCTGTTTGTGATTTTAGACTCAGAAATAGTATACATTTTCGCAAACGCATTCTTTTCCGAGTCCACTTCCGGACTTAATAGCCACTACAGCTATCCGTTTGTATAAAAATATGATGTTTTTAAATTATTTATACTTTGTTTTTTCTGAGATTTGTTTCAAATCTTCTATGTAATTTTAACAGGAATTCTTTTCTTGACTTCTTTTTCAATTTGTTCTTTATTTTCTTCCGTCGTTTCCTTTAATTGGTCTAATTCTTTCTCAAAGAACAAATCTATTTTTAGTTTCTTTTCTTTTAGTTGCACAAGGAGACTGGGGTTTAATATCCACAACCATTTTGCTTTTTTTAAAGGATCGTATCTCCTAGCAACCAATCCTAATTTTTCTAAACTTAGTAGCATATTGTCAAAGGTCTCATAAGCTGGGATTTTAATGTTATATTCTTTTGATATTTTTTCCAATATTTTTGAATGTTCAGGCAAACGAACCATTGTTTCGGAGTTTCTCAAAGCTCTATACAATCGTTGCCTTACACTCAGGGGTATCACTTTCTGTTTTCTTAGGTTGAGGATGTAATGATCCCTTGTTTCTTTTGTAGTGCTAGGACCATATTTATTTAAAATATCAATTATTTCCTTTTCTTCTCTTGTCAAAATTTTATCGAGAATATCGATGTTGTCTAAAAGTTTTTTTGACAATGGAACAGCTTGAATATTCGATTCTTTTTCTCTTTCCTCAGTCTTAGGATATGGCATTTTCTAATCAACTCTAATGTAATCTAAATATAGATTGTCTGGTATATAAAAGTTTATAAATTATCTTCTTTATTAGATTTTATTAGATATCATCAGAGTGATAACATGGTAAGAAAATTGTTAAATTTAACATTAAACCCTGAAACAATTCAAAAATTGCGAGAAGCTAAGCAAAGGACAGGAATTCCAATTAGCATAATTGTTGAAAGATCCTTTTTAAGTAGTGAATATTATGGAACAGAAAAAAGACAAGATTCCTGCGTTTGATCAGATGTCTACAGAAGCTTTATGGCAATACATAAACGATGAAGCTTTACGCAGGCTGAAGGAAGCAAAATAAAGAAAAAAAGCTGGATAAGACGATTGATCCAGCAAGTGATTAAAATGCCAACCACTAAGAAAATAATAGCTTTAAAGGAATTTACTAAACACCTATCGAATCCCGATCGTATTCTAGCTGTTCTCCAGGGGTTTGACATTCCTGTCCCTCTCAATATAATAGCATGGCTTGCAGGCTTGCGAAAAGACCATTGCTGTCAGATTCTATCAAGGCTTATGGCACGGAGAGAAGTTAGAAAAGTGACAACTGTCACTTGTTCTTTTTATACTCTAGAGAAAGGCAACTCTAATGAAAAAAATGATCAGAATGCAAATTGATAAAAAAATAAAAGAAATTGGGGCTCCTGTTTGGAATAGTTTGAAAATATCTATACATCCATCTTTAGATTTCACGAGAGATTTTGCTGTCATTGCCCAAGCTATACCTTATTCTGTTGATGAACAGGAAAAGGAAATACTTACAATAATAACGTCAGACAGAAAATTGATTTCTTTGAATTCTAATCCTTCTGATCTTAACATAATTCACTATCCTTTAAATTATCCTAGAAGATGGAATTTAGAATCTATAAAATCCTTTATTGAAAATAAAGAAACAAAACTGGATTCTAAAAGATTGTTAAAAGAACTGAAAAATCAATTTGTTTTATATTTAGAATTTCCTGAAATAGAATGTTATTATTTCTTTCCTCTATGGATTATAGGAACTTATCTACATCCTTTGTTTAAGGCTTATCCTTATGTTTATGTTGGAGGTATAAAAGAAACAGGAAAAACAAAAGTTCTCAATGTCTGTTCGTGCTTATCTTTTAATTCCATATTTTCAGGCAATATGTCATCAGCTAGTTTGTTTAGATTGATACAAAACAACAGGTGTTCCTTGTTCATAGATGAATCGGAAAAACTATCTAATCCACAGAGAGCTGAAGATTTCAGAAACATTCTTTTAAATGGCTATAAACAAGGCTCTTTTATTTACAGGGTTGAGAAAGTAAAAGAAAAACAAACTGTAATGAAGTTTGAACCTTTTTCTCCCAAGGCTTTAGCTAACATTCAAGGTTTAGAGGATGTTCTAGAAAGTAGATGTATACGTTTCATAATGAAAAGAACTTGTAATAAGGAAGTTGGAGAAAGAGAAGTTGACGAAAACGATAAGATGTGGCAGATCCTAAGAGATCAGCTATATCTTTTTTCTATGTCATATTGGAAAAAGATTAAAGAAATTTACGATGAAATCGATAATGATACTGAACTAAGAAATAGGGATTGGGAATTATGGAAATCTATTTTTGCTATTGCTAAATTTATTGATCCTAATATCTACAAGGAAATGATAGACTTTGCTCTGAGTAAAACAAAGGAAGCAAAAGATGAAAACATTACAGAAAATACTGATTATCTATTAACCGAAGTTTTATGTAAAATAGCATTGGAGCCTGAAGAAAGCAAGTTTGTTGCTATTAGCAGCATCAAAAGTGCTTTAATGGAATATTTTGATGATGAGCCTAAATGGCTAAACAATAAGTGGATTGGTAGAGCTGTTAGAAGATTAGGTTTAAAAGAAGGTAGAAGGCTTGGAACACACAGAGAGATACTGCTTACGCGACAACAAGCATTGGATCTGGCCAAAAGACTGGGCATTTCCCTAGAGAACGTGACGTCACAAACGTCAGAAACAACACAAACGTCACTAGACAATGACATTAGTGACGTTAATGACGTAAGTGACATGGCGAATTCAAAAGAAGGTATTAGTGGTGAAAATGAGGTTTGAACCTAAAAGCATTGAAATGGTGTAGACTAAATGATTAAAACTCAGCAAGAAATGTAAAAGAGATGAAAAATGTGACAAAAATTCAACAAAAATCCAATATAAAAACGAAATTGAAAATTCTGAAGCTTTTGAAAGTACTTCCTCAAAGCACTTACGAAATATCAAAATCTGCAGACTGTAGTTACAAAACTGCATTAAAATCTTTAGTATACTTAGAACAACTTGGAAAAATCGAACGTTATAGAATTGATGCTTTAGATAAAGAGCTTTGGCAAATAAAGAAAAAATCAATTAAGGAATGATGAAAATGTGTGAGAAAGATGATCATGACTTTCAGTTGGCAACTAAAACTATAAAAAATAAAGATGGATCTGAAGAAACTTATTTACGTATATTTTGTAGAAAGTGTGGAGAACCAAGAGATCTAAAGTGATATTGTGGCGTATGTATACAATCCAGAACAATTTGAAAAAATGAAAGAAAATTTGAAAAACTATCCGAGGCTGTTCAAACAATGTTGTTTTTGCGGAGCTATTGGAATCTTAGGAAATTTTATAACAATAAAAATCCCAATATTAACTCCTCATGAAGAAACCCAAAAATTTTATGGTGATACTGATTCGCAACAAGAAGAAAAAATAATCTGTTGGCATTGCTATGATATAGTTGACAAAATCAAGAAAGAAGAAAAGTCGAAGTGGACGAGAAGTTTAGAATATAAGCTGATATTTTTACCTCATTATGAAGAGATTTTAGAATTGCTGATGTTGAAAGTTCTAAATATCAAAGATGAAAATGGAAATCGGGCTAGAGCATTTTTGAGAGGGTATAAGAAGGAATGCGATCAAGGCTATAAAACAAAGAAAGAAGGTGGCGATTTTCTAGGAACTGATTTAAAATTCAAAAAGTTTTGTAAAGAATTATGGAAATGTTTAAAAGACGAAAACAATTTTGATGAAAACAAACTTGTTGAATTTCTATCTTCTAAAGGTCTATTTTTAGAAGGCATAGAATTTGCGATACCAACAGAGGAGGCTCTGACGACAGAAAAAGAAGTTCTGAACTGCATAATGCGGGGTATTGACAATGCGGAGGATATAGCGAAGGAACTGGGTTTTACAGCGGTCGAAACAGCTAGAAGACATCTAAGGGCACTTGAAGAGAAAAAGCTTGTAACTTTTACAACCATTAAGAATAAGAAATATTACCAAGCTGCAAAAACATAGTATACTGCTATATCGAGTAGTATACTTTCCCTTCGTAAAAACATATGAAAGTTGGCAACATTGACAACATTCGTGTAGTCTACCATTCGCATGTTCTAGGGTGTTTAGTAAATATTTGTTCATCCATTGTTTATTAGATAATCTAAATGAGGTGATAATTTATGGCTGAAGAAAATGAAGTCAGCGGGTGCGGAATCCGTTCGTTCCGTAGTCAGGTTATGAAAGAAGCATGGAGGAAGACAGGTGGTGCAGATATCTCATTTGCTGAATTTGGAAAGCTTGTTAGCGAATCCTACAAAGAAATGAAAGCAAAATGCGGTATTTAATTTCAAGGGGGCTTCTTCCTTGTCCCTTTTTTATTTACCACTGCGTGTAGTGGTAGAAATTTAAGCTATGATTTTATAAGAAGAATAAGCATGAGAATCTACTTTGAAGATGAATCAGATGCCAAAGTTTTCTTGAAAATATGTAGAATAATAGGCAGAATTATAGAAGAGAATGAGAAGTTTGGAAAGGTTTAAATGCCTATTTTCCTATATTCTAAATATGGCCGAGAATAAGAAAACTAGAAGATGGTCTACAACTTTAAAAATGGGTGTTGCGATTCTAATCGTTCTTGCAGTATTTTCTGCAATTGGTTATCCTGCACTCACTGGGCATACTATAGTCGAATGTGAAAAGGAAGTGCAGGTTCCTTATGAAGCACAAGAATCTTATGTTGAAAAAGAACCTTATATGGCAGAAGAATGTAAAGATGTTCAAGTTCCGTACACGGCAGAAGAATGTCATCAAGAATATTTCGTATATAAAGAAGAATTCACAAAAAATGAAGATACTTGCACCCAGCAAGAATGTGCAAGTTATAATTCTGTCTGTGCAGAATATAATTTTTGGGGAAATTGTGTAAGATATAATCAAGTTTGTTCCAGCTATAAATGTGTCAAATATAGAAGAGATTGTGTTTTGAAAGTTACAAATCAAGAAAAAGAAGCAACAACATTTTCATTGAATCTTCAGAAATACAGTTATGATTCTCGCATCACTACACTTGTTAAAACAGCTAACCTATGGGTTGGACCGCTTGATTCTTCATCAACTTCATGGGATTTTACACATCTTCCAACAGAATCTATGACATGTACATATAATATTGTCACAGTTCCAACAAGAAATGTATGTGAAAATGTCATAAAATATAGAACAGAAAGAGAATGTTCAAATGCTACAAAATATCGCGATGTCACGAAGTATAGAACAATAACTAAATATAGAACAGATACATTAAAAAGTTTTAGTGCCTGTTTCGATTAATCATCTTTTTTTTGATTTTTTGTCATTATTTTAAATCCTGATTTTTATAAAACTGGTGCCCTCGGTGGGACTCACCTAAAAGTTCATTTCCCTACTATACTTAAATTAGTTGTATTTTATAAGATTCTTATGGCAAATAGATATTTTGAAATGGCTCAGATACTAGCTACTATTACAGGTTTCATGTTTTTGATGTGGAGCATTACTTACTCTTCTGCTTTAAGTTCATTATCAGAAAGCAATACAGCTATGAGACATTCTATGGATATAACTCTAAATCTACCACAACAGCTTTTAACTTTTAAGAATCTATTAATCTCATCTAATGATACTAATAGTACAAATCTTATCAATTCTTATTTAGCAACTTACACTCAATTTTTTACTACTTCCATTAAGACAGAAGCAGATGACGCTAAATACTATGCTGAACTTTCTACTAATAATATGACTGTATCAAATAATGCTCTTATATTTTCTTGTTATTTTTTGGGAGTTTCTATACTTTTTGCTATAGCTGGATTTATAAAAGATACGTCTGATAAAAAGAGAAAGTTAGAATAAACTTAAATCCTGATTTTATCAAGTTTATAATATGGGCTTATTTGACAAATTTAAAAAAAGAGATCGTCTGCTTATTCATTCAACTAGCCCAACTACTCTGAGCTTCCATAAAATGCCCAAAGAACCATTTCTACAATATGATGATGTCGGCATAGGAATGTTAATTAGTCCTCTAGAAGCTTCAAAAAATGAGCTTAGGAAAGGAAAGAAAAAAGATGTTAAGAATTTTGATTCAGCTATAATCACAAGACTTTACCCAAAAAACTTTAATCTTGGAATATCTTTTGTAGCCATAAGAAATTGTAAAATAACGCCTGAAGAAATTATATTTTTTACTAGAAAATTTTTTGAAGAAACTTTCAAAAAACCAGAGAATTTAGCTAAGAAAATTAAAGAAGATTTGGAAAAGGTAAAGAATGAAAAAGATAAAAATCCTGATAAGCCATATAAGATATTTGTGTATAAAGATATAGTAGGCTATCCAGAAAATGACGATTTCTATATTTTATTTAGAAATTGTAAAGAAAATTTGACAAGTAATGATATAGATAATTTTTCAAAGGAAATGCTAGAAGAAATTATAAAAAATTCAAAAGAAATAGCTGAAGAACTCAATAAAGTGAAAAAATAACCCTTAAATTATGCATTTTCTAAACTTCTTCAATAAAATATTTTCTAACCATTCTGCGTAAAATAATTCCATTCCATAATTCAATCGGAGCACCTTTGGCTTGCTCTTTTGCTTGAACTGTAAAGTCAGAGGTTGTAACTATTATACATTTATTAGCGTTGAAAAAACGCATAGAACCCAAAGCTCTCTGAACATCCCTATTACTTACGTTATGCCCTTCTCCAAATTTCTTTGCTTGTATAGCTATAGTGTCATTTTTGTCCTTTGCTATCACATCAATTCCATAATCTCCTGGAGTTTTAGTTGTTATTCGAGCCTTATAACCCATTTTTTCAAAAAGGTTTCCTACAAAAATTTCAAACTCATTGGGTCTCATATGCTTGAAGTTATCAGAAAGTCCTATATCTATTTCTTTCAATTTTTTAACTTCAGAAGGTTTGCTCCACTTCTCTTCACCATAACTACTAATAAATTTTACTAAACCTTTTTTTATTTGTTCTTCTTCAAATTTCTGTTTTTTCCTTTCTTCCTCTTTTTTCCTTTCTTCCTCTTTTTTAATTTCCAATGCTTTTTTCCTTTCTTCCTCTTTTCTATGTTTTTCTTCTTCCTTCTTCTTTAAAATTTCTCCTTCCTTTCTCTTTCTCTCGGTTTCCTTCCATCTTTTTAAGAAATAAATGTAAATTATTATTGAAGATGCCAAACCAATATAATCCAATCTAGCTAGACTGAAAGTACTAATAACAAATAAAATAATTATTTTTTTTGTTATATTAGTTTTTATCCATAAGATTAAAATAAAAGAAAAATAAAAAATTATATAATCTAACGAATATCCTCCACTGATTGTTAGTATAGAAATTATTAAAACCAAAGTCAAAAATAATCTAACAATTTTTAAAAAACTTAAATCATCCATATTAAGTATTATTATTATTTAGTTTTAAATCCTGACTTTTTAATATTCTTATTATGAAAGGCAGGAAAAATTCTTTGTATATAACTTCTTTATTAAAGATACTTCTGTCTAAGCTAAAACAAATTGCTAGGAGCATAGAGGAAATCAGGTCTAAACTTTGAACTATCTTTTCTTAAGCTCTTTTCTAACTTCTTCTAGGAGCTTCATTACCTCTTTATTTTGGTCAGCTATCTTACTACAGGCATCTCCTATTAGTTTAGTTCCGTCGCCAATAGCCTTTATCACAGCTAGATGATTAGTGATGGTATCTATAAGCCCCCTATTAATCTCATTACTCTGAGCTAAGTAGACGTTGAATCTATCTAATTTCTGCTGTATTATAATTCCATCAGAGATAAGAGTCTGTAGACTAACATCTATAGTGTCTATGTCACGTTTATCTGACATACATAGAGTTAGTTATTAATCTTTTTAAGTTTTTCCTAAAGAACTCGAGAAACCAACACAGTTGAGCTATTTTTTCTTTGCTACTATAATAACGTAAAGGAATAATAATGCTAGAAGAAACGCATAGGAAAAAACTAATTTAGATAAGGTAGTTTTATCAAAATCTAAAGAACTAAACCATATACCTGTTAAGATTGTAACTATTCCGATAAACAAACCAGCTACCAATAAAAAATCCTGTGTGCTTTTTTTCATGATAATCACTTTAGTATTTCTTTGCCTATAACGATGATAAGAATAATTGAACCTATTACTAAAAGCCAAGACGATTCTGGATTAGACTGTGCGAGTGCTGGTACTATTGATGTGATAAAAACCCAGACTAAAACTATAGCTATTATAACTTGAACGCCTTTTTCTATCAAGTCATCTGTCATACTAAATACACGTTTTTTCTAATTATTTAACCTTTTCTAAGGAAATCAAAACTCTTAGAACTAAGCCTCAAAATGAGTAAATGAGCTTTCTGGAATTTTTCATTATTTAGTAGAAATCCTCTAATGATGACGATGCTTTGATATCACTTATTCTAAAAGAATTCATTTACTGAGAAAATCAAAATAAAATATTATAATTGAAATTTACCCTCTATAATCTCTCTGATTAATTTCCTTCTTCTCTTCTCTTCAAGAATAAGAATATCATCTATTTCAGGTATACTTATCCCTATCTTTAAATTTTCCATTCTACTCTTTTTTTGTATATCTTCTTTTTCAAACATCAAACTCATCTAAGTTATTTATTATTTCTTCTAGCTCTTCATGTTCCTTACCAAACTTCATTTCATTTTGGTAAATTTCATTTAATTTTTGAATTTGTATATCATTAATTTTGTAAATTTTACCATCTTTTAATAATATGAAAATATCTGTTTCCCTGCCTACTCCAACTGCTACTTCTGAATTCTTTTTTGCCTTATATACATTATATAGTGTTGTTTTTAAATTATTATTTTTAGAATGTCTCTGAAATAATAAAGTATTAATCGCTTGAGTTGCACCAGTTCCTATTGCATCAAAATTAATGTCTCTGGCATTCGTTGAACCTACTTCACTAATTTCTGCAATGTGAGCTTTATTATCTTTAAAACCAGCTAAAATAATAGAACTTTGAAGATTAAATTTTTTTATAGCATCCAAAATTTCTATGACGGTATCGTTATGTTCAGGAGCCATTAACAATTGTTTTAAATAATCAAAATTAATCTTAAATTTGTCAAGTATCCATTTATTAATCCTATAATCTTTTATTTCAATCATATTTTGATGTATTTTATCTCTTATTTCATCAAAGGAATTCAATTCAGAAGCATTTTCTATTATATCCTCAAAAAGTAGGGCTTCTCCAGATAACATTGCAATTGTATTTGAATTGATTTTTTTGTATTTTTCTATAGAATGTTCAAATTGCCCCATTGGAAGAGATATCATGTGATCAGTTGCGAAAACTATTGCTTCATCATCATTTTCTAATTCTTCACATTTACCTATAGCAGCTATACAAATAGTCATATAATTAAATTAATTTCTAAACTTTAAAAAATTAAACTTTATAATGGTTTAGAGAAACAATTGCTGAGAAAATCAGAAATCCTTAAATCCTGATTTTTCTATACTTTGATATGCCAAAATGCCCGTCCAAATTCTGTGATAATATAAATCCAGAAGGAGCTAACTATTGTGGCAAATGTGCTATGGATTTGAGGCTTTCTGAAGAAGAGGTCCGAAATAGGGACAAATTATACGAAGTTTTTAGCGAGCTTTTCAAGATGTACAATGAAAAAAACAAAGAGAAGATGGAATTCAACAGGTCGATGTTCGACTACATGATTGAGAAGCATGGAGCAACAATAGCCGTCTTCATGTTTAATATGGAAGATGACCTCAATAAAGGCAAAAAAGCTAAAGAAGAGAAGATAGAGTTTCCAAAGAGAGGATTGTACTCTTTATTCCTTGATAGAATGAAAGAATTAAAACCTAATAGTTCAGGTATAATAAGGTTTCCTGAGGTTTTTGAAAAACTATGCTCAAGTTTTCAGATAACAAAGAAACAATGTTGGGATATACTATTCATGTTCAGAGATTTTGGTTTGGTTGAAATAATAAAAGGGCAAGGAATAAAAATTAATACTTAAGTTCTGATTTTTACATATAATTGATATGATAGACTTTGACAAACTGTTCGATGACTTCGTCTTCCGCGAGCACAGACCAAAGGCCATAGGAAAGTATTATCCGTCTGAAATCGGGAACTGTATGAGAAAGGTATGGTACACTTACAAATATCCCCAGCAGTTAAAACCAGATCTTATGAAAGTATTTGAGATGGGTGATATTCTTCATGATTTTGTCGTTCGTGTGTTGAAAAGCGAGAAGAATAAAGAAGTCGAGCTTTTGAAATGGGAAGTACCTGTGAAAATAGATTTTGAAGACTTCCAAGTTTCTGGCCGTGTAGACGACCTTTTATTGATTAAGCATAGCGGAAAGAGCGTCTTGGTCGAAGTCAAATCATGCAGCTTTCTCAGCTATGTCAAGAGCCCTCAGAAACATCATGTGATGCAATTGCAGTTATACATGCATGGTACCGGCATACACAACGGCATTCTGCTTTATATCGAAAAGAATACATTGAAGACAAAAGTTTTTACAATCGAATTTGATGAACACGTCATCAATGAACTGTTAGAAAGGTTTAGAGAATTACATAAAAACCTAATCACTAATCAAATCCCGATTGCTGAGGCCAAACAGAATGGAGACATCAAATGGATGTGCGAGAAATGCGAGTATAGAGAGAAGTGTGGTAAAGAGTGACTGACGTCTTCACAAAGAAAAAGAGAAGCTGGATTATGTCAAGAATAAGAGGAAAAAACACTAAAATGGAAATTTCATTTGCAAAAAAACTGAAATCATATGGAATAAAGTTCAGAAAATACCCGAAAATTCTCAAGAAAGGAAATCCTGATTTCCTTATAGATAAGATAGCAGTCTTTATTGATGGCTGTTTCTGGCACAAGTGTCCTTTGCATTACAGAGAACCCAAATCGAAGAGAAAATATTGGTTGCCGAAGATTGAAGAAAATGTCAAACGGGACAGGATTGTAAATAGGTCTCTGAAAAAGATGGGATACAAAGTTGTAAGATTCTGGGAGCATGAAATCAAGAAGAATCCTGATAGATGCATAAATAAAATCAAACAAACGATGGAAGGCTGATGTATATTTCTTAAATATTATCCGGTACAAATAGCTTTCATGGGAAATGTAATAAAACCGTATAATGAGTCTGTTCTTAATGAAGGCGGTTTTAAAGTGATACTGTCTAATCAGGGAAAGAAGCTAATGTTCAACCCGAATCCAAGAAACGAAAATAAAAAAGAGGTACCTTGTTTGGTCTGCGGCAAGTTGAATAAGAACAAGTATGCCCTCTGCACAGAACACAACAAGAACAAGAAAGAGAACCACAGACATATCGTCGATTGGGTGGGTAGGATTGTACCACCTGGCTATGATTTAGATGATGTAAAAGATGATGTGTTGAATCATTATAGAATCACCGAAATCCTGATAAAATGGATGAAAGAAGATGGAAAGAGGAATAAGGTAATGGACGACTTCATCGATGATGTCTTAAATAAGACAGTGGGCAACGTCCCAGATGCGACGACCTTACAGAAGAGCTATGAAGGTGAGATAAAAAATGTTTGGACACCGGATGATTTGGTCAAAGTAGTAAGAGATTTGGTCGATAAGCATTTCCCTGAGAAGGAATATAAGTCAGAGAAAAAATTAGAGGGTATAAAGTTCAGAGGCAAGAAACTTCATGACATACCCATCAGGATAGTGGTTGCATTGCTCATTCTCGCCTGGACTTGCGAGGAATCCAACAGAGGCGATGCATGGTTCTGTAAGATAAACAAAAAAGAATCGAAGTACGGAAACGCGTACATGCCTAGCGTCTATTATTTCATGAGGAGATATACGAACGCATCAGAAAAACAAGCAGAGATGTGTCTAAGGCATTGATTATTTGGACTTGATAATAGGCGACTTCGGCACAGGCAATTTTTCTGCTTTCAGTATCGCTCTTGCTATGGCAGCGGACAGTTTCACCGGGACTGCATTGCCCACGAGTTTGTATTTGGTCATCAGATTGTTAGCTGGGAATTGATAGGTTATCGGGAAAGCTTGCAGACATGCACACTCCCTCACAGTCGGTTTCCTGTATCTTATCTTGTCACCGATTTTTACTTCTATAACCATAGTCTCACGCGACGCATCGAACTGGGTCGCCATGACAGTTCGTGATGGCCTGTCCAAATCGTCTGGGAATTTCATCTTCCCATACCAGGCATGAGCGGTCTTCGCTTTCTTGTTCTTCATCGCATCCTCATCGCTCATGAAAGTGAAATTGAAATGATCTGTGAGTTCTTCAACAGGCATCGATAGATTATCATAATTTGGGTCCTTTACAATATGGCCTTTCTTTATACCATCTTCAGGTTTTGGCAGACTTTCTATGATTTTTCTCATGAAAATCCATGACGAGATGTTTTTTCCATTCAATGTCGTGAAACCATTCTCGCCATGTGTCTGCTCAGGCAACGGATAATTACCTGATATGAGTCTCAATCTCTTCTGCGGTGCTCCGTAGTCAGCGGCGTTCATGATATATCTCATCGGAATCTTCAAAGCACCTGATTTCTTGACACCAATCTTGCTCAATGGAATCTCATATGGCAACGTGTTCAATAATCTAGGCACGTTCTCCATCACCCACCATCTGGGTTTTATCTTATAGACGAAGTACAAGAAACGCGATACGAGTTTCATCCCTTTCTCTATATCACCGCCACCACCTTTCTTTGAGTAAGAGAATTCCGTGCATGGCGGTCCACCAATCATGACATCGATATCTTTGAATTCTGAAGGGTCTAATTCCGATATGTCTGCCTTTATGTTCTTTGCTTCTGGATGATTAGCCTGATGTGCCACTATGGCAGGATTCCAGTTGTCAACAGCAGCTGTTATCTCGAACCCCATCTGTCTGAAACCTTCTGACAGACCTCCTGCCCCAGAAAATAAATCCAGCACTTTTAATTTTGCCATTCAACCACTAAATTTATTATAAGTTAAAATACTTATTTATTGTTTCTTAATTCCTCTATTCTCTTTTTTATAAGTTCTTCAACCAAATCCTTCAATTCCGACTTCTTCTGTTCTTCGATTTTCAGCTTAGACTTCTCGGTCAAAGCGGCATTGCATATGGAGCAATACTCCAATTCCGGAGGATTTTGTTTTCCACACCTTGGACAGAATAAAGGTTTTATGTCTGAATTCTTTGGATTAGCCAAGCCATAGAAATTAAGGATGGCTTCGTCAGCATCTTCTCCAGAAAGCTTGACATACCTTCCTATCACTTTAGATCCTTGAACCTGTCCCATAAAATTATAAAGAGCAGGTGTTGGAATCTTTGTAGATAGATGAGTATAACGAGTTCTTCTAAACGTGTAAGGTGTTATTGGTTTCTTTATTCCAGCTTTCTCTCTCCATTTCCTTATCAGATTTTTTAATGTAGAATAGCTTATTATCCTATTAGAACCTTTCCTGACCCAAACATAGCTGTCTAGTTCAGGATTGCTATGCTCAGTTTCTATCCAAGCTTTTAGATGCGGGACACAAGAAATGACTCTTATTATTCTTGAACCGACCTTACCACTTCTTAGCTTTACCTTAGCTCCATATTCATCAAACGCTATATCTTCAATTTTCATATTCAATAGCTCATCTGGAGAACGACAGCCACTCTCGTACATGAAAGAAACCAAAGCCTTTTCTCTTATCCCTTCAGCCGCATTAAAAAGCCTAATAACCTCTTCTTTTGTTAGAATGATAGGATCTTCCAACTTTGATTTTCTCGCTCCCGTTGTAATCCATTCAACCTTATCGGGAAACTTTTTTGATTTCCATTCATAATCTTCTAAAAACTGATAGAATTTTTTTATTGTCAGTTTGTATCCAACCTTAGTCCATTCAGAATAATTTTCTCTTTAAAC